>Ga0209633_10003116_pt1 | contig 15443 bp, 14 predicted proteins | sample Cruoilmetagenom1_FD_187290 | JGI IMG/M metagenome (GOLD analysis project Ga0209633, IMG submission 187290) | Oil polluted marine microbial communities from Coal Oil Point, Santa Barbara, California, USA - Sample 1 (SPAdes) (version 2) | ecosystem: Environmental > Aquatic > Marine > Oil seeps ... | reverse complement strand
GGCACTTTTAGGTACATTTTTTCATTTCACTTCTCCACTCATCGCGTTTCTTTCTCTTTTGGGATTTGGGTATGTCCTATGGCTTCAAAAACAAAAAGGCTTTAAGCCACAAAGCCATACCTACAAAGAACTTGAGAAGCTCAAAAAGAAACGCGAAAAAACAGACAACAACAAACATAAACACATTAACGACCAAGTCGCTTACATCGCTGAGGTTTGGGGCTATAGTAAAGAACAAGAAAGAACCATAGAAAAGTTTCTGTCTGAGCGGGCTTACTCTGACATGTACAACAAGCTGACCGCTTCACTTTTTCCACAGATCATTACACTCATAGATGCATGTAATGCAAGAGGAAAAAAAGGCTGTAAAAGAGATGTTTCTAAACGTCTAAGAGAACTGACCAATCTTATGAAAACAGAACTACACAAAAAGAAGTCACAAAGATCTGAGAGTTTTGAAACGACCCTGGAAGTGTACGATCAACTTTTAAAGTAATACTTAAGTAAGTTTTATTGCGTATAATATAGCATACACTATAAGAAGGAAGAAAATAATGAAAATCAAATACTCAAACTTACTTGTGGGGCTACTATTGCCACTTACAAGTCTTACTGCAGCAGAAGTATCACTAACACCCCCAGATGCTAAAGCAGGTGAATGTTATGCTAGAGTCATGTCCCCAGCAAAATATGAGACAGTAGAAGAAAAAGTGATGGTTAAAGAAGCTACCGAAGAGATAAACATTGTAGCAGCAGAATACGAAACAGTAGATCAGGAAGTTGAAGTGATCCCTGAGAGCAAAAAACTCATCCCCGCACCTGCAACCTACAAAGAGGTAATAGAAACGATAGAAGTCAAGCCTGCTACACGCACATGGATGACATCATTAAGAAAAAAAGCATTACCCGTTAACCAAGCATTGCTTGATACGATCAAAGCACAAGGCGCTGATCTAGATAATGCAACAGCAAACAGTTGTTTTAAAGAGTATTTTACACCTGCGATCTATAAGGTAGCAGAAGAAGATTTTTTAGTACAAAAAGAGCGTAATGAAACAGAAATAGTTCCTGCAAATTTTGATACTAAAGAAAAAATAATTGAAACTGCTCCTTCTTCTAAGAAAATTGTACAGATACCTGCTGAATATGAGTATGTTGAAGAACAAGTATTGATAGAAGAAGCAAAAACAGTATGGAAAAAAGGTCAGAATCCTGCACAAAAACTCTCTGGTGCAACAGGTGAGATCATGTGTTTGGTTAATGTCCCTGCAAAATATAAAACCATTAAAAAACTAGTAGTTAAAAGTCCTGCGAGAACAGAGCTTCAAGAGATAGAATCAGAAACACAGACACTTGCAGTTCAAACGATGGTAGCTGAACCTATAGTAAAGAAAACACTGATTCCTGCAGTCTACACGACATTAGAAAAAAATGTACTTGAAACACCAGCATCTTTCAAGTGGGTTGATGCTGAAGCAGGAGCTGAGGCACCTTGGAAAGCAACAGGTAATACAGTGTGTTTAGTTGAAACGATGGCAAAGACTAAAGAAGTTAAGACTATGGTACTTGATACGCCAGCGACAGTGTCAGAAGAAGTCATCCCTGCAACATTTGAAATGATAAAAGTACAAAAGTTAGTTTCAGAAGCCAAAGAAGTAAAAACGCCGATAGAAGCAGAATACAAAATGGTAGAAAAACGTAAAAAACTTGAAGAGTCACATGTAAGTTGGGAACGTATTTTATGTCAAACAAACATGACAAAAGATGTCATCAAGAAAATCCAAACATCACTCAACGAAAAGTCATACAACACAGGTAAACCAGATGGTGTACTTGGTCGTGGTACAAGAAATGCTTTAGAGCGATACCAAAAAGACAACAGTCTCTCAACAGGTGGTATCACCTATGAGACACTTGATTCACTAAACATAGGACTTTAATATGTTTTTTAACTCTCTCCCCTTTGGGAGATAGTTTTACTTAAGTATTTCCACCCCTGCCCCTTGCAAACTCAAAATCCCGCCTTTTATATTGATAGGGACAAATCCATTTTTTTCTAATATACGAGAAGCACTCACACTCCTACTTCCCGTTCTACAGTAGACAAGTATTTTTTTATGTTTATCTTGTTTGAGCATACCTAAGTTTTGAGCTAATGCTTGGACTGGGATGAGTGTGGCATCTCTTAAATGTCCTTCTTTATATTCTTGTATGGTTCTTACATCAAGTAAGGTTACATTATCATCATTTTCTATGAGCAGTATGGCTTGTTTAGCATCAATGGATTCAAAGTTTGCAAGTATCCAGCCTTTTGAATAGGCAAACCAAAAAAGCATAGCAGCCATAGCAATATAGTAAAGAACATTGGTGTAGTTTTTAGTAATAGTCATTTTTATACCTTATAATCATTATAAAATTTTTCATATTTTAGCCATACTTTCTTTGTTTCGCATTGTTACATACAAGAAAAGTAATCCCATCTAGACGGTGGCTATAGAACCTCTTTAATCTATATTTTGATAATATAGATTAATTATTTTGAGAATTTTATGTACTTCTTTGTGCATCGGTTTTCTAACTTAAGGGATTATTATGACTCATGTTATTACAGATCATCCATATTTTGGTGTATTTGTTTTGTTTGCGTTGACAGCTATAGCGTTCCCTGCGACGTTATGGGCTGCACGTTTTGTATCTAGAAAATTTGCACGTCTTGACACAGAAAGACTAAAGCTAAGCATCTACGAATGTGGACCAGAGGTAACAAAGCAGCCCAATACGATTTCTGCACAGTTCTATTTGATCGCACTCTTGTTTATTTTGTTTGATGTAGAGATCATCTTTATGTTTCCTTGGGCGATTGACTTTAAATTGCTGGGTTGGTTTGGTTTTGCAGAGATGATATTGTTTATATTACTTCTTGCGATTGGTTTTATATATGCATGGAAAAAAGGAGCACTTGAATGGCACAGCATCAAGTAAATTATGCCTCTTCGGCAGGTTTGCCGATAGCACTCACTTCGGTAGACAAATTGGTAAACTGGGGTCGTTCAAACTCACTTTGGCCTCTTACTTATGGACTCGCATGTTGTGCGATTGAGATGATGGCTTCTGGTGCATCTCGTTATGACTTTGATAGAATGGGGACTATATTTAGAGCCTCTCCAAGACAAGCAGATGTGATGATACTCGCTGGAACACTTTCTAAAAAGCACGCAGAGTTTGCAAGACGTTTGTATGACCAAATGACAGAACCTAAATGGGTCATTTCTATGGGATCATGTGCAAACACAGGTGGTATGTTTAACACTTATGCAACTGTGCAAGGTGTTGACCGTATTATCCCTGTAGACATTTATCTACCAGGGTGTGCACCTAGACCTGAGACTTTACAGTATGCGATGATGATGCTTCAGAAGAAGATCCGTAAAGAGTCTGCAGATATGAAGAAAAACACTAAACAAGACTTGACAAACCAAACAGGTAAAAGAGCGAGGTTAATCTAATGAGAAAATACGTTCCTAAAAATAATGTACAAGGTAAAGCCTATTATACAGATAGATTTTGGGTCTCGCCTCGTGTACCGAGAACAGAAGTAAAAGATGCACATTTCTCAAATGTGATAGATGCGCTTGGTGATTTAGCCAAAGAACATTATGTAGAGATTGGACAGCTTGTTGTTCACATAGATGCTGCAACAAACTTCGAAGTGATGACCATTCTTAAAGAAGTATGTGGGTACAAACAATGTTCAGAGCAATCAGCAGTAGACTACTTAGCAAAAGATGGTAACTTTGAACTTTTTTGGCAACTGCTTAACTATGATGAAGCAAAAAGAGTCAGAGTAGTGACACGCTTAGAGCAAGGGATGGCTATAGAAAGTATTGTGCCACTCTTTAAGTCTGCAAACTTTGCAGAGCGTGAAATGTTTGATATGTTTGGCATTAAGGTCAATAATCATCCATTCTTAAAACGTATTCTTATGCCTGATGACTGGGAAGGACATCCTTTGCTTAAAACTTACCCACTCTTTGGTGATGAAAAAGCATCATGGTACGAGGTAGATAAAATCTTTGGTAAAGAGTATAGAGATATCATCGGGCCGGAAAACCGTGATCCGGGGAAAGTGGATATCGAAGATACCAAACGTTTTGCAAGGATAGGATATGAAGTACCATTTGGTACTGAATATTCAGAAGAAGAACAAGAGATAGAATATAGTGAAACTGCACTCGTTAACTATAATAAAAAAGCGTCTAAAACTTTAGACGAAAGAAAATAGGGGAACAGCGATGCAAGTAGCAAATAAATTATCACCATTTTTTGAAAACCTCAATTTTGAGCGTGATGACAACACTATGGTTATCAACTTTGGTCCACAACACCCTTCAGCACATGGTCAGTTAAGATTGGTGTTAGAGTTAAATGGTGAGGAAGTAGTTAAAGCATATCCAGATATAGGTTATCTACACCGTGGTATAGAAAAAATGGCAGAAAACATGACATACAATGAATTCTTGCCAACCACCGATAGACTTGATTATATGGCAGCTACATCTAACAATTACGCCTATTCACTAGCTGTAGAAAAACTTTTAGGTATAGAAGCACCAAGACGTGCACAAGTGATCAGAACGATCTTACTAGAGCTTAACCGTGTCATCGCTCACCTCTTCTTTGTGGCAACTCATGCACTTGATGTTGGCGCAATGTCTGTGTTCTTGTATGCTTTCCGTGAACGTGAGTTTGCTATGGATCTTATGGAAGATTACTGTGGTGCAAGATTGACTCACTCTGCGGTTCGTATTGGTGGGGTGCCTCTTGATCTGCCTGCAAATTGGTTAGAAAATGCAGCAGCATTTTGTGACAAGGTAGACTATGAAATAGATCATACCTATGGTGCGTTACTGAATGAAAACCGTATTTGGAAAATGCGTTTAGAAGATGTAGGAGTTATCTCTGCTGAAGATGCACTTTCTTGGGGATGCACAGGGATTATGCTTAGAGGGTCTGGTGTGAAGTATGATATCAGAAAAGAAGAGCCTTATGAACTTTACCCCGAGCTTGATTTTGATGTGCCTGTTTCAGACAGATGTGATTCATATGGTCGCTTTAGACTCTACATGGAAGAGATGAAACAATCAACCAGGATTATCAGACAATTGATCCCAATGTATAAAAAAACAGAGCCACAGCTTATGGCACATGCACCTAAATACATCTCTGCACCCAAAGAAGAGATTATGACACAAAATTATGCATTGATGCAGCATTTTGTACTAGTGACGCAAGGTATGAGACCACCAAAAGGTGAAGTCTATGTCCCAACAGAATCATCAAAAGGTGAACTTGGATTCTATATCAAATCTGAAGGTGAACCTTATGCCTATAGATTAAAATGTAGAGCGCCTTCTTTCTTCCATACAGGACTACTCCAAGAACTTTTAGTAGGTACTTACATTGCTGATGTTGTTACGATTATTGGTACTACAAATATTGTATTTGGTGAAGTAGATAGATGAGAACCGTCAGAAAAGGTGAATAGTTTCACCTTTTTAGGTTCGGAACCGACGCGGTCGGAACGAAGTGTAGCCGCATAGGCGAGGAGATAAAATGAAAAGATATGATTTACGACATCTACACGATGATTTTTACGACAGAATGTTTGAACTTATAGAAGAAGGTTTGAAAGTTGAAGAAGTAGGGATATTCCTCTTTGAAGTAGGAGACTTTGGTTCTATTCAAAAATCTGCAGATGCCATCAGAGAAAGTGGACATGATTTGATGAACTCTTTAAAATTCAATGAAGTTGATTGGACTGTGGTAGTTAAAAAAGTAAGTGAAGAAACACGTAATAAGCGTGTAGAAGAAGCTGCTGCTGCTAAAAAAGAAGCAGAAAAAAAAGAAGCTGAAGAAGCAAAACTTGCAGAACAAAAAGAAGAAGCGTAAACCCTCTTATCTCATATAAACCAAGCATAATTCTTTGCTTTGGTTGATCTTCAACACTTTAAAATGTAGTAAATGAAATGCTTATAAAACTAAGCTAGAAGTACATACCATTCTCTAAATCAATAGAGAATAAGTATGTGGTAGAAGTTATTTGTTGTTTGCTACGATATTATTTAGTGCAAAAGATGCATGGTTGAACGCAAGTGCGATACTACCTGTATCCGTTACTACATCACCGATAGTGTAAAGACCTGATACGCTTGTTTCCATTGTCTTTTCGTCGAATACAGGCACATCCCACTCGCCAGTTTTAACATCTGAGTTTACAAGAATGTCTTTTGGAGTTGTTCCACCAAGTGCAAATACGGCTCTGTCGTACTCATCGTTTGTACCGTCAGTGAAGTTTACCTTGATCTTGTTATCTTCTGTTGCCTCAACACTCTCTACATCCACACCAAGCTTGTTAAGAAGTGTACCTTTTTCAAGATGCGTAAGAGTCATCTCTGTGTTGAGAGGGTTCATTCTTGTAATGTCAGCTTTTCTGTAGTTAAGTGTCACTTTACAATCTTCCATACCCTCAAGTTCAACAAGACCGTAAGCGTACTCACCTGCAGTGTCTCCACCTCCAACTACCATTACTCTCTCACCATTTTCTACTTTAGAAAGGTTAAAGTTTAGTCTATCTTTGATCTCTCTTGGGAACTTATATTTTGGTTTATTTGGTTTACCCATTCTACCAACAGATAAGATAACATTTCTAGCTTTCACATTTGTATACTCATCTGCAACTTCTTGACCATAAATGATTTCAAAAAGCCCATCTTCACCTTTGTTTACTCTCATGATCTCATGGTTGTAAACAAATTTTTCTAATACACCATGACTTGCGAGTAAGTCGTCCATTTGCTGAATGTAGTCTTCTTTTGAACACTCGTCAAATCTTACATTACCCTCAAACTCAAACTTGATTCCCATCCAGTCTCTATCAACTCTTTTACCTTTTTTGTAAAACTTATGAATCATATCGTTGTGATGTGGCGCTTTGTCAAAAACCATGATATTATCAATACCTGCTAATTTTGCTTCGATGGCACAAGCCATTCCCCCAGGTCCTGCACCGATTATCGCTATGTCTACTATATTTTCTGAAGCCATGTTTAATATCCTTATATTTAGAAATTTCCACGCACTATACCATATTATCTGCATAATTTTATGCTTTATATATAATAACGTATAACTATAGCGTATCCATGAGTATATATGTAACAACATTAAAAATCTATTAACTGGCATGAAAATGACAGTATGTCTGGAACTATTCTGCTAGTGTTTAAAATCGATACACATTTTAAATGTATGCGCGTACGGACAGACATATGATAGAGGCTTAAGTGCATCTTTGATATCCTCATACTAAATTTATCATATTTACTTTTAGAAGTGAATAATAAAAAGTAGGAAACAATATGGGTGAAGTACAAACAGTAAATAACATGGTTGACATCACAATTGATGGTGTTGAGTATAAGGCTAAAGAGGGAGAGTATATTCTCAATGCTGCTAGAGCAAATGATATATTCATTCCTGCGATATGCTACCTGACAAGATGTTCGCCAACATTGGCGTGTCGTATTTGTTTGGTAGAAGCAGATGGGAAACAAGTGTATGCTTGTAATTCAAAAGTAAAAGAGGGCATGGAAGTTACTATTGACACGCCAACCATACTTGAAGAACGAAGAGCTATCATGGAAGTGTATGATGTGAACCATCCACTACAATGTGGTGTATGTGACAAATCAGGAGAGTGTGAACTTCAAAACTATACACTTGAACTAGGTGTAGATTCACAATCTTACATGATACCAGACACAAAACGTGAAACCACGAACTGGTCATCAGTGTTACACTATGATCCAGGTTTATGTATCGTATGTGAACGTTGTACAACAGTCTGTAAAGATATGATCGGGGATGCTGCTATTACGACAGCAAAACGTGGAGGAGCCGAGCTTGATAAAGGCTATAAGGACTCTATGCCTAAAGATGCTTATTCCATGTGGAATAAACTTCAAAAGTCAGTTATCGCACCAAGTAACGGAACAGGTGAGACAAATTGTTCTGATTGTGGTGAGTGTATTGCTGTATGTCCTGTAGGGGCATTGGTATCTCGTGACTTTGTGTATAGCTCAAATGCATGGGACTTAAAAAGAGTACCAGCAGTTGCTGCGCACTCAAGTGATGGTTCTCAGATATATTATGAAGTTAAGCCAACGTCTATTGAGGACAGAACAGAGAAGATCTTTAGGATCACAAACGAATGGGCTTATGTCTCTTTAGATGGTTCAGCACGTTTTGCGTATGATTTCCAAAACACAACAGCAAGCAAAGACGAAGTAGCTTTCCAAAACGCTATAGAAGCATTTAAGAAAGCGGAGACTGTACGTTTTAATGCCATGATAACCAATGAAGAAGCGATGATGCTTCAAACACTTAAAGAAAAAATGGGAGTTAGACTTTACAACCCTGAAGTAAGAGCTTTCCAAAAATTTTTAAATCACTATGAAGCAGCGTCTGGAAACAGTCTATGGACAACAGATACAGATCGCATCATGAAAGAGTCTGATTTTGTTATCTCAATCGGTGCAGCACTTAGAAATGACTCACCAGCAATGAAATATGCCTTCAACAATGTTCAAAAACTTAACAAAGGTGCAGGACTTTACTTCCACCCAGTTGGAGACACATTGATTCCTACGTTTGGTAAGACAGTAGAAGTATTTAACCATGGGGTAGGTCTTGAAGAAGCAGCACTGTATTTAGTACTTGATTTGTTTGCAGATAAAGAGAAACTTCCTTCAGATGTAAAAGATTATATAGCTAGCTTCCAAAAGTCTGATACAAAAACCATTACTGAAAAAGTTGAAAAAACTGTGAAAGAAATGGTACTGAATGAAGAGACTGGTGAAGAGGAAGAAATAAGTAAAAAAGTAAAAGAAAATGTAGAAAAAGAAATCACAGTGTCTATCAATGGCCTTGTAGATTTACTTGGTGGAAATGCTGCTACTTTTGAAGATACTTTTGCAAAAATGATGAAGAAAAAAGAGTCATTTTCTATGATGTTGGGTGAAGACCTTTATTATCATAAAAAAGCAGAAAACATCGCTAAACTTGTGGCACTTGTTGAAGCAACTTGTGACATCAACGTAGTGATGACACCACCAAAGTCAAATGCACTGGGTGTTGCACTTATCTGTGATCTTGATGACGCACAGAGCGGTTATACGGTTGGATATAACGAAAATGGTGACTTTAAGCTCTCCGCACTTGGTACAGGTGATCTAGATATGCCTGCGATGAACCAACAAGAAGGGACGCTCACAAGTATAGGTAAGCGTGTACTTCCTACCAATGCAGCAGTTGAGTACGAAGGGTACGAGTTAAATGATCTTATGCAAGCGCTTGTAGGTGCTCCAGAACTTACTATAGATTGGACGTCAATGCTTCCAAGTGATAAAGGGTTTAAAGCGTTAGCGTTTGATTCTCTTACAAATTCATTTAGTAATGATGGTGTAGATCACCGTGGGTATAAGCTTGAGAGAAATGACGCTGAAACTGAACTTCCAGAAGTAGAGAAGTTTGATGAAAGTGCAGTGTTAGAAGGTGAGATAGCCTATAGATGTAATCCAGCTAGACAGTTCAATGACTTTACAGACAAATCACACGAAATTTTTGAAACCTTTGCGCTTTATGCAAGTACAGAGAAAGCAGCAAGTTTAGGTGAGAAAGTTGAAGTTGTTTTTGACAATGGAAGTATCACTTTAGATGTGGTAGCGGATGCAAAGATCACAGGTGACATTGTTAAGGTGCCTGACTACAGAGCTGCTGAGGGTGTGTATGACCTCTTTGATGGTTCACGCTATAAAACAGTCACATTGAGAAAGGTATAATAATGGAAGCAACATTAGTAGAGAATTTGCCACAAGTGACAGCTTTAGGTGTCATCATAAAAGCGGTGATTATTTTAGCAGTACTTTCAGCCTTGGCTGGTTTTGGTACATTTATAGAAAGAAAAGTGTTGGCATTTATGCAAAGACGTCTTGGGCCAATGCACGTTGGGCCTTACGGAATGCTTCAGATCGCGGCAGATGGTATTAAGCTTTTCACTAAAGAAGATATCATTCCACAAAATGCTAATAAATTGATTTTTATGATCGCACCTATTATTACAGCGGCAACAGCGTTTATCGCTTTGTCTGCCGTGCCTGTTTTCCCTGACTTCACTGTACCAGAATTCATTCCTTTGATCGGAGGAACATTTGTCCCTTCTATCGCAGCAGATATCAATGTGGGTATCTTGTTTGTACTTGGTATGATGGCAGCAGGGCTGTATGGCCCTTTACTCGCTGGTATGTCACAAGCAAACAAATGGGGTATCATCGGATCAGCAAGAACCGCTATTCAATTTTTGTCTTATGAAGTTGTTACGGGTCTTTCTATCTTAGCACCTATTATGCTTGTAGGTTCACTTTCATTTGTAGATTTTAATGATTATCAAAGTGATGGTATAGGTTCATGGCTTATTTGGCAACAACCCGTTGCGTTTGTACTGTTCCTGATAGCAGGGTTTGCTGAGACAAACAGAACGCCATTTGACCTTCTTGAACATGAAGCAGAGGTTGTTTCTGGGTATGCAACAGAGTACTCAGGTATGAGATGGGGTATGTTCTTCATTGGAGAGTATGCAAACATGATTACTGTTGCGATCATCGCGTCAGTTGTTTTCTTAGGTGGTTATGATGCAGAAGGTGTGCTTGGATGGTTATTTATCATATTCAAAATAGCATTTTTCTTTTTCCTTATGCTGTGGGTAAGAGCTTCTTGGCCACATATTAGACCAGATCAATTGATGTGGTTTTGTTGGAAAGTATTGATGCCAATAGCACTGTTAAATATTTTAATTACTGCAATAGTGATATTGGTATAAGGAGTAGGTATGAGTTTAGAACAATTTAAAGACAGAAATGTAGGTACACAAAACTACATCACAATGGATACGGGAAAAACACCTGAGGGATCAATGTGTAAGTTTAAACAAGTCGTAAAAAGAACCTTTAAGGGTGAACTTTTTGTAGGACTGTGGGTAACGATGAAAGCGATGTTAAAAGCCCTTTTTGCAAATGACATGCACACCGTAAAATACCCTTTTGAGAAGTTGCCTATCTCACCAAGATATAGAGCGATTCATGATATGTTGAGACTTTTAGAGTCTGGTAACTATAGATGTATCGGTTGTGGTTTATGTGAAAAGATATGTATCTCAAACTGTATCTCTATGGATACAAGGTATGACGAAGAGCAACGTAAAGAAGTGAGCGAATATACGATCAACTTTGGACGTTGTATCTTTTGTGGGTATTGTGCAGAAGTGTGTCCTGAACTTGCTATTGTACATGGGCCACGTTATGAGAATGCCGCGGAACAAAGAGCAGGGTTCTCACTATTTGAAGATATGTTAACCCCTATAGATAAGCTGAATTTGCAGCAAGAGTATGATGGCTTTGGGGCTATCTCTCCAAATGCAGATGAAAACATCAAAAAAACACCATTAGCGTACTAGGAGGAGATGACATGTTTGAAAACTTTATAGCATCCGTAATGACTATAGAAGGATTTGCTTTTTATCTCTTTTCTATTTTAACCATAGGACTTTTCTCAGTCACTGTACTAAGTAAAAATATACTTTATGCAATGACCGCATTGGCATCAGGTATGGTACTGATCTCAGGTTTCTTTTTCATTTTAGGAGCAGACTTCCTGGGTGTGGTTCAACTGGTTGTGTATGTAGGGGCAGTTATGGCGCTTTATGCATTTGCGATGATGTTCTTTGATGCAACAAAAGATATCAAAGAGAAAAATACCAACAATGCCTTAGTATTTGTGCTTGGTGGATTGTCTGCTTTGGTACTGGTACTGATGTTTGCCGGACCAATACACTCTGATGCCATTGTTGCACTTTATCCTATGCACGAAGGTGTGGGTAATGCACAAGATGTAGGTATGGTACTTTTCACTAAGTATCTTGTACCTTTTGAAGTAGCAGCGGTGATGTTACTTGTAGCTATGATAGCAGGGATCATACTTGCAGGTAAAAAAATGGAAGACTCACTGACTGAAGATTTAAGCTCAGATGACGAAATTTTGACAATAAAGGATGACAAATGATAGGGCTTTCTCATTATCTGATCATATCAGCCATACTTTTTTCTATAGGACTGGTAGGGGTTTTAAGAAGAAGAAATCTTTTGATGCTTTTCTTTGCAACAGAAGTAATGCTTAATGCAGTGAACATTGCATTTGCAGCTATTTCACACTATTACAATGATCTAACAGGTCAAATGTTTGCTTTCTTTATCATCGCTATCGCGGCGTCAGAGGTAGCAGTAGGACTTGGTATATTGATTGTATTATATAAAAAACATGGAAGTCTTGATTTAGATGACCTAGCAAGTATGAGAGGATAAGAATGGAAAGTTTAGTATATGTAGCACTTTTTGCACCATTTGCAGGCTCACTGTTTGCCTCACTCTTTGGTATGAGTGAAAGACAGATATTTGTAGGTATAGTAGCCTCAGCGTTACTATTTATCTCATTTTTAGCTTCGGTATTTTTAGCAGCAAACCTCTTCATTACAGGTGAGGTGATTCAAGTGACGATGATGGACTGGATCAATGCCGGTGACTTTAACGTCTCCTTCGGTTTTGTGATCGATCAGATCTCCGTGACTATGATGACTGTGGTAACCCTTGTTTCTACAGTGGTTCACATCTATGCGATTGGCTATATGGATCATGACAAGAGTTTTAACAGATTCTTCTCTTACCTGTCTGCTTTCGTATTTTCTATGATGGTACTGGTTATGTCAGATAACTTCTTAGGACTCTTTATCGGTTGGGAAGGTGTTGGTGTCTGTTCTTGGTTATTGGTTGGTTTTTGGTACCACAAGCCAGATCAGTCAAGAGAAGACAATCCTTCTATCTCTCCATCATGGGCGGCAAATGAAGCATTTATCATGAACCGTATCGCTGACCTTGGTATGCTTGTAGGTATCTTTATACTTTACTGGAATACAGGTTCACTCAAATATGATGAAGTATTTGCACAACTACCTTACCTTGCAGATGCAGTCCTAGTGGGTGCAGCCATAGCACTTTTCATAGGTGCAATGGGAAAATCAGCACAGTTTCCACTACACACTTGGCTTACCGATGCAATGGAAGGTCCTACGCCAGTTTCTGCACTTATTCACGCAGCAACGATGGTAACAGCTGGGGTATTCTTGGTCATTAGAGCCAATCCACTTTACGCTATGCCGGAAGTAGCAGGGGTAAGTATGTTTATCGCTATCCTTGGTACCTTTGTGGCATTTTATGCTGCTTCGATGGCATTGGTTGAGCGTGACTTAAAGCGTATCATTGCATACTCTACACTTTCACAGCTAGGGTATATGTTTGCTGCAGCTGGACTTGGTGCATACTGGATAGCACTTTTCCACTTGGCTGCACACGCATTTTTTAAAGCACTTCTTTTCCTTGGAGGGGGTAACGTGATGCATGCGATGCATGATGAGCTTGACCTCTTTAAGATGGGAGACTTGAAAAAGAAGATGAGAGGTACTTGGATTTATATGGGTATCGCTTCAGTAGCACTTGCGGGTCTTCCATTCTTTGCAGGTTTCTGGTCAAAAGATTCCATCATTGAAACAGCGTTTAATGAACATACCTATATTTTGTGGATTGTATTGGTCATCACTGCTGGTATGACAGCATTCTACTCGTTTAGACAAGTATTTTTGACTTTCCATGGTGAAGATAGACATACGCCATTAGGTTTCCATCCTCATGAAATGTACAAGTATGTACTTATCGCGATGTCACCTTTGGCTGTTCTAGCATTTATCACAGGGTATTTTATGGATACATATAAAGCATTTATCTATCAATTTAACGACAGTGTGCAGTATGAGATGTCTGATCATACACATCATCTTGCCCCATACTTAGCCGCACTTGTTGTTGGTATTTCTCTTTCTGCTATTGCCTATGCGTATTTTAAATATGCGAGAACAGGCGAAAAAGCTTGGAAAAGAGATGAAAAAGTTGAAAATGGCTTCTTCTATAAACTACTTGCTAACCAGTATTATGTACCAAAATTTTATGAAGAATTTATCACAAAACCATATATGATGGTTTCTGAAAAATTCTGGACAGAAGTAGACTTGAAAATAGTAGATGCAACAGTTGATAACATCGCTAAATTTTTCTACAACGCAGGGGATAAAACAAGAGCAATGCAAACAGGTAACCTTTCAAACTACCTAAATTGGATGGCTGTTGGTGGAGTTATATTATTGGTGATCGCTGCGATTTCAGCGATGTTCGTGTAAGGGATAAAAATGGAAAATATTTTAAGTATATTGGTCTTCTTCCCAGCAGTTGCAGGACTGTTAGGATTTGTAGTAGCAAAGGAGAGTGCAAGAGCCTACGGTATCACCGTAGCAGCGATTGAGTTCTTACTTTCTTTATGGTTATGGTTCAGCTTTGATATGAGCGATGCAGGTATGCAGTTTGTAGAGATGATTCCTTTGATCCCTGATATGGGTATCTCATATTACTTAGGTGCAGATGGTATCTCATTGTTTATCATTATTATGACAACATTGATGACACTTATCGGTATGGCATCTATGGGTGAGACGAAAAACATCAAAAATATGATCATCACGCTTCTTTTCCTAGAGATGACGATGGTTGGTGTATTTGTAGCGCTTGATGCTATCATCTTCTACTTGTTCTGGGAGCTTTCACTTGTTCCGATGCTTTATATCATCGGTGCATGGGGTGGGCCACTTAGAGTGTACGCCTCTATCAAGTTCTTCTTGTACACCTTTGCAGGTTCATTGATCATGCTTGTAGGTATGTTATTTGTAGCGTATATTTACCATAACCTTACAGGTGTATGGAGCTTCGCAATTACAGACTGGTATGCATTGGTATTGCCAGTAGATTATCAGTTATGGTTGTTTGCGGCATTCTTCATCGGATTTGCCATTAAGGTACCGATGTTTCCATTCCATACTTGGATCCCTTATGCGCACGGACAAGCACCAACTATTGGTTCTGTGATCCTTGCAGCAGTACTTCTAAAGATGGGTACTTACGGATTTGTAAGATTTTCACTTCCGATGTTCCCTGATGCTGCTGTGATGGCTATCACGCCTATCGCTGTACTTTCGCTTATCATGGTTGTCTACACAGCGATGATCGCTTATGCACAAAAAGATATGAAACAAGTCATCGCTTACTCATCCGTTTCACATATGGGTATTATCATGCTTGGTCTTTTTGCTATGAATGCAGAAGGACTTTCAGGTTCAGTATTCCAGATGTTATCTCACGGTATTGTATCTGGGGCGCTGTTTATGCTTGTGGGTA
>Ga0209633_10003115_pt1 | contig 15443 bp, 13 predicted proteins | sample Cruoilmetagenom1_FD_187290 | JGI IMG/M metagenome (GOLD analysis project Ga0209633, IMG submission 187290) | Oil polluted marine microbial communities from Coal Oil Point, Santa Barbara, California, USA - Sample 1 (SPAdes) (version 2) | ecosystem: Environmental > Aquatic > Marine > Oil seeps ... | reverse complement strand
CTTGGCCAGCCAATGAAGCAACCCGTACTCAGCGCGGGTTCCAGTTACGACAGCAATCTTACGCATGGCGCAAAAACTCAACTACACGCCGTATCTCTGAGATTTATAAGTCTTCAAATTCTCAGGATCTCCGAACCAATCGATCGTTTTCGTCAATCCCTTGGTCAGTCCGTCGCGGCCACCGAAGACCGGCTGCCAGCCGGTCAGAGCCTTCGCCTTGTCGTTGGCGGCGCACAGGCGTTCGACCTCGCTTGCCTCCGGACGCACCCGTTTCTCGTCACTGACAATCTCGACGTCCACACCGGCAATCTCCGCGATCAGTGCCACAGTGTTGCCGATGGAGATTTCATAGCCGGATCCCAGATTAATCACTTCGCCGACCGCAGCCTCCGCCTTGGCAATTGCAAGCAGCCCCCGAACCGTATCGTCCACGTAATTGAAATCGCGGGTCGGTGAGAGTGTGCCTAGTTTGATAACGCGTTCGCCCGCGGCAATTTGCGAGATGATTGTCGGGATCACGGCGCGGTTAGACTGACGTGGTCCATACGTATTGAAAGGGCGCGCAACCGCCACCGGTAGATCGAAGGCGCGGTTGTAAGAGAGCGCGATGTGATCAGCGCCAATTTTGCTCGCCGAATATGGCGACTGGCCAATGATGGGGTGATCTTCTGCGATCGGAACGCTCTGGGCTGTGCCATAGACTTCGCTCGTCGATGTGTGAACGACCTTGGCACCCGCATCACGCGCCGCCTGAACCACATTGAGCGTGCCCGTGACATTCGTCTCCACATAGCTCGCCGGCGCGTAATACGAGTAGGGAATGCCAATCAGCGCCGCCAGATGGAACACCAATTCGCGGCCTGACATCGCCTGGGCCACGCCATAGGGATCGCGCACATCGCCCAGAAACACGTCAGCATTGTCGCGCACGGCGCTCTGTTCAAGCCAGCCCCATGACCCTGCATAATTGTAGAGCACCATGGCGCGCACATCGTGACCCTCGGCGACGAGCGCCTCGGTCAGATGGCTGCCGATAAAGCCTTCAGCGCCGGTGACTAGAATTTTCACGCTTGAATCCGGCCTACGGGCGCACCGCGGCCATTGTCCCCTTTTTCGACTGAGTGTCGGAATTCGCGGTCAAATGGCTCGAGTAGTCGATGAAAAGAGAGACGAGCCCTTCGGCCGTTTCCGCTCGAACCGGGATTGTCGGGTCACCGTGATACAGAACGTCGTCACCGATATCGAAGCTTGCCTCGCGAAGTGCTTGAAGAAAGAGCTGGCCCTCGTTGCGATTTTGAGCTCGTACGTGCTCGCGATCTTTCCTATCAGCACCGAGCAATTCTTGTAAAAGCGCGCGTACTGAAAACAAGTTTTCCACCAAATGCACGTGCGATATGACGTTGTAGGCATTATGACGCCCGAAGGCGACCACTGGCACCCCGTCGCTTGCGGCTTCTACGCCTAACGATCCTGTCAGCACGATCACCGCGGCAGCACCACGCGCCATTGTTGCTCCATCACCTGCCGGTGGCGCCAATCGAACATTCGGGATTTGCGAAAGCCACTCGTAAAAGTCGCTGGGACGGCGCCCCACTCCGGGAATATGCTCTTTGATGACGAACAGCACATCGGCTGGCAGCGACTTGGAAATCAAATCAATGATCGCAATTTGATTATTGAATTCAGGTGCGTGAACCGTGGTCGACGTCTCCGGTTCGACCTGCAGCGCGTAAAACACATACCGATGATTTTTCAGCTTATCCAAAGGTGTAACGCGCCGGTTCAAATCCTTCCACTGCCTCGGAATTAGAAACAGGTGCCTAATTCTATCCAAAAGCAAATACCGGTTGAATTTGGGCTTGTCGCGATATTTGATGTTGTGAACCAGAAGATAGCGTACTTCATTGATTACGGCCTTGATGGACTGCTCGATAGCCACACCGAGACGCTTGTGTCGTATCGACTTGTCTCGAACTTTAGCATTGGCCTGATTTTGGCGTGTCGCGCCGTCGTACTCGTTCGCAACAATCCCCGCTGAACGCATTTTTTCAAAGTGCTGAGCCAGAGCCGGATGAGCAAAGAACTCGTTGTGGTACCAAGTGAAGTGTTGCCCCAATCTGGCGCTGAACAACACACGGATATCGATGCCGCGCGTGCGCGCGATAATGCACATGATTTTTGTGAAGTCGGCACCAACTCCGCTCGTGATAAATGTGCCGATGTCGTGCTCAATGCAAAATTCATCAAGGCGTTCAGACAAGCGATGAATGTAGCGAATTGAGCGGCCGAAAGTGGCAAGCCTGGAATTTCGGCTCTTAGGGTGGTGGTGACCAAGATAGTACATGCCGCGTCCCAGATGCCGGTCTCCCTGAATGACATCGATCAAGTTGGCCGAGTAGCGTTGTTCGAATTCTCGCGCCAGATCCGCCGCCTCATCATCAAATTCGGCCTCGAAGTCTCCATAGCTCGCCAACACATCGTCGATCGCAAATATGCCATCGACAACATCGTGTTTGCTGTAGTCGTTTACATGCGCAAATGACGGCGCAAGGCAATAAACCTTCACACCCGTCTCAGCCTTAAGTTTGGTGAAGAACGGCACCCAGAATCGCGGTCCATAGAGATTTTCAGCGACAAAAAGCACCGCCTTCACTTCACATGCTCCAATTCGATCGAGCGCGCCTTGCCATTGGCGATCTCAATCGCTTGATCAGCGACACTCAGGAACGCGCGTTGATGGGTGACGGCGAGTACGGTGAATTTCTTGGTCAATTTTTGCACCATTCGGCAAATTTCATGCTCGGTCTCCGGATCGAGCGCCGACGTCGCTTCATCCAGCATCAGCAGTTTAGGCTGCCGGACCAGTGCGCGGGCGATAGAGAGGCGCTGGCGCTGCCCACCCGAGAGACGCATGCCGCGCTCGCCTGACATCGTATCGAGACCCTCTGGAAGCGCCTTGACGAATTCCCACGCCTCAGCCGCTTTGAGTGCGCGCTCGATGTCCTTATCGCTCAGATCTTGATCGCCAAGCGTGATGTTGGCGCGGATGGTATCGTTGAACAGAAATAGTTCTTGCGGAACATATCCAATCGATTTTCGCCAAGCTCTCAGATCAATCTTGTCCAGAGGTACGCCATCAATTTCGACACATCCGGCTTCTGGATTCACAAAGCCAACGATAGCGTCCAGCAGGCTTGTTTTACCGCTGCCTGATGGACCGATGACAACGGTTAGCTCTTTCGCCGCAATCATTAGATTGACGCCGGTAAGCACTTTTTTGCTGCCATAAGCGAGGTCAACGTCGATCAATTTAATGCCACGCCCAAGCGTCGGCTTTTTGCCTGAATGCAGAATTTCTTTATTGGCGTCCATTTCCGCCAGCGCGTTGTCGACAATGAGTACAGAGCCCTCATTCATTCCGATCTGATTGATAAACAAATTCAAAAAGGAAATTTCATTCGACATGCGCATGAACAAGATAGCCAGCAGTGCCAAAGACGGCAGGGCAATGTCGAAAATACTGATGGAAACGAATACGCCGATAGCGAGCACCAGTACCAACATCGGCTCGGGCAGCACTGAACGGATGGTGGATCCAATCACTGTGGTTCGAAAAGTCTGGTAGATGCCTGCACTTTCAGTTTCCAATAAGGGCAAGACGTGGTCTTCTCGCGCCATAGATTTGAGCGCTTTCATCCCTTGCAATGTCTCTACCAACCGGCCACTGATCGAATTCATCAACGACGTGCGCTGCCGGCTTGCCTCGCGAACCATGTTGAGTATGGGCTGCATAATCACCACCAACAGAATTCCGACAGCGATGCCCGCAACAGTCAGCTTCCATGAGACGAGCAGTGATGTCGCCATATACAATATGGCCTGAATGCTGCGCGTAACGAGACCAATGGCTGCGCCGGTGGCAGAAATGTAGTTTTGGATTTCTACACCCATGATATTGGCCAAACGGCCCGCCGGCTGATCGAGCAGATAGCTCCATCGAGCACGTACAGTTCGGCGCGCAAATTCTTGACGAAGATAAAGATTGTGAGACTGGTTGAAGAGTCCGGTCGCGATATTGACGAGACCTTTGACAGCAGCCTTCAAGGTGATGATGGCGACTATGAGAATGAGCATGCCGCCCAAGGTGATTGGCACGCCGATCCCCTCTAGCGCCTCTCGGACAACACGCGACACTCCGGAATACTTTGTTGCATCGCTCTCAAGCAGCAACTGTAACAGCGGTAACAGAGCGATCAGGCTGATATTCTCGAAGATTCCCACGACCAACTGGCCCGCAAAAATCTGCGCCAGCCGGTACGGCCGTCTGCGGCCCAACGCGCGCAGAATTCGCCAAGTAGCTCGCAAGATCGAGCGCTTCGGCAGCACCCGATCCAGAGCCGCATAGAGCGACCTGTTCACGCAGTCCGCCCCGCGCCGCAGCGCTCACATAGGTCCTGGACTGTCTCCCAATGGGCAGGCGCAATAGCAATCGCATTGTCGCATGGCTCATCGAAATTGAACGGACTTAAAACCAGTTCGTTTTGAAAGCGCATCAGTTGCTGGACACGTCCAAGACCGCTCATCTTGAATACGCGATAACCGCGCGCACTCAACAGCTCGGCTATGGGCGATACCTTGCCTAAGGCACGCGCCAATATCTCCATAACAATCACCGGAGTGTGCCGTTCGATCGTCGTTTCGAGTCCCGCAATCACTTCCGGTTCGTGCCCCTCGACATCAATTTTCATTAGCATTGGCGGAAGCAGGTCTTCTTCGCCGATGAGTTGGTCGCCATTGCGCGCAGAGATCTTTGCCCTCGGCTCATTCATGTCTTCGGCGGTGACAATATGAGCGTTGCCTAGATTGGTCGCGCTGCCGGTCGCAAAGCCCAATTCGGCGTCTTCATTGGACAATCCAATAGGGAAAATTTGCACCTGGTCCAACGAACCAACATTGGTTTTCAGGATTTCAAGCGCCTTGGGGTTGGGCTCAAAACAGTATACACAATCAAAGAGATCAGCGAGAAAAACCGTGTGATTCCCGATGTTTGCGCCGATATCATAAAACACAGATTGACCAATTTTCGTGCTGTTCAGTCGCTGGATAAGCGTCCGTAAAAATTCGAGCACGAGGCGGTCGTAGTACCCAAAGAACCAAGCTTCACGTCCGATCGTGTCACTGGTGCTATGCAGAAGCCTGATCCGGCGGTTATCGATTTCGGCATCCAGGATATAGTCCTGCGAATGTGGAAACCATGTGCTGGGCGCGAGCTTTAGAAGGATCTTATAGAGCCATTCCGGCAATCGTTTGTTGAGATACAACGCCCGGACATATTTGAGTAGCGATGCGGCTTGAACATCATCAGCCGCGATATATTGCTGGCTGAATGGATCACTCATTTACGTCATTCACCGACGACTTGCTGATCATCATTCTACCGGATTTTCTCAAAAATCCAGCCTTCTCGAAGGCGCGGCGCGAAGCCTCATTTTCAGGTTCGACATCTGCCAAAAGCGTGAAATGCGGAAATCTGGAGCGCAATTGGCTGATCGCCCAGCTGCCTATCCCCTCACCTTGCAGTTCAGGCGCAATCACAATCGCTACTTCAAATGTATCGAACTCGTTCTTAACCGGATCGAGCCGAATAAAACCAACTGGCGTATCTCCGCTTTCAATAAGCCAGAAAAACGGTTCGTCTTGGTTCAAGCGATTTGAAAACCAGCGCGCATGCTCGTTCACTTGTGGTGGACGTTGAACACGAAAGTGCTCGCGTACTCCAGCTGCCTGTTGCCAACTGAGCACCAGCGCTGCGTCACTCGATTCGGCAGCTCGCAAACTCAATGCGCTTTCACTCGTGCTGTTCATTCGAACAACTCGGCGCTGACCTTCCGGCGAATGGACCAGCGTACAATACGGGTGACCGACGCCATCGTTTACAGTAGGTCATTTTGATTCTGGTTCGGTATTTCAGCAAACGTCAGGAAGGGGCGGATTACGCAACCATCGCGAACATCGAATTCTATTCGTTCCAGACCGGTAAGAACCCGCACCAACTGGGCTGGAATATTGGCGCCAGCCACCACCGCGCCGCCGACTGATCCAGACAACCTGGTGCCGGCATCGAAGACAACCGCTTGTCCGTCTTCGTCGAGCACAACATCGAAATCTCCCGACCCGTCGACATCTAGTGCTTCACATAGCTCACGGCAATAATCGATGATCGCAACATTCATTTCTACGCGATTGCCGCTTGAGGCCGACGACAATGCTTCGCGCCATTGCCGCAATCTTGGTACTACGTCTAGTGCAGTCCCATCGACCGAGATGCAGTCGACATCGTATATCGGACCTTTGACAAAAGGCATGGCAACTCGATCGCTAATGCTCAGCCCCGCCTCCTCGACCTGCTGAACAATCGCATCTCGATCGCCGATTCCGCTGTTTCGGCTGTTGCTTGAAGGTCTGAATTCTTTCACCCCGGCATCGAAAACCCATACGCCCCTGGCGCCCGAGGCCTTGCGAGGCTTCACAACCACAGATCTGTTGGGATAACCGAGCTCCCTTAGGGCCGCCTCAAGCTCCATTTCATCGGCCACCGCCATGCAGTCCAGACTGTGCACGTTGCGCGAGCTCAACCGCTGCATAAGCGTCAGCTTGTCCGTCATTACGGTAACGGCCTCCAGCGAACTCACCGATATCGCAACACCGGCGCGCCTGAGATCATCCCGCACTCCCGCCAATACCCGGCTCTCGCCCTCAGAAAGAGGTAAAATGAGATCTGGTTGCTCTTCTTTCACCAGATCCCAAATCGCTGCGAGATAATTTGACTGGTCCGTCTCCGCCAGCGGTACATTGACAAATCGATCCATCAGCACGCGACCCCTTGCTTGAGGATCAGCATCACAGCCAATGAGCCGAACAGTGAAATCAGGGGCGCTTCTCAGCGCCTTGATCACATCATAAATTAGCGCGCCCCCCACACAGGTGAGTACAATTTTACGATGAGCAGCGGCCATTTGGCGAAGAGTAACCTTGTCTGGCTCTAGTCAACGTCTGAAGGTTTGAGCATACGGCTAACCGTCGCCTATCGATGACTCGGTCAATGCCGTGAATGGCGGCAGATCTTTCACGGCTCTCATGCCACATACACGTTCGAATCCCGAAGCGGGCAAGGCCTCGCTAACGTCATGCAAACGGATAAATCCGACATTGTTTTCGTCAAGAAGCTCACCTGCCGAAACATGAGTGACAACAGCCAAGTAGCGGCTGTTCTTGTCGCGTATAGCTAACAATTCAGAATCAGTTTTCTTGCCAGGACCGCCTCGCGCGGCTTCCGCCTCTCGTATGCCTACGACCATGAGTCGAAATTCATCGGGATTTAGAGATGTGCCGTGATCGTATCCCGCACGCGAAGGATCGAGTGAAAAATGTTTCTCGATCGCTGTCGCGCCCGCAGCAATTGCTAGGGCTGCTGTATTTGAACCAAGCGCGTGATCTGAAAAACCAATCTCTAAGCCATATCGTTCGCGCAACCATGGGATAGCAGCGAGATTTAGCTTCTCAACTGGGCAGGGATATATCGACGTACAGTGAAACAGCACAATCTCCTCTGCGTCAGCCGCACTAGCTGCATTCACAGCTGCGTCGATATCGGTGTGATTTGCCATACCAGTGGACATCAAAAGCGGCCGGCCTGTCCGTGCGAGGCGTTGGATCAATGGTGTGCAAGTTAAAAGACCCGATGAAACCTTATATCCTGTGGGCTTAAGCTGATTGACCCATTCCAAAGTGGCAAGGTCACCAACAGTTGTGAATGCCTCAATGTCGTGGCTCCGACTTAGAGAGAATATTCGGTCCGTTTCTTCACGCGTCAGCGTTGCCGTGCTGAATAGACGATGGCTCTCGGTGTCAGGGGCGTAATTACGATCGGGCGCAATCGTTTGCAGCTTGATTGCATCAGCACCCGCTTTAACCGCCTCCTCAACCATGCGCGCGCATGTCTGAACGTCACCCTCATGGTTGATTCCAATTTCGGCGACCACAAGCGCGTGCTCCTCCACACCAATTCGGCGCGAGCCAAAACGAATGAATTGCGGCGTTCGCATATGTTAGGAAAGCTCGATAGTTCGTAGCGAAGAAGGCATGAATCCGGGAATTCTTCGACGGGTCACCGGTATAGCCTATCGTGAACGCGCCGCAGCGTAACCATCGACTCATCGTGGTGCTTAGGCGGTACCGCATCCCAGTGCAGAAGCTGGCGAGTAATCGGTGAAAAATTCTCCATTTGCTCCGCGCTGAACATGTCATGAAAGCGATGATATGGCTTCATGAACCAAGGTCCGTATGTGTTGAAAACACCCCAGCGGCTGCTCGTGGTGGCTTCGCCAATTCTATGCCAAAGCGCTGTATCTATGATTGCCATCGTACCACGCGGCATCGTCATAAATTCAAAATCGAGATCTGCGTCACGATCATCCGGGCGGCGATACAAGAGGTGTGAGCGTGGAATATAATGGGTGGCGCCATTCGTCACGTCAAACTGATCGATCGCCAGAATACTCATATAACAAAGGCTCGGTTTGATACCTTCGCCACCGATAAAACGGGAATCCGTGTGCCAGCCCACACCGGAAGTTTTTCTACCAAAGCTCGCATCTTTGATCAGACGTCGATTGCGGGCAGAGGGTGAAATAAGCATGTAATCATCATCGATCATGCGCCGCATGATCTGGTCCGTTGTTTCTTGATAGAGGAGCTCGAGTAACCGACAAGAATCTCGATTTATGTAGCAGGTTGCATCTACGCGCCTTTTTGTGGGCTACGCAGAAACTTAGGCGTGGATGACCTCCCGGATCACGCCAAATCCTTCCGCCGCATCGCATCCGGCTTGGCTGCCTCGCAATCTCGCCAGCGCCTCGACTGCTTCGATCGAACGCGCATGTGGAAATGCACGCATCTCCATCCCATAGCACTGAAGCGCCAATTTCTTGCGCTCAAGAGTTGCGGAAATATTGACAAATCTTTGCGGACGAAAATTTGGTCCAATATCGGCACTGCTCCACTCGGTCGACGAGGCCGTCTCGAATGTATAGATGGCCGCTGGCTTAAAGCCAGGCTGTGGTCGGCAGGCCGTCAACACAGCTTGGTGTGTAAGGCGATGGTCTACATTCAAATCCGACCCGTGATGGGTGTAAACGATATCGGGCTCCAGTTTCACTGTGACGGATTCGACGACCTTCACTATATCGAGCAGATCACATCCATCCATACGATTGTCTGGAAAATCACCGAACCGAGGGCGGCTGATGCCCAATTCCTGCGCGGCGTCGACTGCCGCGCTGCGTCTTGCCGATAGCTCTTTCTCTTGTGTTGTATGATCTCCGTCGGAACCGCGAGATGTAACTCCATCCGCCAGAATCAGAACCTCAACGCGTTCTCCACGCGCAGCGTGCCAAGCGGCGGTTCCACCGACTCCCAAGACCTCATCGTCTGGATGAGACGCAACGATCAGAACAATGCCACTGGTCATGGGAACAACCTTATGCAACCAGCCGAGACACTCCTGGTTGCGCCATGGAGGATCACGACGATTTCACACTTGCTCCGCCTGCTGCGGCAACGAGGAAACCACCTCTCCCAAGCTGCCGTTCGTCTTTTGCTAATGTTCATTTGTTGGAACGTTTGAAGATCAGATAGCGTGAATTTCGTCGTTTACGTGCCTAAAGATCCCCATCACGTCTCACCACGCATCGCATTTTGTCGATCCCAATACGCGTCGAGTGAACCATCGGGATACAACTCATCAAAATCCTGACGCAACATCGAGAGCGCGATTGCATCATGATAGTCCCCATCCCAGTAGACCCGTTGGCGCTGAATGCCTTCGCGCTTCATGCCGAATTTTTCGTTGCTGCGAAGGGAAGCTTTGTTGAATACGGCTGCGGCGGAGGCAATTCTATTAATTCCCAACACATAGAAACCGTAGCGAAAAAGCAAAAACAGAGCTTCGCTTCCATAACCTTTTTTGTGAGCCTTAGTCGAGAGAAGCCGTCCATAGGTGCAATATCTGTGAATCCAGTTGAATTCCGCCAGTCGCGCGTTGCCTATGTACTCGTTCGTCTCATTGATGCAAATGGCAAACATTGAGGCATTCGGCCATTTGGATTTATTGTAATATTCGACCAGTTCATCCCTCGACTGGGGCCCTCTTGTGATCAATCCTTCGAATAAATCCTGATCATTGATCCAATCGAGCCAGCCATCGTCTATATCGCCCTCCTCGATCGGGCGAAAATGGACCAATTTTCCTTTAGTCATCATACTGTCGACCAGACTAACCTATGCATTTCGCTTGAGGGGATCACGTCTTGTCAGAGTCCTCAATGACTCAAAAAGTTTGCTCTTGTCGTAGTTCATGAATTTTCCGTCGTTGAGACTGCCAGGAATAAATTGGACATTTTTCTTCAGCTGCCGGCGGACACCTGGTCGCCACCGATAAAATCCAAAATCTATAAGTGCAGCCGGCAGCTCCTGGGCAATAGCCCAACCGAACGCCGACGTGGTTGGGCGAGTAAACAAAAATACATCGGCCAAGTCCGTGCACTCCTCAAATAGTTCGTCAACGACTCTTGCTCCAAATTCTTCTTCAAAAGATTTGAGATAGCCCGACTCAAATTCAGGATGGGGCTTGATCAAAACATCAAACCCCATGTCGTTGAGATCACTCAAAATGCGCCTATTGAGATCCACAACCCAAAAGTCGTCAGGATAGGGCGAAGGAGTTGTTATTTCGCCGGCCAGGACCAACGGGAGTAACATAACTCGTTTTCCGTTTCCGTGATGGGCACTGAGATTTGAAGCGCAGTGTTTGTTTTGCCCGGGTTCGCTCTTGTCTTTTTTTGCGAATTGACTGATCGAAATCGCTTTTGGATGTCGATCTCCGAGAAAGCCATCGGTTTCGTATGAATTCTGTATCTGCGTCGCCTGAGAGTCGGTTAAGGTGATGAACTCAGTGCAGCAATTTTTTACAATAATATGAGCCTCCAATTCTGCTCTAATTCCGCTGCCAATTCCGTGATCATGCCCCGCGACTTCGCCACCTCGCCTGATAACTTCATTGGCAAGCAACCGCGGCCAAAAACTGCTGCTCGAGCCAATCCAAAGCCACTTCGGTATATTTTCCATGGTCTCTAGTTTGGCGGCATGACGATCGACTAGGTTTGCGCTCTTGGCGGTATTTACCCGCAGCCAATCGCGGTTGCGCTTAGTGAGTTCGAGTCCGTATTCGGCTACTTGTACTTCGACGATTTCCATTACGCGTGAGGCTAAGCCATTTGGCTTAACAGCGGTTTCATCGCCGATCTGAGAAAACCAATTCGACATTTCGATCAAGGCCGGCCGAGTTGCGGTTAATTCGGCATGCATATCGATCAATCCGCCGCTCGCGACGGCAACGGGTTGTGATGGGTCTGCCCACAAGGTTGAAGGTGCAGCTCTCACAAGTGGACGTGTGATGAAGCGCTGCTTCAGAAGACGCAGAGGCCAGCGCAGCAATGGATAACTCGCCGGACCTTGTTCAAGCGTTGTAACAAATACCGGATCTGGGAGAATTTCACGTTTGACCAATCGGGATAGCATCGGAAATCTGGGACCACATTCGATCTCTATCTTGTTCTCATCGAACCAGTCGGCCAGTTTTTGCCCGTAGACCACATCCAAGATGGTCTTAACCCAAAAATATCCCATCAATTCCAACACCGCCCGACTGTCAGGCTCGTCTGCTAGCTCTACGTGATGGAGCTTATAAAAATTGTGCAGGAGGCCGTCCCTCAGCGGTCGCGTTTCCAAACGAGAATAGGGCCAGCCGATTCGATCTACGTGACCACGCACCGCCTCCTTGAGCGCCAGCTCGAGGTCGAACTTACCGCCCATCGTCAATTGCGATCGCTGACATACCGCCTGGCCCATCATTGGTCTTTGACGACTCGCCTTGACGACATGCAAAATGCCCGTTTCTCCATCGTCCGAGATTTCATGGCCGAGACGCGACGCAACCGCTGCTGAGATCGCTCGACCCATGCGTGCGACCCTTGGTTACAATTTCTTCGATAGCTGCCGCGACTCGTTGGGCGCCCAGTCCATCGCAGCATTGAGCCGCTCGTTGACTTATTGTGGAGCGTTCCTCAGAATTTAAGTCCAGCTCGCTGACTGCCGTTTTCATGCGTTCTGCAAATTGTGTGTCAGGGGGCCCTATACCGTAGGCGGCCCCTGCTTTAATCAACGCTTCATAGGTTCCACGTTGATTGTCGGCCGCACACACAATCACAGATGGAACTCCGAGCACACAACGCTCCCACGCACTGACACCTGCCGCGCCAACCGCCAGGTCTGCCGCTTCAAGCAGCTCGCCGATCTCATTGCTATCGAGATGGATGGTAATGTCATGATTTGATGCATAAGCTGAAGCTTCCAATGCCCCCACATGCATAGAGCTTCCACTTATTGCGACATCAATCGTTAAGCGCTTCTCAAAGCTCTCCAGCACTTCAAGAACTTGTAGGCCCAAGCCTCGCCTATCAGCCCCTCCAAAGCTCAAAAACAGGCGTCTGCAATTTTTTCGAACTTGTCGGCGCTCAGTCATCGACTTCCTACGTCCGGAAATTTCTGACCTGATAAGCGCAAACTGCGGTCCGAGCAGCAATCGACAGGTGTCGGGCACATATCCCAGATAGTCGCTGGAGCCGCGGTCAATCGCAGAGTCTAGAAGCAAATCAGCGACATGAGACCGCCCGGGCAAATCGTCTAGAATAAGAACCTTCGCCGCCCATTCGTTACACGCCGTTTCAAAATCCTTGTCGATCTCATAATGATCAATGACCAATAGGTCGGGAGGCCCGTTTTGAATCGCGAACAGTTCTTGAGGCGATAAAGCATGCTCCAGTCCATGCACTTGGAATGGTGCGCTGGCCAAAGCAGCAAGCCGCGTCGATTCCTGCGAAACAGCGAATTGGCAATTCCATCCCGCCTTGTTGAGCGCTTCGGCTAGAGCCAGACACCGCATGATATGACCGAGCCCCAGGCCTACGCCGCCATCACAGCGCAGCAGGGCACGAGGTTTCGTTGTCTCGGAACGTGTCAATGAACTGCTGGCCTGATCGCGAAGATCGGCTCGATCTTCTTGCAATCGAGTTGCTCGTCGAAATTATCTTTCTTCAATGCGAGTGCAAGCGAGCAGAAAGCTTCATCGAATGCGGTGAGCGTCAATTCCATCGTCACGTCATTGTGGGCGTGGCAAACATTGAATGTCGACGACATCAGGACGCCATGGTCGAGCAGGCAGCGCATCAAAAATGTTCGAATGGCGAAGGCGTCTGCGTTGGTTGTTGGCGTAATCGCCAATTGCTGCCATGGAGCAAGACCGATCAAACGTAAAACATCGTCAAGGCCATTCCCTTCGATCCGCTTTACGATCTGATCGCCCAACGCCTGCCCATAGGACCAAAGCGACGGAATCACGTCTTCGCGTTCTAGCTTATCAATCGTAGCGATGGCTGCTGCTAGGGACAACGCCTCGCCGCCAAAGGTCCCTGAATAGAATACTTCCTCCATTTCCTGCATGACGTCCGAGCGACCAACAACTGCCGATATCGGCATACCGTTGCCCATGCCCTTGCCAAATGCAGCGAGATCCGGGGTAACGCCAAACAGCTCCTGTGCTCCGCCAAGTGCGAAGCGGAAACCTGCAATGACTTCGTCGAATATAAGAAGCGCGCCGTGACTGTGGGCGATGTCTCTCACACCTTCCAGGTAACCAGGCGGGGGCGCATCGAAAGTCGCCGGCTCCATCATAACTGCGGCAAATTCGTCTGGGTGCTCGGACAGCACAACATCGAGCGCGTCGAGGTTGCCATAGGAAAAAACGCTGGTAAGGGAACGCACGGCGCCAGGCACACCCTTGTGGCGTGTCGTTGAGCCAATGTACCAGTCCTGCCAGCCGTGATATCCGCATACGGCAACCCGATCGCGCCCGGTAAATGCGCGCGCCAAACGGATAGCTGCCGACGTCGCATCGCTGCCATTCTTACCGAAACGAACTTTCTCTGCACAGGGCACAATCCGCAGCAACCGTTCAGCAAGTTGCATCTCCAGTTCGGTCGATAGAGAAAAAGAAATGCCTCTCGCAAGCTGTTGGATTATTGCGGCATCCACGTCGGGATCGCAGTAGCCAAGCAGAATCGGCAGTAAGCCGCATATGTAATCGACATACGCATTGCCATCGACATCCCAAACCTGACCGCCGAGTCCGTGCGACAGGAAAAGCGGTGATCGACCTGCCGGAAAAATCAGTTTCGACTTGGAAAACGTCTGGCTACCCAAAGGGATTGATTGCTCAGCTCGTGCCAACAATTCAGCCGACTTCACATAATCATGGCGACCGAAACTCGAAGCGTGTGTGTCTGCCGAAACATTCTTGAGTAACGCTTGGCTGGATCGCTGTGCGTTGATCTCCCGATAATGGGAATGTGCGTCCAGAATCGAAAGCACCTCTGTGAAAACCGGAGGTCGATCGTCAGGCAGGTGCGACGCGACGGCATCAAGAAACTCGAGATCCTTTTTGGTATCGAGCGTCCAGCGCTCGGCGGCCAATCCTGGGATCGGACACCTGACAAGAGATTGAGAAAACAAGGACTGATTCGCCCGTATGTATGGCGTTACATGCTCGCGATATGACGGCAGATCAGCGTCAGCAGCCGCCTGCTCCAGAGCAGCCCGCGTCATCACCTCGCAATCAAGACCATCCGGCCAAGTCGAGGGGTGGGCGTTGCTGGCAAAATCGAGATTTTGCGATGTGAGCGCATACACAATTTGATCGCAAACGTTAGGATCTAGAAACGGGCAATCCGCAGTCAAGCGCATTATCACATCGGCTTCGCAAGCCAACGCTGCACCGGTAATACGACCCAGAACATCGTCCTTGTCGCCGCGATGGCACTCTACGCTATTGCTCTTGCACCAAGAAACGATTGGATCCTCAGCGCTCTGGTCGCTAGTGGCGACCACCACCTGATCAACCGCTGGCACGCTGCGCGCCGCGCGCGTGATCCAAAAAAGTGCAGGACGACCACCAATGTGCGCCAACACTTTTCCAGGCAGCCTGCTGGAATCGAAGCGAGCCTGAATAATGGCTACGGTTTTCATAACCGGCGCGACTCAGCTGGCCAGATGATCCATCGGCTGGGGCAAACCGGCCAACTGACGAGCTTTGCACACGAGCTCAAGAACCATCACAGCCTCCCAGCCGGAACACGCTGGTTTGGATTTTGTTTCGGATGCATCGATAAAGTCACGCAGCTCATTCAGATACTCATTGTCAGGATCTGGCTGGTGTATCTCGGCGATAAGTTGCGCCCCATCTACGTCTCTCACATCGAGCTCTCCCGAAT
>Ga0209633_10003114_pt1 | contig 15446 bp, 25 predicted proteins | sample Cruoilmetagenom1_FD_187290 | JGI IMG/M metagenome (GOLD analysis project Ga0209633, IMG submission 187290) | Oil polluted marine microbial communities from Coal Oil Point, Santa Barbara, California, USA - Sample 1 (SPAdes) (version 2) | ecosystem: Environmental > Aquatic > Marine > Oil seeps ... | reverse complement strand
ATTATCCATGCCCCATCAGCACCTTCTAATCTGGCCCTTGCTCCTAAATGGAATGCTCCTGTACTTTGAAACAATTGACACCACCCAATTCTCCACCAATTATTCTTTTTCATTAAATAAACAACATTGATATTTTGTTGTTTTGCGTAATCACTCCATTTAGCAAGAAAAACATGATTATTTGTAGCTGGGATAATATTAGTTGGCATTTTTAAATAATACATTAACCCACTATAATTCCTTTTAGCAATTTTAACAGCATATCCTTCTTTCATTCCGATAACACAACTTGAATCTCTGTAATAAGCAATTAATCTATCTTCTTCGGTAAGGTTTTGAATTTCTACATCCCCTTTTATGGTAGCAATTTTTACTCCGGTTGGATGACATTGCTGAGGATCCCCTACAGCGAAGATGTTGGGCGTATCCCAATAATCCATAAGCCTTGTAACAAGGTCGGCCTGGGATTTGTTTTGATCTTGGAACTCATCAAGTAAAAGGTATTGGTATCTTTCCTGATAGCTCAAAAGAAAATCATCATCATTTGTCCAGGCATCCAATACCCAATGGATCATATCGGAAAAATCATATCTTTCGGATGCTTTCAACATTTCGTTGTATTTGTCAAGCAATTTGGCTGCTGCTACCAAAAGTTTCATTTTGTCCACTTCTTTGTCGATCAGGGCTTTTTTAACATCTCCAATTTCTATCCCTTTTTTCTTGTTTCCTCGTTTATAGATATACTCTTCTTTATTGGGAAGGTTCTGAAGATAAATATTAGAAGCATCCTGAATATGTTTTGCATCCCAATTCTCTTCCTTCATAATAGAAAACAAATTAAGCATCCTCCGGCTGTCATAATAAACATCTCCCCTCAATCTTTTTAAGGGATGGGCAGGTAACAAATTGTCCAATATCTTATACGAAATCTCTATCCTTTCCAATTCACTTACCGGTTCAAATTCCCTTACCCCAAAATAATCTGGTCGGGATTGGATAATTTCATTACACATTCCATGAAAAGTGTTAATATGTATTTTATAGGCAGTGGGGCCTATGTATTTTACAAGTCTTTTACGCATTGCTGCCACTCCTGATTCTGTGAATGTTAATAAAAGAACCATGTTAGGGTTGATTCCTTGATCAGAAACAAGCATGGATTCAACCCTTCTTGCCAGTACTTCTGTTTTACCCGACCCTGCACCTGCTATTACTAAAGTAGTGCCATCTGGATTATTTACTGCTTGCTGTTGTTCTTTGTTTAGCATTTTATTATATTTTTATTTTCAACTCTCATGATTTTTTTCATTTTTTTGAGAGTTGACTTCGATTTTGCGTTTATAATCAATTAGTTAAGTGATGGTGTCTATATATTTATGTTATGTACAAGGCTTAATAACGCTTACCGTGCATCCGCTCACGGGAACGGTTGTATTCCAATTTAAGGTTTATGTGTTTTTCAATGTCTATCCCCTTCGCACCGCATATGTCAAGTATTCGTATAATTGTGTCAGCCAACTCATCCTCAAAAGTATCTTTAATGTAGGTTTCAAATAAATTACCGTGTGCAATTCCTGTGTAGTATTTTTCTAAGTTGGCTACTTTCTCTTTTCTATCAGCTTCTAATGCTTCTGATAATTCGCTTACGCACAACATTAATAAAGTTCCTGTTTCACGCTCGTTATCCCAAAAACCCTTGCGTTTAGCATCTTCGTGTATCTGTTGGGCGGCATTATTAAGCCCAGTACATAACACGCTGTCATACGGCATAGCCTTAGTTTTGTGGTTAATTGAAGTTTTTTGTTTCATGTCAAATTATATTTATAAGTTTAAATTTCGTATTTCAAAATCGGCTACGACCGCATACAGCCGTAACGTTGTATTGCATTTTGCGTTTAAACATTGTAGCAAATAAGAAGAGTTTGTTTAAGCAAAACGTACCCTTCGGCAATACAACAATGTATAAAAACAAAAATTAAAATTGCCTACACACGGGTTTTCTTAAACTTTTGCCACTCCGTTGGTTCATCGTCTGGTTCGTCACTTTCCATGTAATCTTCATACAGGTTGCAATGTTTCTTTTTCAACTTTCGTAGCCGCTCCCTAAAAAGTTGCCAGCTTGCTTCTGGGTCAGCATCAGCAACAAAGCAACCTTCAAGTAATGTTAACACCTCTTCCTTAAATTCATGATTTAAGTATATTCTTAGTTTTGTTTCTGCATTAAATTCCATCGTTTAAAAAATTTTAATTTCAGTTCTTATACTTGGTCGTTGTGCGCAATTAAGGCACGAACGTTTTGTGAAGTAATTCAAGAACTTGTTTAATTGCTCTGTCATATCCTTCATCTCTCAATAAACCTTCTTTGCTACCATCACGAGGTTGCGACTTCACTTTGTCAACCAATTCGTTTTTAATAAGTTTGTGCGCTTCTTGTCCACCTTTGTTTTTATGATAGGTCGCAAACTCGTTTAGCTTTTCGTGTAATTCAACCAAGTTCACTGTATTTAGTAAGTCCATAATAATAACTGCGCACAACATTGTATATAAATCAGTGGCGTTGTACGTCTTTTTAAACCACCTTTGCTGTTAATTTAGTTTTGTGCGGTTAGCAATATTACAGCTATTAATCGCCACCGCTTCATATACTTGCTCGTTATACACCATTTAACTCCCATTCTTCAAACCATTCTTCAAAATCATCGGCAAACATTACCCAATAACAAGGTTTATTTAAACTGATTGCTGATTTTATAACAACACCTATGCTTCCTTTTCTTTTTTGGTGGTGACGTTTACCAGTTTTACTAACAGAAACTTTTACTTTATCCCCATCAGAAAAACAGTGTATAACACTACCTATACGTAATTTGCTTCCTGTTTTATTGCGTTCATCTAAATGATTAAACATAATACATTTTATTTAAGTTTTGCGAGTTATTTAATGGCAAACTACGCATAGCCAAACCGTTGTATTGCATTAAAACGCCGCTACGCTCAATACAACAAGCAATATAAATAATAAAATTTACTTGCTTTGTGCTTTCAATATCTTTTGCCTTCCATCTATATCACAATCAGTTATTGCCTTCGCTTCAAGTTTGTAGTGGTTTATAAGGTCTCTTTTTAAGTCCGCAATAGTTCCACTCATTAAATCACATCTTATTACTTTGCCATCACACACATATAAGTAATCACCATATACTGGGTAATCATCAGGCAAAAGGTTTTCGTTTAATTGTATTGCTTCCATAATTCTATTAAGTTTTTAGTTGTTATTGTCGTAAATTTTAAAATTCATATTGCCGTCCGTTGTGTGCAATTAAAAATGCTACGCTGCACCCCACTCACGTTTTCTAACAGTCGCAAAGTATGGGTACTTATAACCCATATCACATTCAAGTTTTCCGTATTTCTTATAGCCCATTCGCCTATACTGTTTTATTAAGTCTATTACTTCATGTTTAAATTGTCCCACTAAAAGAACGTCTGTGTTTACTTTTATTCTTTCCATGTCCGCATTTTTTAAAGACACACAACAACAAATATAAAACATGGCTGCGGTGCATCTAAGTTAATATTTATGTTAATTTTAAATTCATTACTTCTTTCTTAATTCCGTGTTGCCACGTTTCATATTCTTACCGTTATGGTTCATTAAAACGATTTGGTAACAAGGGCTATAAATAATAAAACCCTTGCCACCACACGTAAAATGCTTAATCTATCGCTTCAAGGTTGTCCTCAAAGTACGCTTTTGCTACTAACCATTGGTCATTATGGTTCTTTGGATTTCTTGCAATCATATCCCCTAATTTTGGGCTTCCTGCTTTTAAGTCCGCATCGCTTATAGATACTTTACCATCCAAAGTTTCTCCATCAACATAAGGTCGCATTTCGCTTACGCTTTTTCGTCTGTACTGTTTAAATTCACTCATTTTATATAATTTAGTTTTGTGCGTTTAATACCCAACACACATAAGGGTTTTACTATTCATAGCCCATCTACGTTACCTTGCATTAAAACGACAAGGTAACAAGCAATAAAATTAATGCTCCCATTGTCGTATAATTCAAATTTAGTAATTCTAATCTTTTTCTTTTTTTTGCCCACGCACTAAATCTATAAACGTAACATTCCACATCTTTCCGCCAACAAACCCCATCTGCTTACATAAATCAGCCATTGCATCTAAATAAGTATCGCCAAATCCACAAGGGCTTTCAGGATATGTTTCAAAATCTTCTGGTCGTCTTGCCGTCATTGTGTTGCCATCAATATCCAATTGCAGTCCTAAGTAATCTGCATAATTCTTAGCATCTTTATCATTACAGTTCCATTTTTCTGCAAGTTCCTTAATTCGCCCTTTCTCAGCATCGAGCGATAATGCTTCAACCAATATCTGCCACGCAGTAGGTCTTTCTCCATCCCACGCCCACGCACTATGGCATAAATCATTATCCCTAATATCTACAATGGCATCAGGGCTGTTTTTGTAAATCAATTCTTTGTTTTCGTGTAAATAATAATATCCTTGTATCATAAATTTGTTTTTGCCAACACTCTAAAAAAGAAAAAGTATTGTGGTTTATATTAAATTATATTTTTATATTCCGCACTAATCTTATTGCCTACCGTTAGGCGTAATGCTACTTCAAGTTACATTCAGCCTCGTATAATAATAAGTTTTCTTCTTTCAGTAGTTGTATTCTCATTCTTTCATGTTCGGGTATGGAATAATCATGCAACACCCTAAAACTGTCTTTACTAAAGGGGTCTGTCTTGGTTAGTTTTATCAACTTATGAAGTTCCTCTATTGGCATGTCACTTACCATTTTCCTTGCAAGGTCTCTAAATAGATATTCGTCATTTACTTGTGTCTGCTTTAATAATTCGGGTGTTACCTTTACTTCTACTCTATTTTTCATGTCTGTTGTTTTATCGCACTACGCCTAACAAAGTGTCATGAAAAATAGGCGTTTATGCGGTGTTGTTAATTGTATTTTCTTTAATTTAATTATGTGGTTATGTTGAAATTCAGCGTTTCAATCGCCTACTTTTCATACACAAACCGTTATGGTTCATTAAAACGGGCTTACGCTCAAAAACCCATCGCACAACCATAACAACATATATAATTAAAAAATTAAGCATTTAGAAGTACGTGTAATTCTGGGCTTATTTCCTTAATTATTCTCTTAAACCCATCATACCTAACAGGCTTATTAACTGGGTAAAGTTTAGTATTTACAAGTGAGGCATACACCACCCATTTATTTTGAAATTCACTAAACAAGGCTTTTATTCCGCTACTTTGGCTGATATTCCTTTTATGAGCCATATCAGAAAATTCACGTGCAAAATCAATAGCATTGTCAATAAACACTTGTCTTCTGTCATCGGACTGCTCTAATTTTTTGTAATATTCTTTCGCTTTCATTTTTAGAGGTTTTAGTTATGCTTAATTTTCAAATCATATATTCGTTCCGTTATAAAACATTAGCCATCGCACCGTTTCAATTGAAATTCTAAGTGTTTAATAATGCTTTTAATATTTTCTTTACCAATCCATATTCCAGCCATTTTATGATGTCCAACTTCTTCTATTGTAACATACATATCTTTATCATCATCCAAATGCGAAAATCTTAATATCTCCTCACTTTCTGTTTTTATAGTTAAATGTATTTCTGCCATCTCAAAAACGTTTTATAACAACGGCTCATACTTAATTGCCGTTGAAAAATTGTGTTTAGTATTTAACCTTGTAGTCGGCAACTAAGTATAGCCGTGGAACGTTAGCAAGCATTAAATCCCACAATTAGATTTAATTTCTTGCCATTTTATTTTACCCCCACAATAAGGACAATAATTAAAAAAGGTCATATATCCGCTTCTTCGGTCTAAATACTGTTTTATCATTATTGGCTTTTTAATTAAATTATGTTCAAATAGCATTTCAGTTGTTCTTGAATGTTTTGCTAATATTTCATAAACAGTATTTTTATGTAACTCTTCGTTATCGTTGTGAAATATACCTATAAAACAATCACAACGCTTGCTAACACTATGTATAGTGTCATTGCTACTTTTGTCTGTATTTTTACTTTTATCACTCATATCCAAATTTATTTTATAATTAAACATTATTTCATTGTAATCCGCAACGCACCATACATTTAACGTTCAGCTTTTCAATTTTAAGGCGGTGCAATTAGACCAAAAAGAAAAAAGCCTGCCCGCTTCCAGTTTTTCAAACTGGTTTGGAAAAGAGATTGTAATCCCTTTCAACTGCATTACCCCAAAGTTGCTCACGTTTAAGATTAGCCATTTTTATAAGACTGTCCTTCAAGTAAATTTTTGTTCTCATGCATTCAATTTGCAATACATCTTCGATAAATTCATGCATGTATTTTATTTTACCAGAACCACTTTCAAGTCCGATTTTAGCCATGTCGATACTTGAATGATATTTTCTGAGAATATCTAAAACATACCAATCGCTAAACATTGGCTCAAACGAAACAAACGTTTTGTATCCAAATTTCTTAGCCATTAATAAAGTCTCTATTCTTTCTGCATTGCTCTTTGCGTTTAACTCGGATTCATCATCCCCAGTCAATGTTACACCAAATGCAACCATGCTTTTATCAAGCCCAGTGTAAAATGTAACATCATCGTTAAACATCTTAAATGCGAGTAATCCAGTTTTTGTAAGTATTTTAACTGGCACTCCGAAATTAACCGCATATTTCGTTGCCTCTAATGTTAGTCGTATAGTTTCACTAAGCATTGGGTCGGTCGAAAAGCTGAAAAACAAACCGTGTTTTTTCAAATCTTCAATATTCTTATGAAGTTCAGCTGTAAATACATCAAGTGCATGAGCTTCATTTTTAAAACATTTCTTTAAAGTTGGCACGTTGCCACCTAATACTTTCGCCCCACGTCCTTTTTTCAAATAACAGTAGGCACATTCGTTTGAACATCCTACATAAAAGTTACAAGCCCAATAACTGTATTCTCCAGCTTTTCCACTTGGATTATAAATTGCTTTTCCTTTAAAATCATTCATTTTTTTGCCCTCTCTTTTTTTTCTTTTTTACATTAGTTTTTCAATCGAAATTCGGTGCGATTATCACGCCACATGGCATATACTTACCGTTTCTCCAACGCTAAAATCTTATCAAGTTCCGCAGCGATTAAAGCACCTGCAATTATTAATCTTTCCCTGTATCCCTTGCTGCACATTTCCAAACATATCCCATCATCCCAATTATTAGGCATCATCCCTAATCTTTTTCTTGCTGAAAACACTCCTTGCTGTGTTGCAAGTACCGCAGCAGCATTGCCCAATTGAAAGTTTTTATTTTCTTCAATATCCCTTTCAATTGTTCTTCCGTGCTTTTCGATTTGTTCCTGTCGCTCTTTTGCGATCAATTCTATTCCTGTCATTTTTTTTTTTTAGATGTTTTAATTTTTTTGTAATGTTTTGCAAATGAAATCATATTTTCATAGTTAAAAAATCTTGTTTCTATTTCTCCACTTGGAATCCAATTTTGTAATATTTGTTCATCTTTCGTTCTCATAATTTCTAAGTTTTTTTAGTTAAACAATAATTCACTAACATTTATCCGTTAAAATTCAACCCATCCTTGTGACTTGTTAGTACCTATTCATCAAATGCCCCACTACATTCTTCGCATAGCCCACCAAACATATCAAGCTCGGCCTGTGTTGTTGTTTGAAGGCATTCGGGACATTTAATAACAGGAATACTAACATCACCCAATAAATCATTGTCTGATTTAGTTTCCAAAAAGTCAATATATTTATTAAGGTCATCTTCATATTTTTGTGAAAAAATAAATGAAGTTGTCCTTTTGCTGTAATCATTTTTTTTTGGTCTTTTCATCTGATGAAATGTTTAGTTAAAATTTAAGGATGAATCATACTTACGGTTCATTGGCTTGCATTAATATCGGTCTTATATCCGTGTGGTTCGAGGATAATATGGACTTGTTCCCAACTTATGCCAAAAACCCTTAACCCACCTATTTGAATATGTTCACTGCATTCTTTATAAATAGTATCTCCAATAGTTTGAACAAGTATTTCTTTATCGGTAAGGGGTTTAGCCTCCGGCTCCTTCTTTTGTACTGGCCCTTCTTGGGACACATCTTCCTTGACTGTTTTTTTATCGGCAACAGGAACAGGATTATCAACTTCTTTTGTTTTTTCCAATTCCTTTAATTTGGAATCTTTATCATCTTGGATCAATTTAATGAGCTCTAACGTACTTTTACCCATTTCCCCTTCACTGCTACCAAAATATTCTTTATATTCAACACGTGCAGCGATTAGGTCATCCTGTGCCTTTTTAAGGGACAATTGTTCTTTCAATATAAGTTCGTTTAGCTTAACATCTATACCTTTTAATGCAATGTCAATATTTTCCAGTATTAAATCAACAGATACACCATATTCTTTTCTTGTAACGATAATAGCTTCGAGGTCTTTTTTGGTTTTAGACACCTCTTCAGATAATTTAAGGTTATTGGCATAAGCCAGGTAATTTGTTATTTCCAAAATCAATTTATTGGCAGATTGTTGTTGCAATAACTTTTTTGCTTCTCTTTCTTCTTTTCTTTTTTTAATACCCTCTTCCCATATATCAATTTCTGCCTGTTGCTTTTCTTCATGTTTAATGGTAATACCCACCAATTCCAAAGCAAGGTCTTTAATGTTATTTCTGAATTCCCTTATTTTTGTGGCCAATAGTTTTTCCTGACCTTGGACACCAACCCTGCCAGACCTTAAACCTGTTCTGTTCCGTTTAGCTGATTCATATGTTTTACCATCTGTGATCTTTACAAATGGGAATTCCTTTATTAATTGTTTTTGCTTCTCTTTTACATCTGTGAATGATGCAAGTTTATTGATGTTTAAAATTAAGCTTTGTTCTTTTTTCATTGTTATTTGTTTTTATTTAAAAAAATTGTTATTCTTCGCACACTACTAAAAACTAATTTCTACTAAGCTAGTAGTATTTAGTAGTGACGCATTAACCGACATCGGGGTTTTCAGGAATCGGGTCGATGGCTTTGTCTATTTGGGATACATCGTACACAATATGATTAAACCCTTTAAATTGTCCTTCCTTATTCCTCATCTCAACAGAAAGTACATATCCTTTGTCTTCTAATTCTGAAAAAGCATTTATAACTGCATCTTTTCCATTTGTAAAATGATTTGGAAGCTCTCTTTTATAAATAACCCAATTTGCCGGTAGTGATAATAAATAGATTAACAATCCTTTCGCTTGTAATGATAAATCATCCCGTCTAAATGGTTCATTTGGAACTATTGTAAAATTTCCTGTTGACCTACTTTTGATTATTTGTCCAGTGTTTGCCATATCACATAAAATCAAAAGCACAGAAACAATCCTGACACCCGGCATACAATAAGCCAGAGGATTGTTAACTGTACTTCTATTTGTTTTATGAATCATTGTATTTTATGTTTGTCGATGGCAAATATAATGAAATTATCTTAATAATCATTAATTTTTATTTTTTTTTTGAAACCTATTATACGAGGGCAATGAATCTCGTCTGATAGGACCACGCACCCCTGGGGCTATGTCCCCAACCACCCATTCTGATTTAAGTGCCTTTATCCAACCATTCAAAGCATCATGTAATGCTAAGGTGATTTTCCTTGGTTCATCTTTAAACCGGAGCCAAAATTGCAGTTTAGATAGTTTTTCACCTGTCTCAATATCTAAAAACTCATATCCCATGGCATCTGAAGAAAATTGAAAATAAGCTTTCTCTTGATCTCTTTTTTTAATCCTGTCTGTACTCATAATATTCACTTTTAGAATGGTTCTTCTGTTGTTTGTGATTCCTGTTCCATAGAATCATATTCATTATAATCCCAAAACTTTGTTAAACTTTCATTATGAGAGAAAGGGATTTCAATTAATGGGCCTTCTCTGTTCTTTGCTATAATTATAAGCCCCATATTGGATGGAATGTGGTTTCCATCATTATCAGCTTCAATCTTGTAATATGAAGGTCTATATATAAACATCACTAAATCAGAATCTTGCTCGATAGCACCTGATTCTCTTAGGTCTGCCAATATTGGTTTTTTAGATCCAGTCCTGGTTTCAACACCCCTGTTTAATTGGGCCAATACCAGTATGGGGACATTGATTTCTTTTGCAAGCCCTTTTAAACCTCTGGACAATTCAGAAACTTCGCTTTCCCTATTCCCTTTGTATTTATCACCGGTAGATGCCAATTGCAAATAATCTACCACAATCATATCAAGTTCACCTTTGGCCTTCTGTATACGGGAAACAACTTTAATATGTTCTAATCCAACATATCCACTATCATCAATCCAAATTTTCTTAGATGCTAACCTATCTTTAGCTTCATTTACTAATAAAATTTCCTCATTTGAAAGCCACCCATTCCTGTATTTTCCAGCAGAAACACCTGATTCGGCTATTAATAACCTGTCAACTAACCGAAGTCTTGACATTTCTAGGCTAAAAAAAGAAAGATTGTTGTTTATCCCTGCTACATCTGAAATGGCCAATGCTAATGCACTCTTGCCCATAGATGGCCTTCCAGCAAGGATTATAAGATCAGACTTCCTCCATCCACCTGTAGCTTTATCCAATGCTTTGAACGGAGTAGGTAATCCTGTCATCTTTCCTTCTCTTGTATTTATAATCCTTTTGTTCAAGTCCATCAAACAGTCATTGGCTATAAAAGATATATGTTCAATCTTCATTTTACTAGAGAACAACATTTCTGCTATTGAAGCAGATTCTAATTGCATCTTTTCCACTAAATCGAATGTGTCGGTAGTGTCTTCAAATGCCAATTGTGTCATTTTTCCAGAAACCCTTATAATTTCTCTTTGGACATATTTTTCTTTAACAATCCTTGCATACTTAACTATATCTTCAGCCCCGACATTGTTTGTCAAAAGACTTAGTTTATATGCACCACCAACAATTTCCAATTCACCTTTGTTTTTAAGTTCATTGGATAAAGTAAGCATGTCAATAGTTTCATTTTTAGTATTCAAATCTTTCATTGCCGAGAATATCCTTTGGTTTGGATCTTTATAAAAACATTCAGGTGATAAGATTTCAGATACGGCACTAAAATTATTGGTAAGCATAATTATCCCCAATACAGCTTCTTCAAGATCAATAGCTTGTGGGGGCACTCTTCCAAGTTCAGCGAATGGCAGTATATTTTTATTTCTTTCCATAATCCCCCATCCTTATACCTGAACTGATATTTTGTTTCTTTGATCCTTGCTGTAAATTCATCCAATTTAAGAAATGCTTTTTCGAATCTTTTAAAGAGGTAAGCCCATCAATTAATTTTTGATTGCCAATAAATTCATTTAATAGCTTAACCACTTCTGCCCTTGGCCTGTTCTTTGTCATGGACACATCATCTATCCATTGGTCGGAATGTAGCATTTCCTCTGCTATCTCATTTGGATGGAATTTCATATTTCTCTGAGGAAAACCTTCTTTGAACTCAGGAAATAATGTTGAAGGTCTTTTCATTTGTTCAGCAAATCCATCTGTTGAAATTTTATATATTTTCTCAGGCACAAAGAAACCAAACCCAAATTGAGGGGCAGAATATCCCCACCCACCAATAACTTTCAATACTACATATCGAATTCCCCCTTCAGTGAATTCATAGGATTCATGTAATCCTAATTTTTGGATTGTTTGTTCATGTTCATTCATAATATTTGTTGTAAAATTATAGACAAGCAAAAAGCAACCCGCGCCCGGAAACTCATATAAGGGAACCGGAGGTTGCTTTTAATACTTATCCAAATGTTTGTATGTAGTGGATTCATTGTTATGAGTTTTAAATTTGCTTTGCAAATATATAGTAATAACCGGTACTAATTACATTTATTTGCAATTTTCTTTAAATGCCTCCAAATTATCTTCCAGGTAAGCCCATAATCTTGGATAGATTTCGCTGCTCCTACTAAGGGGGTTTTCATATACCCATAACAGGTATTTGTCAGGAACTTCACTTAATTGTTTTCCCCTGTGCATTCCAAAAGGCATTTTATTCGTATCTTGTAAAGGTATTGTGTTCATAGCTGTTTTCTATTTGAATGATTTTTTTCTTGTGTTGTTATATTGCTAATTTTATATTTCCTAACACATTCACACTTACATGAGTGTAAATTTCAGTCGTCTTTACATTTTTATGCCCTAAGAATTTCTGGATTACCCTTACATCTGTTCCATTTTCCAATAATGATGTGGCCGCAGAATGTCTTATTTGATGAAAATGTGCAGTTGGTCTGATATACTTTTTCACAATTTTATTGCATGATGCTGTTGAATATTGTAATCTGAATTGTCCGTTAAATAAATATTCTTCTGGTTGGTATTCTCTAAAATAATCTCGAAGTATTTCTAACACTACATTAGAAAAAGGCACATACCTATCTTTTCTTCCTTTTCCGTTTTTAACCAGAATCAACATCCTTTTTGAGTCAATATTTTTGATTTTTAAATTTATTACCTCCGATACCCTCATCCCTGTTGAAAATGCAAGGGCAAGTATGGCTTTATGTTTTTTGTTTTCAATAGCAAGTATTTTTGATTTAAGTTCAATCTTGTCTATGATTTGAGGGAGGTTGTGTTCCTTTCTCGGACGGGTAATATTTAATGTTTTTAATTTAGAACCAATAATTTCTTTATAAAAAAACCTAACACTATTAATAATTTGATTTTGCTGAGAAACTGAGGTGTATTCATAATTTTGTAAATATATTTTAGCATCCATAATAGAAATATGGTATGGATCATCATCAAATGAACCTATAAATTTACAAACATATCCACAATAACTATCAATTGTTTGTTCTGAATAATTCCGAACTCTCATGATTTTTTTCATTTTTTTGAGAGTTGACTTCGATTTTGCGTTCATAATCAATTAGTTAAGTGATGGTGTTTATATGTTTATGTTACCTGCAATATGGGCTTAGTTCGGTACTTTGTTTTTAAGTTCAGTACTAAATGCCGTATTTATTTTTTTCCCTCCCTTTTTGGCTTTTTCAAAGCCATTAAGTATCTTTTAGCCATAAATTCAATTATATTGCTAAAACTGCGAGTTTCTTTTTTAGCCTGTGCTTTAATTTCTTTGTTCACATCGCTATCAATTGTTATACTTTCTCTGTCTTTTGTCATATCTTTTGTAAATAAAAAAGGCTGCCGATGCAGCCCTGTACAAAACCATAAGTTTATTAATCATCACTCATAAAAACTCTTATCAGGGATTTAAAAGAACTTTACACTTTACTTTTTAATCTTTGAAGCGTAAGAACTTTTAATTTTAACCTTTCTGCTTTGAACTTTAGTCTTTAAACTTTTCAGTTTTTGCAATCTTATGCTCTAACCAGCTGAGCTAATTCCCCCATTTATTTTATATATTAGGGGAAATATAGGAATCGAACCTATGACCCTAAGAACCGTTTGCGTCCATTTAGCATATGGTTGCTTTTCTACCCTCAAGCAGGGGATTAAATTTTGGTTTTTCGCATCGGCATCCAATTTGTTAATTATTAAATTTCAATTGTTGTAATTGCATTTATTTCAGAAAGCACAGCATCAACTTCAACTTCAAAATCATCAACTTCTTTCTGCAAATCTTCCACAAGTCCGTCAACTTTTAAAGGGTCAACTAAAAAGAACTCATTACGCTTAACAAAAGGCTCTACAATTGCTTTTACATCATCATCAGTAGGCTTAACCCTATCATCACCCTGTTTGCCAATCATAATTTTAGCATTTTCTAAAGCAATATTATTCACCTTTTCATTTTCAGTTGTGAATTTGGCTTTTACAGTATTGTGTTTCCTTGCAATTGTCGTAATCAAATTCTTTTTAAAAGTAATTACTGTTTTGAAATTAATTGCATCAGCAATAGTCATTTCTTTTTCAGCAATCTTAACTTTAGTTATCCCATTCGCTTTTACAATTGCCGATTTAATCAAGTTCTTACGCTCAATCAAATCTGTTACAGACTGAAACTTTGCTTTTGCATCGTTCTCAAAATCTTCTTTTTTATAAAAACCATTAACAAGTTTATTCGCCTGCATTAATCCAGTTGGTTCAACCGAGTTAATTGATTTTTCAATTCTTGCATCAATCAGTTTTAATTCTGCTAATGCTCTGTGGATAGTCATTTTTACTTTTGTCATAATCTTTAAACTTTAATTATTAAAATGCAAATATAAGTATTATTATGTAATATCCTATATTATTTTGTAATTTTTTCAAAATTATTTTTGCCAACGCTAAAAAAATAAATACTATGTCAGCCTTTCAATCCTAATTCTGTGGGTAAATGTCGCCCAAAAAGCAGGTAACACGTAATATAATTCATTGCCGAAAATGGCAACGAAATCATATTACCATACGTTAGCTTTCATTAAAACGAAAAGCTAACACGGTATAAAAACCATACTTGCTTTCGTTCTTTGAATAAAATGTAGTGGGTTATTGTCGTAAAAGAAAAGCCACTGCACTTTAGTTTTTTCAAAACTATTTGGTAAAGTCTTTGTGCTTAATCTTAGTAATCACACGTTCACCACATCTATTAAATAGTTCTATCTCAGGCTTCATTACTAAACCTTCTGCAAGATATTCTTTGTTGTCTGCAATTGTAGATTTAAATCCGCTTTTAACATACTCAATTGCTTGTTCAAGTTTCCAAATACCTATAATCGGCACAACTCCAATATTAAGCTTTTTAGCAATATCTTCATTTGCTTCTCTATTTAACCACCAATCACCTATTTTTACATCAAACAAAATGAAGTCTGCTCTATCAGACAAATAATTACCACCCTTTTGTATCTTTTTGCCGTAACCTTCGCCATACAGACAAACATTATCTGCATCAGGAAAGTACTCTTTCATTAATTCATTTGTAAAAATGTCCTGTAGTGCATCAATTAATATGGTTGGTATTTGTGCTTTGTCGGTTTTTCCACCAAATCGCACCTGTTCACCATCCCATATAATTCTAATGTTAGTACCGTCAATTTTCTCGGTGCAAATCCAGTTTATGTCCTTTAAAAGTTTAAATTCTGGTTTCGCCCAAGTTCCTTCGAGTAAAGTTTTGTGGTTGTTTTCAGGGTCTCTGAAATACACCGTTTGAATTTTGTGATACTCTTTCATAATATAAATTTTAAAAATTCCCTCCCCATTTTTCTTTTACTTAGTTTCGTGCTTCGAATCAACGGAGGTGGTTAATTTTCGCACGGTTCTTATACCCATTCGTTAGTCACAATAAAAATTACTGCGCCAGTTCTTCACACCAACATCCCCATCCTGTAAATTCGCCTTTCTTTCGGTATGCTTCTA
>Ga0209633_10003113_pt1 | contig 15453 bp, 13 predicted proteins | sample Cruoilmetagenom1_FD_187290 | JGI IMG/M metagenome (GOLD analysis project Ga0209633, IMG submission 187290) | Oil polluted marine microbial communities from Coal Oil Point, Santa Barbara, California, USA - Sample 1 (SPAdes) (version 2) | ecosystem: Environmental > Aquatic > Marine > Oil seeps ... | reverse complement strand
TCTTAAGCTTGCCCGACCTAAGTTTTTTCTGCCCTGATCTTCCCTCAACTTGAGATGTATCCTGTATCTCTTCAAATTCCAATCTGCCGATTACTCGACCACTCTAAACTGTAACTTCACAGTCTACACCTTTAGTTGGGGTAAGTGAAAAGATTGATTACCTTCGCAGTGGCAATATTAAATTCAATGTCCAGTTGCTGAGATCTCATATACCAAGAGAATATGCATCAACCTGAATGTTTTCTGGCCTGAAACAACCCGTAAGCATCGAAAACAGGTAATGAACTATTCAGGTGTCCGCCCTCATTCACATGTATATGTTCAACAGTCATCTTATGTTGGCCTTTGTCACGAAGCTTATTGAGAGCTTCCAACTGAGCAATAAATGTACGGCTGATTTTGTTTATAGCATTAACATGTTGAGCTTCACTACTATGATGCTGATTTCCCAGAGTTGCTCTCTCCAGGGTTTTCATCGCGAGATTGTGAATCCCAACCATCTGCATCGCTAACATAGTCTCCAGTTCATTTCTTGGGCCAATAGCATGAATCATGGGCAAAGAACTGTTTAAGATATCTGACGCATTCTCTTCTGTCAAATTTGGTGTATTCTTGCCAATTGTTCAATCAGCCCTTTGGTAAATTTGCGGTCGGTAGTACCTAATGTTTTGAATAATCTTTCTTCAAAATCCTAAATTTGCGGGCTAATGGTTCGAGAAGAGGGTGTTTTGTGATATTGGATGATTTGTTGCTAATTGGTTATGTGTATTGGGAGGACCTGCCATACTTGCAGTGCAGGAATACAGATCAACTATTATGGGTGGGATCGCTATAGAAACAAAAGGGATCTTTGTCCTTTGAAATATCCAGACCATAGCTGTGGACCACGGCCAGACATCCCCGACAAACCGGATTGAGCCGGCACTCCTTACATGCGCTGCTGCCATTCCTATATTTTTCTGCACGAGCAGAGTGGTAGATTTCGGTGAGGCTATTTTCTAGGATATTACCAATGGGGGAGGGAAATTTCCTGCAGGCATGAACTTCGCCATCGGCAAGCAGGGAGAAAAAATTAAAGGCAGCTCCACACCCATACCCGGTACAGCCTCCAACCAGTTCGAGATCCTGCTCATCCCGGATGATATTAAACAGATTATCCTTGAGGGCCAGCACCGGGTTTCGTGTTGTTGCCTCCTGATACTCCATGAGAAAATGGCGGAATTCCGCGGGGTCCGCCATCAGCAGGTTGGCTCCCTCGCCAACCGCGGATAATCTGTTAAAGGTAAAGAGATCAGCTCTATCTCTTAACAGCTCACCCAAGGCTAAAACTTGGTTCAGGTTGTCATTAGTCAGGGTTAACATCACCATTGCATAGATATCCATCTGCTGCAGGGTATCTAAAAACTCCAGGGAGCGCTGGAAATGACCCTCTCCACGGATTTCATCGTTATGGCGCTCCAGCCCTTCGAGGCTTATCTGGAAGAAGAGCGGTTTTTCAATCCTAAGCAGTCTTTCCAACTCATAGAGTGGCGAGGGGTTGCCGAGAATGGCCAGTCCAAAACCACTTTCGCTCGCCAGCCGGTAAATCTCTTCAAAATGAGGATAGAGTAGGGGGTTTCCACCTGTAAAGGTTACCTGCCCCTTCACCCTCATCTTCTGGCAAAACTCATGGAAATCGTCAATTACTCCCCTTGCCTGTTGACGTGACAGGGTGGTTACCTGGCGCCTGTCATAACAATGTTTGCAGTGCAGATCGCAGGCCTGGGTAATATGGTACTGCAGGGTGAAAATATCGGCGCTTTGGAACCCTTGAAATTCGTTGGTCGCAAAGGCAGCAGTTTCACCACGCCGCTTGATTTTCGATGGCGGTGCCAGCAGGATTCCCTGGGAAACTCCATGGTGCAGAACAGCCTCAATCGAGGCCACGCTCACCCCTCCTTCAGAGGCCGCTTGTTCAACCGGTATCTCTTCTAGAACAAGCTTCAGGGCAAGCAGATCATCATCATCGGCTTCTCGATAACGTATCTCGTCAATACTCGGATATTTCCAGAGAAGACCGTTCACATCTTCAGCGGTTTCCACATCTGATTCTGGAGCATCACCGTTGATCAGCTCAAACAGATTTTTATGGGATAGTGGGAGGAGTACCAGCGAGGGATTAATAGTAAGCTCTGCTTGTGTGGGGATGGTGCTAGAACTCTTCGAAATTTGGTACAAAGCCCATTCCAGGCGGGCCAGGTCGGTGAGATACGAAGGTAGAGCGACACTTTTGATGGACTGCAGCAACTGGGGAAGCGATTCCGGTTCAATCTTGGCCCCCAACTCTTCCAGGACTCTTCCCCAGGTTTGGTTCTCTAGAATCCGTAAACAATTGGTGAAAATAATCTCTAAGCTGTCTTCACATCTAGAATGCAAAATATCAAACATCAATTATGAAGACAGTAGCTTCATCATGGGTGAATACGCAAACTGCGTACTAGATTAGCTTCAGCCACTTTTGGCTGGTTTCTTCTTGTCGACGCTACCTGCGCCAGTTTTTCCACCGCTTCAGCCGCTTTTGGAGCTACCTGCCCCAGCTTTTTCTCCACTTCAACTGGCACAACCGCTTAATGTGACAGCAGATCCAGATACCAAGCCGGCAATACATAGCCCTGCCAGGATCTTTTTTAGGTCCTTTTTGTCCATTCAAGCCTCCTGTAATTTAGATGGATGATGGAATGCCCCTGAGGAAGAGAACGGGGTAGCATAATCAGCTATTGATTATGTGTAGTTGATTATAACGGACTCCTTCGTAAAAATAAATGATGATTATGAATATGGAGCTGAAACTACGTGATACTCGGTGGTATTATTGCTTAGTTCTAGTTGGTTAAGGATTGTATGTGTACTCACCCAAAACCTTGAAGACCTATACCGGATGGACTCAAAGATTCCAGCCCCATGTTAGGAGTAAAGACCTAGCTCTTGTTTTGGTTGAAGATGTCAAATCATTTTTAAGATGGTTGGCGGTTGAGAAGAACGTTTCCGCTTCCAGCCAAAACCAAGCTTTTAGCGCTCTGTTATTTTTGTTTCGCTATGTTTTTGGGCGAGAGTTTGGAAAAATTGATGGTATTGTTCGCGCTAAAAAAAGGCCATATAGACCAGTTGTTCTCTCCAGAAAAGAAGTCGAATCCCTTATTGGATTATTGAAACATCCTTGTAAACTTATCGTCAGCTTGATGTATGGTTGTGGCTTAAGGATTTCTGAGTGTTTGTCTTTGCGAGTCCATAATTTTAATTTTGATATGGGAATACTCACTATCCATGACAATAAGGGTAAAAAGGATCGCACAGCGCCTATTCCCGTGACACTCATGGGTGAGTTGAGAGCACAACTTGATAGAGTAATATCTCTACACGACCAAGATTGTCAGACTGGATTTTCTGGAGTCTTTCTGTATGGTCAATTTGAAAAGGAATATAAAAATGCAGCAAAAGAGCCTACCTGGCAATGGTTCTTTCCTGCCGGAAAATTGACGACGGTTGACAAGACTTAAGAAAGGAGGCGATATCACGTACATGAAACATCGCTACAAAAAGCGTTACGTAAAACGGTGAAAGAGGCCAGAATTCCCAAGAAGGTCACTCCTCATACTTATTGTGACACAGTTTCGCCAGCCATTGATTGCAGGCTACTTACGATACGTACTATACAGGAATTGCTCGGTCATAGTGACGTGCGAACAACCATGATTTACACACATACAGTTAAAAGCGTTACAGTGAAAGAGGCCAAAAGTCAGTTGGATTTTTGATTTTACCTTCCTTGTTTATTTGATGTCGGATAAACTTTTCCAATGGCAATCTTAAAAACCTTTTTTCCGTCTTTAAAAACTCAATTCTGCTCAGAAATACCTGACAATAAAAAAGTATTATGAAGGGCAAGATGGTTCCAGAAAATGGATGGAGTAAAGAGTTACAGTGAGAGAGTATACTCGACTGGAGTTCGTCCATAAAGAAACGTAGAAAACAAACCTTGTAATGTCGTCTAATCTTTCGGCAATGTAGTTGAGTTTCCAGGTTAAAGGTGTTTTTCAGGCCAACATATCCCTTAAACCAATGTAACAATTGACGTCAGTCGTATGAATACGATATCTTGGTTCCATCAACTGCCAATTCAGGGCATCAAGTTTTCATGAAAACATAGCACAGGAGGCGGCACCGTGAACATATTGACATTACAGGGTGGAGCACGAAAGAAAGGGAATACCGCAACAATTCTCAGTTGGGTAGAAGACGAACTGCGATCCCTGGGCCACGAGATCCAGTCTTTCACCCTGCAGGATAAAGAAATCAAGGGTTGCCTTGCCTGCGGCAAATGTAAAGAGAAGACCGACCGTGTCGGCTGCATCCAGAAAGATGATGCCGTAGAAATCCTGGATCAAATGGTAGCTGCCGATCTCGTTCTTTTCACGTCCCCTCTTTATTTCTGGGGACTTGCCGGACCACTTAAATCCTTTATCGACAGGACATACAGCCTCTACGTAAACTTTCACCAGCCCGATCATGACTCACTGGTAAAAGGGCAGCGTCAGGCTCTTCTAGTCACCGGTGCTGGCCCATACGACAATAACGCAGAACCGGTCTTCACCGCCTTCGGCAGACTCCAGAGCCCCCACATGGCAATACATAGCGGGGAACTTTTTATCGGCTCCTGCTCAACCCCCGATAAACTCGGCGACGAGATAAAAACAAAAGCGGTTGAGTTTGCACGAGAAATTGCCGCATAGCTGGCAAGAGCCAATGGTTTTATGCCCGGCAAACTGCTTGTTTTGTCGGGAGTAAAAACCCAAATCATAATGTTTGGTAAAAAAGGAGCATCCTGGCGCCTTAAAATTTAACCAACTCTTTAAAATGAGGTTTTTCCTGTGACATTGATGCACCTGCCATAAATGTGGTGAGACAACAGTTGAGCAAGGTCTGAATTGTGGACAATTGGTAAGGTAACCCGGGAGGTCCTGCAATTTCCCATCCTGTCGAACTGAAGGAGACCATGATATGATAATATTTACTGAGGTCGCGTCTGTTTTTCTCAAAGGTTTCAGGTATAATAAAATTTCCTTGGCTGGGATGATTATAATCAGTATAAGCTTTCCCCTTCTTGTGCCTTTCCCGAGGAGTTATTCCATTAATATATACGACATTATTTTTCAAAAAAAAACATATCCAGCACCAGACACAATTAACAAGTAACTATTTAAAAAAATGAATGATGTAATCAAAAGAACATACACTCTCGATAAGTACGCAGCATATTTAGGGATTGAACTGCTTGAAGCGGGAGAGGGATATTGTAAAGTTCGTTTACCGATCAAAGAACAGTTTTTGAATGCTGCAGACGTTGTCCATGGCGGGTTAATCTTCACGCTCGCAGATGTGGCTTTTGCCGTTGCTTCCAACAGTCATGGGCAATTGGCTTTAGCGATAAATGCCAACATTTCATTTCTCAGGAGTAAATCTTACGGGACACTTTTTGCGGAGGCGAAAGAGATTTGTGATCCACATAAATTAGGTGCTTATGATGTTCTGGTAACAGATGAAGACAATACCGTAATCGCCAAATTCAACGGAATGGTCTATCGGAAAAATAGTAAGAGCGGACATACTGATTAAAGCGACGTCCAATATGAGGAACCTGATGTAATCATTCTATAGCTGCTGACATCAATGCTTCAAGGATTGCCAGCAGTAATGTTTATCCATTTAATCATATTATTAATTTACTGTTACTACTGTTACTACTGTTATGCAAAATAAGAGCTTTTCCAAAAACCTAGCAACATAAATAGGTGTTTTTTATCTTTAGAAAATCAAAGTTATCGAAAATAACCTAACAGGAAAACAGCAACTTCAAAACAAAGATGGTTCCAGATTATCTTGGTCACTTCACTTTCTAGATTTTCCCGCCGAAAGTAGTCATTTAAACCTTGATCAAATCGTAGGTTTACCTAATTTATAAGATGTAATAATAGGCAGTGAAATACTGGATGGTACTACCTGCTAAAAACAAATTAATGCCATATTAGTTCCTCGACCTCCATCTTCTTAATCACTCCAGCTTCCATCGAGTTTCCAGACAGATGGCATTAGTCCAGAAGATATAAAAAGAACTCAAGGTGATTGCATTTGACATTATAACCCCTGGTATTTATCCCCAGGTTTATAGCATCATTGGTCCCAAGCGGTGACCACTGACGCCTTGGCTGCACTTATTGCTCCCTCCCCCGCAAAATGTCTTTTAAATAAATGCCTTTTTGTGATGGTCAGTTTTCAGAGCCCCTAGTCTGGCCATACTTTGTCAGCTATTTCATGTATTGTTGTCAAATCAAGAAGACCACAGTCCGATACTATACAAAAGGCTGGTGTATCCCACGTCTCTTTTTCATGTTGCCAGACACACTTCAGCAGCAGAATTGCAGCCTCTTGTATCTTAAACTGACCTTTCTCCACCATCGCGGTAGTGCGCCTGCTGAGATATTTTGTATTATATGGTGAGAGGTCATCAACTGTGCATTCCATGAGAAACCAGTGTTGCCGAGCGCTGTTCGTTCCGATGAAATAAGCCTCAATTCTGGTATCTCCCGGTCTAAGCGGCCATTCTACCATAGCTATAAATACACTGTCCCTCGGGAGATACTTCGGCACCCTGACACCGGGCACAACTTCATCTTGCATTATATAGACTGGTGTCGATTCGAGTGATGTGTCAAGTACGGAGAGATAGTCCAAGGTATTTGTCTCAGCTGAAGAGGGTAAGTCGACTGGCGAAAGAGGAATATTTGTTTTTTTTGCTCTCTGTTCTGGAGTCTTTGGCCGACCTCTAAAAGTCATAAGCCGGGATTTTCCTTCATATACTATCCTCCCCTTGGGGACATCTACAAGACCGTACTTTGACGGGTCACCAGAAATAGTCATATGACGAGCTTTACCGCCACCGGTTATTACCAATACTGTTTGTGACATGACTCACTCCTTTTCAGTTACACTAGATGAATAACAATCACGCAGACGTTCTACCTGATCAGTACGTTCCCAGGTGAACTCGGGAAGATTTCTGCCGAAGTGTCCATAGACTGAGGTCAGCGCATAGATGGGACGTCGCAGGTTTAGAGATTGAATGATCCCTGCCGGAGTCAGATTGAAAACACTGTTAACAGCATCCTCAACTATACTGTCATGAAGGATTCCGGTCCGATGAGTATCAACCATCAGAGAGACCGGTTCCGCTACTCCAATAGCATAAGCAACTTGAACAGTGCATCTATTTGCAAGTCCTGCGGCCACGATATTTTTTGCAACGTACCTTGCAGCATATGCTGCAGAGCGGTCAATTTTGCTTGGATCTTTGCCTGAGAATGCACCTCCTCCGTGGGAGCAACGGCCACCATACGTGTCAACTATGATCTTACGTCCAGTGAGACCAGTATCTCCATTTGGACCACCTACCACAAAGCGCCCAGTAGGGTTTATGAGTATCTGACAGTTGGGATTTTGCAGGTGGTTCGGAATAACAGCTCTGATAATCTGCTCTTTGACGACATTCCTGACTGTATCAATAGATACGTCCTCATCATGTTGAGTAGAAAGGACTACGGTCTCAACGGCAACTGGCTTGTCGTTGTGATAGCGTACGGTTACCTGGCTCTTTGCATCAGGCCTTAGCCATGGGATAGTGCCAAGCCTCCTTAGTTCTGATTGTTTCTGGACTAGTTGATGGGCAAGGGTAATAGGCAGCGGCATCATTTCTGGCGTTTCGTCTGTGGCATAACCAAAAACTAATCCCTGATCACCTGCACCGATTAAATTTTCGCCCAAGTCTACACCCTGACGGATATCTCCAGACTGTTTATTAAGCTGGAGCCTGATCTCACAACCATCCGGGTTTATGCCAGGGAAACTGGAGTTATAACCAGCATCACGAAAAACTTGGCGGACAAGATCCGGAATCTCGGTTTTAAGCTCAGAGAACAACTCCCGGGGATTGGTATGAAACTCTCCGGCAACAACTACCAGATTGTCTGCGATAAAGGTTTCACATGCCACCTTGGCTGAGGGATCACGGCTAAGGAACAGATCGAGGATCGTGTCCGAAATACAGTCAGCTAGTTTATCAGGATGACCTTCAGATACAGATTCAGACGTGAACAGAAAAAAACGTTCTCTCGGGTGGCTGGGGGTAGCAAGATCATTGATTTTAACTTTTTGTGAAGATAGTGACGTAGGTTCAAAACAATTCATGAAACACCTCATACTGCTCCGTAAAATAAGGCGTATGGCAGCACTCCGGAGCAAAATAGGTGGGCCAACGCTTTAGCAGCATTTATCAGTCGCCCTGCAAGTTGTTAGAATTAAATCGGCGACGCCCATCATTGATAGGCATAAAAAAACCCGCTCAGCTATTGCCAAAGCGGGGGTAGGTAAAATCTCCTCGTTTTAGCAGAATGTTTTTAGTGCCCGCAATAAGAGTACAAATCGACACTTATATATTGTTTACACCACGTGGTTGGCAGGGTCAATGAATATTATTTAAGAAGAGCACCTCCACGACATTATCGAGGGCTGTGGATTTACCGGTGACCAGCTTGAGGAGAAAATCAGCAACAAGCATGTCAGAGACCTGGATGAGTGGGTCACCGAGCCTGAGGGTGCTGCGAATTCTGGTGGGAAAAAATTACCCTGTGAAGTCCGGAACAAGAGTTACCTGGAAAGGATCAAAAAGGCTCCTGTCGAGGCCCTAACGCTCAGTTGTGCGGACAAGACAGCAAAAAACATTACAATGATAAGTGAAGTTTTAGATACTCGAGGTATTCTATACGATTGGGTGTCTGAGGACTACCATGCTAAAAAGAGATATGATAACCTCATCACGTATAACACTTTTCTCATACTCCATCTCACAATGTTTACTAATTACGAATAGTAAACGTTTACAGTATTCACAGGTGCTACAGCTTGACATTTTCATTGCCATCATTTATAATGTTTATTTATCGTATTATTTATCATTACAGTAAATATTATATGGGGTTTTATTATGAGAGAAGGACAGGCTAGAGTATTGTCCTGTGATGAATTGAAACGAGTATATACTATTGCTGGATCTGGTCGTATGGGTAATAGAGATACTGTTCTTCTAGATTTTTCTTTCAGACTTGGACTCAGGGTGAAGGAGATGGCATCTTTGAATATTTCTGATGTCATAGATGGTCATGATAAGATTCGTAATGAGTTCCACCTTACTGCGGATCAGGCAAAAGGTAATAAAGGTAGAACTGTATACCTGACGAACAAGAAGTTGAGAAAGAATCTTGAAATCTACATTGATTCCAGAGAGGATGATCTTAATCGTCATCTCTTCAAGAGTCAGAAGACAGCTTTCACCCCCAATTCACTGCAACAGGTTTTCAAGAGACTGTACAGGAAGGCTGATATCAAAGGGGCAAAATCACACTCTGGACGAAGAACATTTGCTACAAGGTTGATTGAGGCAGGTTACGACATTAAATCTGTTTCTGTACTGATGGGCCATTCCTCCATCCAGACAACAGCAAGATACATTTCAGAAAATCCTGTCCGACTAGGTGAAATGGTGGCTGATCTATGAGGTGCTGCTGCGGGTATGTCGTTAGTTTTCCCATGTCCCCCTCAAACATTTCTCTTTTTAACTCAAATCCGATTGGCCAAAAAATCCACTTGTCATAAACGTCAGCATCAATGATCTTGCTTTATCTGGAGAACGTTTAAGCAAATCCTTTATGTCGTCGGTATTGCTCACCTTAACCTTGCCGTTCTTAATCTCGTAATTGAATGCCAGCAACTCTTCTATTAACTCAGAGTCGGGGGGCAGCATGGCTAGATCTTTACGTAACCACTCCCGCAACTTCCACATTAACTCATCGAGGAGCAAACCAAACTCACCAAGCTCGGTTCTCTCTCTCGCTTTATTGGCTACCATTACTCGAACCGCAGGTAAATTATATGTTTTTGTAAGATATGGAGCCATTCCAGCGCCAACACCTGTGCTGTCACAGTAAATAGCTGCAACTGATTTGATATTGTTGTCTTGAAGATGCCTGCGGACAAGATCTCCGACCTCTATAATATCTTGTTTTTGCCATGACACCAACGGGTGTACGAAGGTTCCGAACCTTTTAGTCAGCACAGACTTGTCTTTGCCCATATCGGCAATGTCCAGACCGCATACACACCGTGAGTTGGCAGGGTTGATAATTCCATGTTTCGCTGTGAAAAGATCGTATCTTGATCGGGCCTTGTCTATCCACTCTTCGCTGATCAGCTGATTTTCTGCCTGTGCAGGATATTCACCAAGGACTACGTGGCTGAATTGATGCTCTATAATCTTGTACCAGCCTGTTTTGAGCGGAGGGAACTCCACCCCCTGCTGATCAGTAGGAACACAGCCTACAAGGTAGTCAGGGAGCTTGTAACAGGACTTATCCTTTATCTCACCTTCGGCAAGGGGCCTTGTCCATTGTGCTATCCTCCTGAGCGTTTTCTTGCGGTCCACGGCTCCAGGTATCACATCCCTTCCCTCGATGACGTTGGGATGATTAAAGGCTGTGAGCTTAACGATATGTGCTTGGCCCGTCTTGATTGTCCGGTAAACATGGCCAAGTCTTTGCCGTGGGTTGAATGTGATCAGCATGCGATCATAGCCGCCTGATAGGCATGTCTCAATACCCGCAAAGACTGGATCGGGTACAGCGTCACCTTCATCAATGAGGAACATAAGGCTTGGCGCATGCTTTCCTGAGAACCGAGCCTGCTTCTGAGCATCGTTGCCGGAGCTTGGGATGGCCACCCCTGCAATAAATTCCAATGGAGATCTGGTTAAACGAAGATGTTTCTCTGTATACGATTGGACTAAACTTTGATGGTTGTTGCAGATATCAGCTATTTCGGCCCATAAGATGTTTTCGAGGTTCGTTTGGGGGGGTGCCGCCGCGCAGTATACTTGAGGCTCCACCCTGCACTTGAAGAACCATAGAGCCAGTCTTGCGCTGATCCAGCTCTTGCCTGTACCGTTGCCCGATTGAGCTATGGTGACAGGGAATTTGGTCACTGATCGGCAGATCTCCCGTAAATCAGGTGTCAATGTCTCCCCGAGAACCTCCTCGATAAAACCTTCAGGATCGTCGGCGTACAATGCGCAGTCAGTAACCTTGAGCCTTAGCAGTTGCTCTTGGAGGAGCTCATTATATAAGATATCCTCACTGGTCTCGGCTAGATGCATTCTTCACCAAACTGAGTTTTTTTCTTCTCTTCTTCTCAAGGGCTTTGATCTGTCGCCTGAGTTCATCATTGGACAGTGACTCATGCGGTCGCTTCTGCTCGTTGTCCCGCTCGAACAGGCCTAAGTGCTTAGACAGCATCTCCAAGGCTCTTATTTTATCGGCATATTTTATTCCAACCAGCGCTCGCTGATCCACAGTTAACTCATTAACGGGTTTGAGCTTGTTTTCTGAATCATACAGCGATGCAATATCACCCAGCCCTATTCGGCCAAGCTCTCTCACAACATTATCTGCCCTAACCTCGGAACGTTTCCTTTTCTCTGCGGTAAGATTGTCAACATAAGCAGTAACATCAACTTTCCTCAACAATCGTTCAGCGCCCTGTGCTGCCCCCTTAGTACTGTATCCGGCCCTGACATAAGCTTGGGTTGCATTATTGTCTATTACGTATTCTCTACAGAATCTTTCGTGTTTTGGTCGTAATTTAATCATAATCGACTTTTCTCTTAAAATTATCGCTATTTTACGCCATATATATCAATAATGTCTAATTATACTATAGTTTTATGCATACAACAATCTGGTATTTATTGTTGTTTTTTGCCTTACTTTTCTTTCAGAGTCTAGCTTACTCTCAATGTTCAATTTTCCAGTCCCTGTAGCGTTAACTCCTGTAGTAGTTCACCTGCAGAAACAAACCTTGCTAGTTTGTGTAGGTATTTCATTTCCAACCTTCAGGTTTTATTATCCGGATTTGGTAAGCTTTACCTGGCGAAGTTCTCAGCTCAATACAACCGCACTGAGCTAGGTTTTGTAAAATTGTATTCTTCCTGGCAGCCGATATGTTGTGTTGGCTGAAGACTTTATTGCTCACGGTAAACCAAGTCTTTCTGGACATTGCACCATAAGCCCATAGCAGACAGCACACTTTAGCCGTACCTGATCGTGGCGGTAGTCTCTGCAACCAATCAAGAGGTACTATTGCATGGAGTTTTTTTACAGAGGGGGATGGTTTACTATCAATACTGATCTTTCTACACTCTATACCGTCTATTCTCGTATCCATTATATATATCTATTATCTATTATGATTACTATTATATGATATATATATAATAGGGACGGGGTAAGTCTTAACGTGTAACTACCCCCTCGCTTAATGAATGACTAGTGGTACCCTTATCGAGTACCTCCGAGCAATTCAGATACCTTTTCCCACATCTCCACGCCACGCCTGTCCATGTATCTTTCTGGAGATTCAACTCCGTCTACATCTGTCCGCAATTTGAAACCATTCAATATGATTTCCCCCGCCTCCTGCATGCATTGCTGTGTCTTTAAAATATCCGTATCGAATTGATCGAGTGGCGATTCGATCAACAGTGCGTCATGTACCGGACAGCAAATTTTAATACCGGCCTTGACTGCCAAGATCACTGCCAGACGCATTATCTCAGCGCCATTTGTCTGCGTAGGCCAATTAGCAAGGGCACGGGCATTAGCTTTGCCATTTATTGAGATTGCCCAGCCCATCGCTGAGTGAAGTTGGCGGCTTGTCAGGGCATAGTTAACGACACCTTCAGTCCATTTCCAGTAACCGGGAAAGGTTTCTTTATGTAGCAGGATGAGTTCCCGCCCCCGGATAACAGGTTCACCTATCCGAGCAGCCAAAGACTCAGCGCCCATGCCGTACTGAACCCCGAGAACACATGCTTTAAACAATCCCCTTTCGGCAGGGTGACTCTGTTTGGTGCCATCTTCAGGTATTGCACCAGCTTGTTTTGCAAATGCCAAATATGGATCGCCAGAAATATAAGCCTGCTGCATATTTTTATCGCCAGATAATACTGCAGCGATGGCAAATTCCTGCTGACTCCAATCAATGTATGCAACGCCATAACCCTCTTCTGGCTTGATCAGTCCACGCAACCATGCGGACGGCCCAAATATAAACTTTGCATTACTCGGTAGGTTGCGACTTGTCTTTGCTCCAAAGGGCGATAGCAGGCACCTGTTACGTCCATCTTCCCCTACTGCAAGACTATTTAAGCGCATACCAGATAGAGAGTGCCTTAACTCTTTCAACGGTTCAAGTTCCGGATGACCTTTCGCCATTTCTCTGAATGTATCTCCCTTCAGATCCAGCTTACCGGATGGTAATCGAGGCCAGGGGATATTATTTTTCTGCAAATACATATCGAACCTATCAGCCTTGAATGTGGATCCCTCAAAAATGTTGTAACTTGAGTCTACACTTTGAATTAAATCCAACTGAATACCCATCCAGCGGCTGCGTAACTTTTCAAGCATTTCTACATCTATCGGAACGCCATTGTGTTCCATCGCAGATACAGCAACCATATATTGCCCCCGCAACAACGCCCTGGGGAAGTCAATATGTTTTTCCATCTTGGGAAGCAGCAACCGCAGTGCATCCACATCGCCCTGGCAGTAATTCAGCAGAGAAATTTTTTCTGTCTCCAGAAAATTTGAACTTTTGCCCTCTCGCATTGCCAGCTCTCTCATTTCTTGTTTTTCAGTAATCGGACGCAAACCGTTTTGAATAAGCGCACCGTTTAGACTTAATCCGGCCTTTAAAAATAACCCATTGTACCTGCGTTTAAATTCTACAAATAAATCCAATACGTTTTCCGGCGGCTCCCACCCCAAAACACGAAAACAATTAATTTCTGCTGAGGCGAAATATGCAACAAACAGGCAGTCCGCCCCGGTATCAAATGGTGGCAGCGCTCCCAGATCATCAGCCCATAACCGGATATAATGACCGGTGTGGTATTCGACAGCAACCATACATCGAATTTCCGGACGTTCTCCGTCTGGCGCTCTAAATTCAAAATCTACGCACCAAATTTCCCGATAGTCACTTAGCACTAGACTTGCCCGGATAGCCGCTTGACAAGTGGATGCTCTAAACTGTCCACGTAAAAATCACGAAAAGCAATTTCCAACATCTTTGTAAATGTTAAATCTGCTGTTGGAAATTCCGGTTCAGGTAGTTTTCCGGTTGCCTCTAAAATGTCATAGCAACCAGCATCCATATTGGCACGCATACATATCCACTTGGATGTTGCAAGCTCTGAAGCATGCATCGCTGTATCGTGCCACGCGTTACGTCTTTCTTGTGGCAGTTTTGGGCACCAGATCATCAGTGCGCCCATTCGAGTTATAACCACACACACCTGGACAGGGGCGATAAACTCACCCAGATCCGGATAAAGGTCTGGATGGATAAGGTAAGTTTCATTTTCTTCCTTCAACTCAATAATCGCCATCCGGGCTGTATACTTATCATCACCAAGGACGCGGAAGAACTCTGTCTTGTTCGGCTTTCGCACCGGGATAGTTGTCCATAATTTTTTCGCACCTGGCATATCTTGAAAATTTTGTGGTAGTGTCAGTTTCTTTAAATCGATTTTCATGGTAATTATCTCCTTTGCTCGGGGGATTCAGTTACTACGCCTTGATCAGTTGTCGCTGGTTGGGGCGTTTCTGTTTTCACATCATTCATTACCCTTTATTCCTTGTCTTGCTGCCTTCGCCTTTTTTATCTGAACATCTCTTTTTTTCCGAGCCAAAGCATGAAATTCATCTATGTCAAGAAACAGTTTGCCGTCGATCCGGATTATGACTTCGGGATATCGGTTTTCGCTTGAGTATTTATAGATGGAGTTTTTAGGCCAAGGTAATTCGTCAGCTTTTGTTGATCTAACTGGCAGTAGATTCATAATGTGTCTCCTGTATAAAATTGAAAAACTGTTCGTTTCACTGTCATTGTATATACACATATATCGTTACTGGCAAGAGAAAAATTGAGATAAATGTATTCATTTCAATATGTAACGGTATGTGTCTGTAGAGGTTGTCTTATCGTTACGGAGGCAAAAGTGGGAGTACGGATAGTGCAGAAATTGGGGGGATTAGCGTTACAGGGTTGGTCAGATGGAATGCAAAGGGTATTTTTCTAAATATTGAGGAAATGTGGTGGGTGTGAAACACAAGAGGGAGGAGGTTTTTCTTAGGCAAGTTGTGCCCTGATGTCCCCTATATGTCCCCCGAACGAAAAAGGGGTTACAGTAAATATACTGTAACCCCTTGAAATAACTTGGTAGCGGGGGAAGGATTTGAACCTACGACCTTC
>Ga0209633_10003112_pt1 | contig 15454 bp, 14 predicted proteins | sample Cruoilmetagenom1_FD_187290 | JGI IMG/M metagenome (GOLD analysis project Ga0209633, IMG submission 187290) | Oil polluted marine microbial communities from Coal Oil Point, Santa Barbara, California, USA - Sample 1 (SPAdes) (version 2) | ecosystem: Environmental > Aquatic > Marine > Oil seeps ... | reverse complement strand
CATTAACCACAAAATATCCTTTGGCTGTTTTTTGTTGTCAAAATACATCAAATCCACTCCCGAATTATCCATCAACTTCTTCATGGAGTTTGGGCTATGAAATGACACGTGATTTGTTAAATCAAAATATCCCCATCCAAGAACACTTCCTACATGGGTGAATTGAGTTTCTATATAAAGCATCCCGCCTTTTCTTAACCGTTTTACCAGTTCAGCAACTATCGTCTTGAGTTCTTCAATATGCTCAAAAGTCTCTATACTTACAATTACATCGAAATCATATTCATGCACATCAGCTATGTTTTTCCTGAAGAAAAAAGGATCCTCCGGGATATTGCCTCCGAGATCACAACCGTAGGCTTCATACCCTTTTGCCCTTAAATACTTGACGAATCCTCCCTTGTCGCAGCCAAAATCCATTATCTTTTTTACTTCACGCCTGCTTTTTTCCAATATTTTTTTTAGACGATAATCGTATACGTTATCCCTGTTTCTCACTTCAAAAGATTCCTGTGACCCGTATCTCCAGGTTTCCCTGTAATCATCGGGAAGCGACTGTGTATCTTTCCATATAAAGCCGCACAACGGGCACAGTACCGCTCTGACTCCCCGCTTGATACCTAAAATCTTACTTTCAGTCCCGCATATATTACATAAGTAACTAATGGATTTTTTTTTTGACATTATATAAGGCCCCATACCAACGTCTGCTCATCAGAGTGTTGTTTAATCTAGACACAATATTCATTCTGTGTGGTCGAAAGCACTATAAATTACTCTACCGCACTTCGGAAAACACTGCCAATTGCCTGTGTAGTCGGACTCAATATTCTTCTATGAAAAAACAGATGAGATGTCCATATTCTTGACGATTAGCAAATTGCAGAATCGACGGCCTTCCTGAAGAAGTTCCGCGCTCCTTTTGATCTGAACGATAGATTCAGTCTTGGAATCAATCTCATAAACACCATCCCTTCCAAGTGAATAAATCTGATCCAACAACTTTTCAGGTTGGTTCCCTGCAATGTTCATTCGGTTAACCGAGTACTCGCAAAAAATAATATAACCAGAGCATGATTCGAGAGTTTTTTTCATTCCCTCGATAGCGTGGATTTCATTGCCCTCAATATCGATCTTGACAATAACCTCTTTTGGCGCTATCTCCAAATCTTTTACAAGGCCATCAACCGTAACCACCCTCACGGAACTCGCTATCTCATAGTCGGCGGGACATTGTCCGGATGACAGCGGCAACGTAAAATTGAAGGACGATTGTTTCTTATGCCGAGCAAGGCCACAACTATCGTTGTGCCGACTTCCAGCAGCAGCGTGCACCGGGTGACAAATCATTTGCCAACTGTTATAACTCACCGATTTATTCAAACACGCAAACACCCGGCTGTCGGGCTCAACGGCAACAACGCTTATCGAATCGGTCTGTCTCCGCTGCGAGCAGGCTGCCAGAGTGTACATGCCATAATTAGCGCCGATATCGATAACAATCGCTTTCGGATGGTTGGCCGTTAAAGTCGAAAACACCTCAACTTCATATGCCTCGCTATATGTTTCGATATCAACGTTGCCATCTAAAATGTAATAAATAAAATTCATCACTGCCTTACTGTCGCGACCGTCGACAAAGAAAACATAATCGTCCGTATGGATTTTTCCACCGATCAGCCTCAGATAGGAAGGGATAGCATACTTCGTGACAAGAGTCTTAATTATCGATTGTGATCTGATAAACTTTGATTTTGCTACAATCCTGGCTAGTCTGGTGACCATCGAGTGTCTCCAAAAGGAACAGCTTATTGATCTTCTACATGTCTTCAACTTGGTTTATTCCAGTAGATAGTTTATTATCCCTACCGTACTTCGAAAACACTGCCTGTGGTCTCTGTGGCCAAGGCATGCAGGATCTGCCGCGCCACGCGACCGGCCTCCAGCAGCGTCTCGGGGTCTTCGTGCCCGAAATTGCGGAAGCGCAGCGGTGTGCGCACCCGGCCGGGACTGACCACATTCACCCGGACATTGAAGTCCTCGACTTCTTCCGAAAGTGCCTGGCAGAAGTTCACCAGCGCGGCCTTAGAGCTGCTGTAAGCGGCATATCCGCCCCTGCCTCGTGTATAAGAACTGGAGCCGATGAACATCAGGCTGCCGTGATTCTGACGTTTGAAGACCGGCATGATAGCTTTGGCCAGGTAAAAATTGCCATTGATGTTAGTGTCGTAAATATGCTGCCACTCTTCTACAGAGGTGTATTCGACTTTTTTGCGGATCAGGTCGCCTGAGCAGTTGACCACGAAGTCAATGGAACCCTCCTGTTCCAGCACATATTCCACGGCCTTCTGGATGGTCTCCGGCAGGTGGACATCGACAGGAACCGCGGTTGAGCGACTGAAGCAGTAGACGCGGTGAGATACCTCTCCCAGTATTTGGCAGAGCGCCTGACCGATGCCTGAGGTGCCGCCGATGACGACGAATACCTTCCCTTCCAGCTCCTGAGGGGTATCCTCCTCGGCTGACAGGGTCTGAGTCTTGAGCTGGAAAAGCTTGTCTGCCAGGTGCAGATCAAGTGGATAGGTGATCTTGATGTTCTGCTCATGGCCCTCGACGGTGAAGACCCGACGCCCGAGGCGCAGCACGAGAAAACAGTCGTCGGTAGCGTTCTCGATCCCGTCGGTCGTAGCACGCCGGTGGGCATCGAGGATTAGTTGATACTCGAAGGCCTGGGGCGTCTGGCCCCGGCGGAAGCCTGAACGGTCGGGAATGTTGCGGATGAAGCCTTCTGCGTCCAACTCCACCAGGGTATCGGCTGACGGGATGACCGTGTCGACTGCCTTGTATATCTTGACGGCGGCGACAAGCCCATCAATGACCTCATGCGTCAGAAAGGGACGCACGCTGTCATGGATCAGAACGTAGTCCGTCTCGTCACCGCAGCATTCAATGCCAACACGCGAAGACTCCTGACGAGTCAACCCCCCGGCCACCACCTTTTCGACTTTGTTGATGCCGTATTTATTTACTAATTCCCAGACATGATCGATGTAATCCTCGTGAGAGATGACCACAATGCCGTCTATGAAGTCAGAAGTCTGAAAGTTCTTCAGGGTGTGGACGAGGATCGGCAAACCGGCAAGTTTCGTGAACTGCTTTGGTTTCCCGTCTTTAAAACGGATGCCCGTTCCTGATGCCAGTATGATCGCCTTGAAAATGTGCATGTCAATTTACTTTCTTACTCTTCATAAGTGAAATAATGAACACCATATTGAGCATCAAAATTGCAACAAAAACGAGCAGGCAACGACTACCGCTGGACTAGACTTCAAATGATGATTTGCTCGGCAATATTTGCCTAAAGGCCTTGTCAATCATTTCGCGACACTGACTGAAAATCTTGTCATCAGCTATATTATCATTTATACAAACCATCTCATATTTACCAGAAACAATTTTTCTGTTAAAAATTGCAGCATCGTCATACCCTGATAGCAAATTACTATAATATCTACTGTAACTGGCGGGATAAAAGCTTCCCTTACAGAGCTGCCAATATCGAAATAGGTACTGGTTGACATCATTGCAACTTCTAATCTTACTGCCTGCCGTCCGCTGCAATACGCTTGATTCTTTTTGCCATACTTCTGAATATGTCGATTTCAAAAATGGCTGCGGTTGATGCTGATCAAAAAAACCAGTAATTGCAGGCCAAGGCGACAGTAAAAGTGTCTTTACTATTTCCCGAAACCTATATTTATGATTAAATATCTTAAAAAAGTTATGCCGAACGACCGACATTTTATTAAAATGCCTCTGAATTACTTGAATATCATTAATTTTTATATGCGCTATCGGTGAATCGGAAATCACATCAAGCGCCATAATGTCTCTTGGCAAACCAGCCTTAAAAAATTTAGCCGAACTCATTGCTTTAAGAATAAACATGTCATCATTAAAATACACAAACTTTTCTGCCAATCCAGGTATCTTGTGTAGATTAATCTCTATTGGATTGCAGCTGAACACCGGCAAAATACTTTCATCCAGAAAATCAGAATGCTTGACGATATTCAGTTTTGTATGCGCGATATTCAACCAGGACGGCAAATGACCCCACGTCACAAAATGTACCCTTCTGACCCACGGCGTATATTCTTCAAAAGCCCTGAATATATACCGCAAAAGGTCCCAATCTCTGAACCTGCACTTTCTTTTATCTCCATCTAAGTGGTGAGCATAAAGATTAAATTGCTCAAGCCAGTCAGGATCATCACCATTTACCCACAACAGCACAAAGTCTATACTATTATCCGTCTTATTGCAATCCATTAGGCCCTCTATCACACAAGCATAACATGAGTTCTGTAATTTTAAATTTTTGGACATGCATAAGGGAGCAATTTACGCTCAGTTAGAACATTATCGTCCTGATCGTCGTAACCTATTCCAGAGTTGTGAAATTTAGCTCGTACATCCCATCCACACTTAGCGCTTGATGATATCAGAACAGTGGTGTTTATCGGGTTCGGATTAGTACCGATTTAACCATTTGAAGCAGATACTTGAACAAAAAGGCTCCTTTTAATAATAGTCCCTGTGCCGGTGATCCGCTTAGGTTCAAACTTCGGAATAAATACCATATCCCTAAGAAGATCCCATTTGACCTCCTGTAGATTGATAAAAACTTCTCAATCAGATAATACTCAAAATAAGGTGATTTATAATAGTTCACCTGCTTGTTTGCTGTATATAATCTTGCAAGCCAGTCTTCAGCTTTTTTGATGAAGCCTTTATCAGGTAATATAGAAAATTTTACTATTCTTCTATGTATATCCAACTCTTTCGAAGAAGGCTCAAGATTAATCGATTTCAACTGGTTACATATTATTTCCCTGACATAGTTTTCAATTTTGCCGGAATTAACAAACGAGATACTGCTCTGATGAACCCGGTAACTGGCAAGCACCGTCTGCAAATTCCACACACGCGTGTTCTTAGCCACTCTCACCCACAAATCATAATCTTCTGCGCCTTGATAAAGGCGATAGCGCCCTTCCGGCAGGACGCTTTTCCTGATAACCACGGCTGATTGGCAAAAATAATTGCGAAAAACAAGAATGGAAGGGATCATTTCAGGTGAAGCAATGTATTTCACAATCTTGCCAGTAGACCCTCCGTTCTCATCTATGATTTTAACCCAGGCTCCAACCATGCCAAAGTCCGGATTCCTATCCAAAAAATTAACCTGTGTAGCGAGCCTTTCAGGATAGGCAATATCATCACAATCAAGTAAAGCGATAAACGCGCCACGTGCATTATCTATACCCTTGTTTCTGGTGGCTATCAAACCAATATTAGCACCATTATTAATCAATCTGATTCTGGGATCGCTATAGGTTTGGATGATATCCAGACTTCCGTCGGTAGAACCATCATTAATAATCAATAGTTCAAAGTCGGTAAAGGTCTGGCGCAATACGCTTTCGATAGCCTCCCGTAGGAACTTCTCACCGTTATAAACGGGCATAAGAACACTTACCCTCGGCATATTCACGGTCCTATTCCTCTGAACATCTCTTTATATTCAAAATCCTACTCGTACCAAATAACGTGTGCAACCATTCAAAATCAACACGTTCTACCGATTTCGCAAATAAGTACGATAGCCATAATAAAACATAATCGCTCTTAGATAGTCCAATAAGCCAAATATGAATGCCGTACCCATGTCAAGATTCTTCAAGTAATCCCCTATAAAATGAACGAAGGTATTTTTCCCTAAAATAATCCCTATAAAGGATGGTTCATAACCGTATTCGTCAGGCCACTTTCTCGCGAGTAATCCCCGTCCCCTACCATGATTAATAAACATCTTGCTCATACCTGAGAGTGTAGTCCGATGTGAATGAAACACTACCGCTTTTTTGTCATATTTAAAATAATACCCCTGTTTTATCAACCGTAAACACAAATCCGGTTCTTCGCCTCCCGGGACGTGAAAAGCCTCGTCAAAGTTGCCCGCTTTTATTATGGCCTCCTTAAGAAAAAAAGCATTTGCAGTAACCAGATAGGCGATTCCGTTATTATTACGGGACGGTCGCCAAACCCCGATATAATCAAGAAATTGAGCAATCGCATTTGTGCTATCCGGGATAACATCCCCGCCCACCCCGCCTAATTTATCATCAGGAAAGTGTTTCAGGAAATTATTAAGAATGTTTTCTTCCACAATGCAATCGGAATCGATGATGAGGATATAGCGCCCCTTAGCCTGAGCTATACCCGTGTTCCGGGCAGCAGCGGGACCTCTGTTTTCCTGGTAAATATAATGCAATTTGAGCTTGGTTTGAGTCCGTAACTCATAGATGAATCTGCCTGTCCCATCATTAGATCCGTCATCAACTACAATAACCTCATAATATTTGAAAGAAAATTCTATTTTTTCAATAGACTGCAGCGCATTAATGAGCTTTTTTAAAGCGTTAAAAGTAGGGATAATAACGCTCACTATGATTTTTTCACTCATAAAACCTTGCCCCCAAAAAAACTTTCTTTACTTTATTGCATCTACATAAAGCGAAAGATTCCTCCCCTTGTTGTCGGATTCTGCCCTATAATCGACGCAAAAACAAGGGAAATTGCTTTTTTTGTAGTCGCTCCTCAGTATTTCCTTGAATCCCGCTTTGAATAACAGCTTTTGCATTGTTTCAAAATCATAGCCGTATTCATGTTCACCGTGTTGTTGCAAAGCGTACATAAGATGTTCAAGCTTGGTAGTGCAATTTTTGGGATGCATCGTAGCCTGAATATCAAAAAAGGCGCTATCGTTCTCCACATAGGCATTAATTATCCTTTCGATGTCCGGCACAACAATTCTCAAGACCCCTCCCGAGACTAAAACACGATAGCATTCTTTAGCAAAAAATACCGCCTCTTCCGGGTATATAATGTGCTCAAGAAAATGAGAAGCATAGATCGCGCAAACCGATTCATCAGTAAATTTCTTCAACCCCTCAGGCATCCTCATGGTAAGGATCGAAAGATTGAGTGACCCATCTATATTGATCCATCCATTCAATATTTTACTTCCGCTGCCTATATGCAATTGCAATTCTTTAGCTTCTCCAAGCCTTTTTATTCGATTCCTGTTGAGCATATAGGAGATAAACTCGCAGATTCCAAATAAGCAGTCCGAGTAGAGTACTCGTCTAATAATTGTCTTTATTTTTTTCATGGGATCAATTGTTACAAGCAACAAAATAATACGCTCTAAGTTGGCTAAAGAGCTGAAGTTTGTCTAGACAATCCCGCGCCTTGCGTCCCCCGGCTCCCGCCGGGGTGGAAAGCGCTTCCTCTCGACCGTGAAGAACGAGGCGTCGCGAAGTCCCAGGAGGTCGCGATGCTGAGTGTAGCCTCCGGCTCCTACCGGAGAGGCCTCACTAGATTGCATCCATAACTATAGAGTATTATTAGATAATATCATCAATATTGACTAGAGGAAATATGTCTAAAGCTGTTTTTCGGGACGCATTGAAAATACTCCCACCGTGAGCTTCGACAGTTTGCTTTGCAGCAAGAAAGGCTTTATATTGCAAATCCAATAAAGGCATTGTCCAGGTTTCGCCGGGCTTTCTATATTCAGAATGAAAATGATTTATTTCTCCCTGGTCTTCCAGGACTTCACCGCTTGGACATTTTTTCCCCGACGAAGGAGGAACTTTAAAACGAAAATCTACGCCTATTAAATATATTTCTCTAATTCCCAAATAGAATGCGAGCTGCATTTGCAAATAAAGAACTGTCCATCCGCCATACACTCCCTCAAGCGCATTTATAGAAAACTGGCACTCAGGTACTCCATTCGAAAGTGGCAACTTCAGTTCTCTGAGCCATAAAATATTCTTTGCATCATTAAAATAAGATCTTACACCATCACCAAATATCTTGCATAGATTCAATTCACGAATGGCTGCCGTATTATTTTCCGCAATCAGCACATCGTATACAGAATAGTATGTCGGCCTCCAATCTGTTTGATCGAAGGCCAGATAAATCTTGTTGCAGGCGAATGTAATCTCGCATTTCAACTTATCCAGATCTGCTATCTTCAGACTTGGTCCATTGCCTATAATGAAGCAGCGACGCCCTCTATGTTTATCCTTGAGAACTGCAATTTTTCGATCATTTTTTGTTAAAGGTATTTCCTGAGCTCTTAACCATTGAGGGACAATCGTTGAATAACGCTTCAATGCGCCCTTAATGGCAGATAGAACCAAAGCCCGGTTCTCATACAAGTAAAAAGGATCCAACAAGTTTAATAGCTTCATAACTTCTCACTCGCCTCGCCCACTACATCCTCCTTCAGCATATCCGCAACGCAAAAGATCCAGACCGAATGTGCGGCCTCAGTAATGTTATAATTTTGACTATCAGCCCACAAATTAACATGTCCTAATTCTCTCAATGGATTTTCCGCATCAAAACCGGTAAACGTAACCAACGGCAAACCCTTCTGTCGTGCTAAGTTCGCCGCATTAAGTAGATTTTTGGATCTTCCACTGGAGCTGATTAGCACAATACCATCGTTAACGTCAGCATAGTATTCGATACACTGCGCGATCCATTGCTCTTGCCCATAATCATTTGTAAATGCGCTTATCAGGTTGTGATCGTTAAAGCAGATAGTGCGTACCTTGCTCTGCTTGGTAAAATCAGTGGCCGCATGACTAGCAATTGAAGCACTGCCGCCATTGCCGGCAAAAATCATTTTTCTACCCTTCTTTGATACGTCAGTACACAAATTACGAAAAGCGACCAAATCCGCTGTCTTATCAACTCCAAACACTGCCCGTTGGTGCTCCATAAAGTGCTTCTCTATAAAAGCGTAATCTTCTCCTTCCTGCTCCAATAGGTTAGCCACCGTTAGAATCCAGATTAAATGCACGGATTCGACAACGTTGTATGCAATGCTATTAACCCAAAAACTCGGCTTACCCAGTGAGCGCAGCGGATTATTCGGCAAAAAACCTGTAAACACAACCGACTGAATTCCTCGTTCCCGTAAAGAGGTTGCAGCATTAACAATATTAGGTGATTTTCCACTAGAGCTGATCAGCACAACCACGTCGCCCGGGTCCGCATAAGCTTCCAATGAACGAACAATCCATTGCTCGTAGCCGTAATCATTGGCGAAGGCAGTAATGAGACTGTGATCGTTGAAACAAACGCTGCGTATATTGGCATGCTGGGTAAATTCAGTTGCAGCATGACTGGATATTGACGCACTTGCACCATTTCCAGCAAAAATAAGTTTGTTCCCGGTGGAGCGAACCCGTAGGCACAAATCTCGGAAAGCGATCAGATTCGGTATCAAATCTGTGTTCCTTATCAGCCGCCGATAATGCTGTAAATAATCATCGACAAACGCCTGATCTTTATCAGTAATCATGCAATTATTTTCCTAGAACGACCAACCGAATATATTTTATCAATTATCTTCATTACTGTCAAAGCATCCGTACTCGTGCCACTACGCACGACAGCATCCTCTTCGATACAGCCAAAAAAATGATCAATTTCAGATTGCCAAGAGGTGTCCATATTGTACCTGATCTGTTCTTCAGTCTCAAAATGACCATCCTGTAAGTGCGATGGATTGCGCTTGATGGACAGCACCTCATCACCGTAGGCGCCAGACGACGTCCTAAGACCGTTCAAAATCAGTGCCCCACCCTCCAGAAAGACTTCCAGAGAGAACAGATATCGCCATTGAGTCATGGTGGAGTGTAAAGAAGCGCAGACTCCAGTCTTATTGTTTCGAAAAATAGCAAAAACGTTGTCTTCAATTCCATCGATTTTCCAATAAAGATTCGAGACGAAGGCCGATACTTCGTCATACCCCCCTCCCAGGTGAATAAACAGATCGACCATGTGAATTCCCTGATCCAGCAGGATACCAGCGCCAGCAATTTCAGGTTTGGCGCGCCAACCCGAAAAGAACGTCTGATCTACTTCTTTACCATAACGCCCGCGAATCCATAACACCCGCCCCATCTCCCGGTCATCGACGATCTGTTTCATTCTTTTGATGCTTTCGTGCTTACGATGATTGAAGCCATACATAAGTTTCCGATTATTTGATGTCATTTCAGCAGCTATCACATCCTCGACCTGTCCAGCATTAAACCCGGGCGGTTTTTCAGAAAATACATGCTTACCCGCTTTCAGCGATTTAACGCATAATACCGGGATCAAGACATTCGGTGTGCAGACAAAAACCGCGTCAATATCGGGTGATTCAATAATCTCTTCATGATTGTTTGCTAACGGATAGGCACAGTTGGGGGGCAGTGCTATGTCATGCACAGCGATAACTCGCCCCTTTCCAGAATTCTCAATGGCTTTAGCGCGAATTTTACCCATTTTGCCGAAACCGATTATTCCGCAATTAATCATAATTACCTTTCGTCGTAACCGCCTCCAATGTCGCTATAAATTTCATAAAGTCATCAGCTGCACCCTGAAGAAATTCACGGCAGGTGCTGGCGATGTGCGGTGTCCTTATAAAACGATCAATCGGTAAAGCAGTCAACCGACCGCGATAGGGCTCTTTCCAATAAACATCCAAAGCCGCACGCAAACGGCCGGACGCCAACTCGGCGTAGAGAGCGTCTTCATCCACTACCGGTCCCCGCGAGGTATTGACCAGCAAGGCATCATCCCGCATCCAAGCCAGCCGTTCAGCGTTGAATAGAGATATCGTATCAGCAGTCAACGGTATATGGAGCGTAACGCAATCGGCTCGCCTGACTTTCTGCTCAAATGTTGCCGGATCATTTTGAAGGATGTCGAAAGTGTCAACCTCCATGAAAACCCGCATCTTGTCCGCAACCCGATGACCGATACGACCGTTTCCCACAACCAGCAAACGGCGTTGATACATAACCGATCGATCGACTTTCATCCAGGAAGCCCACTCCCCCTTCCCTGCATAGAGGCCTGCTAGGATCAAGTAACAGGTGAACGCTGCGGTTTCTTCATAAATGATGCGGCATGTTGATTCCGAGGGGAGAGCAATAACCACGCCGCGTGCTTCCGCTTCCGCAAATGGAAGGTTATCAGTACCCACACCGGTTTTAAATATTCCTCGCAGTTGAGGAAAATCGGAAAGCTCGAATTTCTTGCCACCAACAAGAATAACTGAGGCTTCAGACTTGTCCTCGGTATATTGCAGAGATGGTAAATATCCATCAAGAGTGTTCGTTGCTTTAAATATTAGCATAATGAAATACCAAATTCATACTATTTGCAATCGGTCAAGTAAAGTCTATGACAGCCTTGAATAACCCCCGGTATCGTCCGGATCAGGACAGCATATTGCCGCACAACATCACAAACTTGTGCACCAGACGCATCTATTATTGCCCTGTAATTGTTCGACCGTCAATATAGCTCCAGGATCGGACCGCATTCATTCTGCGAGCAACCAGGAATTGCTCTGCAACTTCAAGAGCGCTCCAATGATCGATATCCAGGGCTTCTCGTTCATCAATAGGAAACAGTCCCAGCTTCCCGACAAATGCAGGACCATCTTGATTGGGTTCATCACGACTATAAGCATCAATAAAGGCTTGGCGGCGCCAGCCTGCTATTGCCCAACAAACAGTTGAAATCGGTTCGAGTTCGTTAGAGGGAAGCTTGTATTTCCGGGAAAACGAGACCGGGCTCCCTTGGTAAAAGCTTTCCGCGCGGATATCATGTGTGGAGAACAGACTGTCATAATCGCCTTGTTGTAATGTATACACGAATGATTTTATGGTTTCAGGATTCAGCAAGGGAGACGTTGAATTTACCTGGCAAACGTATTCGGCATTCGTACCACTGGTCATGAATTGATACAAATAATGTTCGTTGATTACGCATCGGCTCCCCGCACAATCCCGAGATTTGGTTTTCTGGCTACAGGCACGACCACCCCACTCCGGCGGTCGTTCATGAAACAGAACGCCTTCCTGCTCAGCGATGGACCTGAAAACGTCATCCTCCGAGTTCAAATGGATAGATTTGAATACCCCCGATGCCTTACAGGCGTCTATAGTATACACACATAAAATCTTACCGTCGACGAGAATAATATTTTTATCCGGCACCCGCGTGCTGCCGAGCAGGACGGGGATCATGGCAGCTACATCATGCATTGGGTTGAACCCTCCTTGAAAGATAGTTGTGCGCTAAATCGTGCAATCTTAGTGTGTATCAGGCCCCGGCTGTCTATTCCGTTCATTCAGGCGGTCAAATGATGAAAAATATTCTGTAAACCAGCCGGCAACCATTGCTGTTAGAGGAAGCGGTGTTTTAAACATCCGTCCCGGGCCTTTGGTGAGGATTACCCTGATTTCCGAGCCAACATTTTTTTTGTCCCTGGTTAGCGCAAGAATGAAACCTTTCACGGGAATGTTGGTCAGGCGAATGTCACCCCAGTTTTTTTCGAGCAATGCTCGCATCCTTTCATACAGTTCCACGCTAATATATCCCAGTTGCAGCGAGAGATAATTGGCTATATCCATACCCACTGATACGGCAATGCCATGGGGGACCGTATAGTCCGTTAACGTTTCGATTGCATGCCCAAAGGAATGGCCATAATTAAAGACATTGCGCGGCCCCTGGTCGAATTCATCGCGTTCCACATAGCTGCGCTTGAAATCCAAGCTGTGATAAATGAGTTCGCGCAGAACGGCTTTATCTTCGAAAGCGCGATCATACTCCCGGAGCATCCGTCGAAAGTCCTCCTCGCCGGAGATTAGATAGTAATGCAGCATCTCTCCCATCCCAGAGCGAAAATCAAGCTTCGACAAGGTATCAAGAAAACTAAGATCAATTACGATTTCTTTTGGCGGGTAATAATTTCCTAGTTGGTTTTTTATTTTACCAAAATTGATGGATGTCTTGCTTCCAATACAGCTGTCACATTGGGCAAGGAGCGTGGTGGGGAAATAAAACCAGTCTACACCACGAAATATAATTGAAGCGGTGAAAGCGGTAATATCCTGCGTAATACCTCCGCCGATCGCAATCAACCGGTTGTTTTTTCGAAATCCGGCATCAATGAGATGACTGATAAATGGTTCAAGTCCTTGATAACTTTTCTGCTCTTCAGCGGGCTCAATCGCAATATAACTGACTTCCTTGAATAGAGGATCAAGTTGCTTACCGTAAAGTTTCAATACCGTAGCGTCAACCGTAACCACATCGCCGGGCAAAAGGATCTCACCTAATGTTGCTGCGAAATTCTCTTCGAATCTCACTTTGTATGCGTGTTTGAATGACTGCACTGTTAAACAGTTTAGATGCACGAAAATCCCCCATCAACGATAATATTCTGACCCGTCAGATATGAGTTCCCCTTGTTTGATAGGAACAACGCTATCCGCGCAATTTCTTCAGGCTCGGCAAATCGTCCTAAGGGTACTTGGCTGGCAATACCAACTTTATCCTCATCAGAAAGCGTAGTATTGGTCAACTCTGTATTAACGAAACCCGGAGACAGAGCATTGACAAGGATGCCGTAGTGAGCCAAATCAACCGCAACCGACTTTGTCATGCCTACTAATCCGGCTTTAGTTGCTGAATAAACGACCCTCCCGGATTTGGCAATAACACTCCATATCGAGGCGATATTTACAATGCGGCCATAATGCATCTGTTTCATGGACCGACTGACGGTCTCGCATAACAGCAGAGGAGCGCGTAGATTGACAGATAACAACCTGTCAAGGTCGTCTTCCCGAACTTCATCTATCAAATTAAGACGATTAATGCCTGCGTTATTAATCAGTACATGAATAGGCGGACTCTGCGCAATGACTTCCAAAAATGATGATGTTGACACCGCAGATGAGAAATCAGCATGCAACCAGCGAACGCGTTGCTTACCCTTCTCATAATTGCGCTGATTAAGTTCTTCTATCTCCCTCTGATTTGTTCCAGTCAGGAGCAAAGAAGCGCCCGCTTCTTCAAAGGCCAACGCGATTGCAGCGCCGATACCTCTCGTAGCACCCGTAACAAGCACATTTTGGCCGGTAAAATCAAGATTCATAGTGAGAAGGTTCCTCTCCAAGTGGATTTGTCTTTAGGACATTTCTGGCCATATCTTGACCACCAAGCAACCATACTGGAATCTTAACCACTACTTTTCGCAGGGACTCCGGTTGTGCCAATACAATCTTCGGACAGCGGGCATCGCCGGGCAGGAATATAGCAAACATACCGGGATACAGATGCAAAAGAGAAGTATCGACTGGCGGCGCATCGAATTCTTCGCGATCCTTCTCTTCGATGTAACGCTTGGGAGTTCCTAATTGCTTAACGGCTGCCCATCTAATTCCCTCACTGCCGCTCACAAGATATTAGATACCGATAGTATGCGAATGCTTTTCCCAGATGCACTCATCCTCCGGTAAGATAGTATAACAATGCACATTCGCATACCAGCCGGGCTCGCCCAACGGATGGTTGCCTAACTCTGCGGTATTCGCCTGTTTTTCAAGCCACACGAGGGACGCTCTCAACACAGGATGCCGCAAGACTGGCTGACACGCCGTTACATCTGTAAGAAATGCCATGAACATTTATCATTATAGATCATTCTCGGTCTTTTTAACATACCAAGTTCATTAGGCAAACAGGGACGAAAATCCAAACTCTTAGCTTTAGGGATCTTTCCTCTTGAGGTCAGTACGGTATCATCGTATCGCCTCGTAACGCACGGCAACGCAGGATCCCTCGCTATCAACTATTTTCGGCTTATTGTACAAAAGCAGCCGTTTTTTTTGCATCACGATGACGAAAGGTTCTTTCACTAGCGAGCCTTCGTGTAATAAGCGGCGAGAATCCCTGACTATAGGGGCACTCATTTCCCAGTGCATATCAGGATCAAATCGAATAAAGTATCCTTTTTCTAGTTGTCGTCGTGAAAGAGCAATAAGATCATCTGTATACCAAGGAAGCTGACGTGAACCATAGTCTACAGATATGAGTTGTCCTATAACCAATATTATTGTCATTGAAAAAAGAATAACCTTTTGAGTAATATTTTTCTGAGTAAGCAAACGTCCTAAAGAAACCATAATAATAAGTAGCAAAAATATTGCAAATATTGAGATTGCCTTCACAAAGGCATGAGTCGCATGCGGAATATTTTGCATATTCTTTACATAAGCTGCGGTGGCCAGCAGCCCTGAGGTGGTGACAACTGTTAATGCCGCAAGGCGCAACCGGCTGATCCAAACTCCAAACAGGAGCAATACAATCATGCCTGAACTAACAACATAGTCTAAAAGCTTCAGACTCGTGCTGCGTGGAGCTGGTAAATCATAACCCAGTACCGACCGAAAACCCAAAAATTCAAGCGAACCACTCATTGATTTCCAATCCCACCCCGGGAGCTGTG
>Ga0209633_10003111_pt1 | contig 15457 bp, 9 predicted proteins | sample Cruoilmetagenom1_FD_187290 | JGI IMG/M metagenome (GOLD analysis project Ga0209633, IMG submission 187290) | Oil polluted marine microbial communities from Coal Oil Point, Santa Barbara, California, USA - Sample 1 (SPAdes) (version 2) | ecosystem: Environmental > Aquatic > Marine > Oil seeps ... | reverse complement strand
ACAAATTTATCATTAAAATCATTTATAATAAATCTTTAGCAAAAATACATTATTTTACTGTTAATTTAAAAATCTCTAACATTGGTTTTTCTTTTAATCAAATTCAACATTTAGGATACCTTTATTTTATAATAATAATTTAAACACTCATGCTTTTATTTGCTGATACTTAAAAAATATTCCATTTTTTAAACTATTTTGAGTTCGTTTTATTTAGACTACTGTTTAGACTGAAATCCGCCATAAAGATCCTTTTATAAACATCATATGCTACAAATTAATTATCCAATTTTAAATTATTCATCTCAATATTAAAAACCATTATTACTTGGGTAAAGAAAAGTATTTTAGATTTTTTTACTAAAATTAATATTAGAGATAAATAAGAATCAATTAGATTAAATAATAACATAGTATAAACATAGGTATATTAACAAACAGTATGAAAAAGTTGTTAAAGCATTTTTATAATAAAACTATCGCGTTAACAATTATTTAACTTTTTTTAAACATTTTACGGTAATTCCTTGGTTTTTTAACTTTTTATTAAGATTTTTGAGGCAAATTAATTCAAATAATTATATAATGAAAACAAAGTTAAGTGGAATTATGGCGCTTTTACTAGCGTTTGTAGTGCAATTTACTTTTGCACAAGAAAAAACTATTACTGGGGTTGTTTCGGATGAAACTGGAGCTTTACCGGGTGTTAGTGTAATAATTGAAGGTACTACTTCAGGTACTGAAACTGATTTTGATGGAAATTATACCATAAACGCGAATAGCGGAGATGTACTTCGTTATAGTTTTGTTGGTATGACAACCGTATCAAGAACCGTAGGTTTAGAAAATATTGTTAATGTAACAATGGTATCTGAATCAAACACTCTTGACGAAGTCGTTGTAACTGCTCAGGGTATTAAACGAGAAAAGAAAGCTCTTGGATATGCCGTAAGTGAAGTTTCAGGAGAAGAAATGGAACAAAAACCAACTGGTGATGTAGCCAGGGTATTAACAGGTAAAGCTTCGGGGGTTCAAATTACTTCGCAAAGTGGTACTTCCGGTTCTGCAACAAATGTGGTGATTAGAGGGTACTCTTCTATTAATGGAAGTAACCAAGCATTATTTGTTGTTGATGGTGTTCCTTTTAGTAGTGAAACGAACGCTCAAGGTAATTTTCTTGACGGTAATGTAGGTTCAAGTAGATTTTTAGATCTTGATCCTAACAACATTGAGAGTGTAAACGTTTTAAAAGGTTTAGCTGCAGCAACTTTATATGGTTCAGCAGGTAGAAATGGTGTAGTTGTAATTACAACAAAATCGGGTTCAACTGCCGCAATCGGGCCAAAGAAAACCGAAATAACTGTATCTACTTCTTATCACGTTAACGAAATAGCTTCCATGCCTGATTATCAAAATCAATACGGTGGTGGATTTGACCAATCTTTTGGATGGTTCTTTAGTAACTGGGGACCAAGTTTTACAGGTGAAGGTGTAGATGGATATTTAAATGATCCTGCAGGAATTATTCAAGATGACGGAACAGTTGAACATCCTTATGGTTCAGGTTCCTTTTTAAATAATTTTTTAGGTGGAGAAAATATACTTAATGAAACTTACACAGGCCAACGATATGACTGGAAGCCTTATAAAAGTGTTGAAAATTTCTTTAGAAAAGGTGGTATAAGCAATACTTCTATTAACATAAGAGGTGGTTCAAATGATGGCAACGTTACATATAATGTAAATTATGGTCATTTAGATGAAACAGGATTTACACCTGGTAATAGTGTTTTAAGAAATACTTTATCAGTTGGTGGTAGTGCAAAATTGAGTAATAAATTTAGAGTGAATTCAACTTTGAATTATTCAAGAACCGATTTTGTTTCGCCTCCAATGGCAGCAAGTAGAGGTAATGGTACACTGGGTATGTCAACATTTGCAAATGTTTTCTTTACACCTAGAAATGTTGACCTTATGGGATTACCATTTGAAATACCAGAAAATGGTGGAAGTATTTATTACCGTAATGGTAACGATATAATCAATCCACGATGGTTGGTTAAAAATGCTCAGAATGGACAAATAACAAACAGAGTATATGGTAATGCATCATTAACTTATGATTTTAGTGATAATGTAAACATGACATATAGAGCAGGGCTTGATTTTTACAATGAAAGAAACACTGCTTATTCAAATAAAAATGGTGTAAACTTTAATTCAGCTATTTTTGGGTTTTTAGATACCTATGATAACAATGTTATGCTATGGGATCATTATCTGGCTCTAAATGGTAGTTTTGATATAACCGATATTATTGGTTTAAATTTTGTTATTGGTGGAACTAGTAATTCTAGAGACTATAATCAACAAGGTGTTGCCAGTACCGGTCAAATTGTTTTTGGTACATTAGAACACTTTAACTTTGAAAATCAATTACCTATTCAATTTAAATCACACCGAAACATTGTTGGTGTATTTGGTGAAGCTTCACTAGATTTTGGTGATTTTGCTTTCCTTACTGTTTCAGGTAGAAATGACTGGGTATCAAACTTACCTTCTGAGAACAATCATGTGTTCTATCCTAGTGTAAGTGCTTCGTTTATACCAACATCAGCATGGCAAGGAATGAGATCTGAAAATGGATTGAATTATTTGAAATTAAGAGCAGGTTTTGGTAGCTCAGCAAGCTTTCCTACAGGTTATCCTGTTTCTGTTGGTGTAGATCAATCTACTCAAAATAATGGTGGATTTTACGGAGGTACAGGTGGTGTTGTTACCAACTCTGTTAGTAATTTTCAAGCAAATCCTGATTTAAAACCTGAGTTAATGCAAGAACTTGAATTTGGTATAGATGCTAGATTCTGGAGAAATAGAATTGACTTAAGTGTTTCGTATTTTGACAGAACTACAAAAAATCTTATTGTAAATAAACCTCTGCCTCCTACAACAGGATACACAACTACTCAACAAAATATTGGGAAAGTTGAAGGTAATGGTTGGGAAGCTGACCTTGGTATCTATTTGTTTAAAAGTGATAGCGACGGTTTTAGCTGGAATTCACGTATGAACTTTACAACCAGTACCGCAACTGTAACAGAACAAGATGATGATATAATAGTATTTGCCGGTTCAACAACTACTTGGATAGGTGGAAATGCTGCTATTGAAGGAGAAGAATTAGGTGTTATGGTCGGTACAAGAATTAAAAGAGACGAAAACGATAATTTCTTAGTAAATAGCTCGGGTGAATATATTGAAGAAGATAATATTACATTAGATGATGGTAGATCGATTACACCTATTATTGGTAATCCAACTCCTGATTATGTAATGAACTTCATTAATACATTTAATTTTAAAAATTTCTTTTTAAATGTTCAGGTTAATCATACTGCAGGTGGTGATATTTCTTCTGCAACAGTAGCAACTTTATTAGGTCGTGGTGGAATTGTAACTGACAGAAAGAATACATTTATTCTTCCTGGTGTTCAAGAATCTACCGGCTTACCAAATGATAAACAAATTAATAATTCAGTTTATTATTTTAGTAATGTATTGTTCGGACCTAAAGAATTGACTGTGTATGATGCTTCTGTTGTACGTTTGCAAGAAGTTTCTTTTGGATACGCAATACCTGCAAAATTATTACAACATACTCCATTTAGCTCTTTTGTTCTTACAGCAAGTGGTTTCAATATGTGGTATGACGCGTATAACACACCTGATGCTGCAAATTTTGATCCAAACGTAGCAGGTGTTGGTATTGGTAATGGTAGAGGTTTTGACTTCTTAAATGGACCTAGCTCTAAGAGATATGGTTTTAGCGTTAAAGTATCATTTTAAAAATATAGTAAATTACAAATTATGAAAAAAATGTATAAATATTTAATAATGGCAATTGTTGCTTCAAGCATGGTGTTTTACTCATGCGAGACAACAGAATTGGATCTTCTAGAAAATCCAAACACATTGTCAAAAGCAGATCCCGATCTATTGTTGAATAGAATTCAAATGGAGTATAAGGGAGCAATAGAAAATTTTAATACTAATGGTGCAGAATTATCAAGAATTGAGTATTTCTTTGGAAGAAATTATCAGGCAGATTTAGGGCCAGATGTTCTAAATACACCATGGAACAACTTATATAGTGATATGATGCCTGATATTGCAGCTATACAAGATTTACATAGCCCACCAGATAAGGACTATTCTTATCATCTTGGAATATCTAAGATTATGCAGGCTCATTTATTAATGCTGTTGGTTGATTATCTTGGAGATATTCCTTTTTCACAAGCAGGAAACCCTGACGAGTTTAAAAGCCCGGAAGTTGATGATGGTGCAGCTGTATACAGTTCTGTATTGGCATTATTAGATGAAGCTAAAACATTACTTGATGGTGCTTCAGCTGGTACGGCAAATGACCTTTATTACAGAGGTAATTCCGCTAAATGGATAAAATTGGCAAATACTCTTAAAATGAGAGCTGATCTTACTGTTGGGAATTATCAAGCTGTTGTAAATGCAACAGGTGTAATTGAAAGTAGTGCAGATGATTTCGTGTTTAAATTCGGAACCAATGAATTACAACCTGATACTCGTCACCCTGATTATGAATCAGATTATAGATCAGATGGAGCAAATACATACCAATCAAACTGGTTAGTTAATTTGATGGTAGGACCTTATGGTGATTATAGTTCATCTACACCTGATCCAAGAAGACGTTATTATTTTTTCCGTCAATCCTGGAGAACTCCCGGTAGTTATGCTCTATATGAAGATGTAGATGGTAGATTTGGTGATCCTGGAACTGTTTATGTTTCAAATGGTGACGGCGTTGGTGAAACTCTTAACTGTTCGCTTGAAGAAACTCCAAATCATTTACAATTTACACCTGATGAAGATATTTGGTGTTCAATGCAATTAGGTTATTGGGGTAGAACCCATGGTGATGACGAAGGTATTCCACCAGATAACTTTTTAAGAACTGCACCAGGAGTATATCCTGCAGGTGGTAGTTTTGATGGTATAGCAGATGCTTTCCCTTATGTTGGGGAATCTATTTCAGGAACCTGGCCACAAGCTGTTGGTTTAGGTAATGGCGGCGGTGGAGCCGGAATTGAGCCTATTATGCTTGCTTCTTATGTTGATTTTATGAAAGCAGAAGCTAGTTTAGCTTTAGGTGATGGTGCAACAGCTGCAACTTATTTAGAAGCAGGTATGACAAAATCTATAGATAAAGTTATGTCATTTGGAAGTTTAGATAGTGGAGCAGATTTTTCACAAGCACCGGATGAAGAAACAGTTTCTGGTTTTATTGCAGATAAAGTTGCTGAATTCAGTAATGCTAATTTGACAACAGGTGTTGATGGAACTGGATTCCCTACTTCAAAAGATAAATATGATATTTTAGGAGAACAATATTTTGTTACTTTATATGGTGCAGGTGCTGATGCTTATAATTTTATAAGAAGAACAGGTTATCCTAGAACTTTAGCAAGAAATATTGAAGCTGATCCAGGAAGGTTCCCAAGATCATTCTTTTACCCAAGTAATGAGATTGTACCTAATCCTAGTATTAAACAAAAATCAGATCTTAGTACTCAAGTTTTTTGGGACAATGGGGCGATAAATCCTGCTAATTAATAATAAAAAACAAGTAATTATGAAAAATATATTTAAAACATTTATTTCATTAATTTTAATTGTTTCTTTCACCTATTCATGTGTAGAAAGCGACAATGTAATTGATGAAGTACTTGACTACGAGACAGGTGCTGTATTAAGAACACTTGAAATCGTAAATAATACCTTAAATTCAAGTCTTCCTGATTCAGAATGGAAAGTTAGACTTGAAGAACAAGACGAACTTGACGGCGATTTATTTGCGGCTGTACAACTTCACGTATCTTTAAGAGATCTTACACCAGATAATGGTACTACAGTTGCAGAAGGGTTGGTTAAAACTATTCCTGCCTCTGCATTTACTGATGGACCTCATGGATTACCAAGAGGTGAAGTTAGTTCTACTTTTGCTGAAGCAGAAGCTGCAATGGGTTTAAGCCCTGGAGAAACATCACCTGGAGATATTTACGTATTTGAAACAAAACTTGAATTGACTGATGGTAGAGTTTTTGGCGCAAGTAGTGCTGCCGGAATCATTACCGGTGGTTTCTTTTCATCACCATTTAGCTATAATGCGTTGGTTGTATGTTCACCAGAACCTGGAGAATATGCTGTACGTATGATTGATAATTACGGTGATGGATGGCAAGGTTCAGTTATTCGTGTAAATATTGATGGTGTTGATCATGACCTTTCTATTCCAAGTTACTGGGATTGTACTAGTGGTTGTGGAATTGTAGGAGATCCTCAATGGAGTGATGTTATGACTTCAATAGTTATACCTGTAGGAAGTGAATTAGCTACATTTGAGTATGTTGCAGGATCTTACCCTGGCGAAGTTGAATTTGAAATATGGGCTCCAGATGGAACATCCTTTGGATATTTTGGTCCCGCACCGGCACCAGGATTACTTCCTGTATTACAATGTACTACAGATTAATTGTAATTCATATAAATTTAAAAAAGAGCTTTATTATAAAGCTCTTTTTTTATACATTTATCCCAAATTTAAATCTTAATTGTTTATGAGATTCTTATACTTTCTTTTCTTATTTATTGTTTTCTTTTCAAGCTGTAACAAAAAAAATGATACCGTATCTAATACTGACAATCTTAAAAACAAAGATTCATTAAAAATCAGTTCAAATAATTACCAAAAAGTATCGACAGAACAAAGTGGCTTAAAATTCAATAATGCCATTACTCACAATCTGGCTTCAAAAGAAAATCTTTTTGATTTTGATTTCTTTTATAATGGTGCAGGTGTTGGGGTAGAAGATATTAATAACGACGGATTAAAAGATATCTTTTTTTGTGGTAATCAAGTACCTAACAAGCTATTTCTAAACAAAGGTAATTTGGTTTTTGAAGATATCTCTGCTACTGCAAATATCAATACAAATAAAAACTGGTCAAGCGGAGTAACCTTTGCAGATGTTAATAATGATGGATGGATGGATATTTATGTTTCTCAAGGTGGGCCAAAAAGTAAAGAAGAAAGAGATAATCTTCTCTTTATAAATCAAAAGGACAATACATTTAAAGAGCAAGCTGCTATTTATGGTTTAAACGATCATGGTATTGGTACTCAATCTGCTTTTTTTGATTTTGATAAAGATGGTGATCTGGATTGTATTGTTATGAATGAAAATGATTATTATGGTTTAGATCCTGTAACATTCTATAATATTTTAAAAGACAAACAAAAATTAAAAGAAAATTCAAGTCATCTTTATAAGAACGTTAATGGTAAATTTATAGATATAACAGAAAAAGCCGGATTATTAAAACCAACCTTTGGGTTAGGGCTTTGTGTAAGTGATATAAATGATGACAACTGGTTAGATATTTATATAACAAATGATTATTATATACCAGATGCCATGTACATTAATAACAAAAATGGCACCTTCTCAGATCAAATTAAAACCACCACCAACCAAATTACATTTTATGGAATGGGAGTTGATATTGGCGATATTAACAATGACAATTTAAAAGATATTTTTGTTCTAGATATGGCTTCAAGTAATCATATACGCTCAAAAACTTTAATGGCTTCTATGAATATTCCACAATACAATCTATTAGTTAATACCTTAGGACTGCAAACTCAATATATGTATAATTCTCTGCAAATGAATACAGGCAATAACACCTATCACAATATTGCACAGTTAACTGGTTTATCAAAAACTGACTGGAGTTGGGCAGGTCTTATTTTTGATACTGATAATGATGGAAATAATGATATATATGTAACTAATGGTTATAGAAGATATGGTTTAGACAATGATATTAGAATGCGTGTGGTAAGAACAAAACAACAATACAAAGGTAATGTTCCTTTAAATGTAAAAGAAGATATTTACAATAGCCTTCCTACTGAAAAATTATCAAATATATTATTTAAAAATCACGGTGACCTGCATTTTGAAAACGTAACATCTCTTTCAGGTATAGGTATCCCTTCATTTTCAAATGGAGGTGTTTATTCAGATCTTGATAACGATGGTGATTTGGATATTGTAGTAAATAATATGGATGATGAGGCCTTTTTGTTTAAAAATCTTTCCATTGAAAATAAAACAGGAAATTTTTTGAAAATTATTACCAAAGGAACTAACTCTGAGGATTTTGCTAAAGTATCTATTACATATAATGGAAAAACAAGAACAAAAGAATCAAAAAGAGTTAGAGGTTATTTCTCAGCAGTTGATAAAACAATTCATTTTGGTTTAGGAGAAACTGCTGTTATTGATACTGTTAAGGTAATGTGGCCTTCCGGTAAATATCAAGAACAATATGATATTAAAGCGAATTCTACCTTAACTTTTAATGAAAATGATGCTAAAATTTATAACCCAACCAAAGAGTTAAATAAAAGTTTATGGTCAAAACAAGCCAATAGTCCTATTAATTTTACTCATATTGAAAATGAGTTCAACGACTTTGCAAAGGAAGTTCTACTGCCTTATAAACAATCAACTTTTGGGCCTTATATTACCAAAGGTGATGCCAATGGAGATGGCAAAGATGATATCTTTATAGGTGGTGCACTAGGTCAGGGCGGTCAGTTATTTATTCAAACGGATACAGGATTCAATAAAGTTGATAATAAGGTGTTTAGAGCAGATTCAAAATATGAAGATATGGAAGCTTTATTTATTGATATTGACGATGATAATGACAATGATCTGTACGTTGTAAGTGGAGGTAGCGAGTTTAATGAACGATCGGAAAGTTTAAAAGACAGAATTTATATAAATGATGGTAAAGGTAACTTTTCAAGATCAAAATCAACAGGCATTAATGATTATACAATTAGTGGCAAAACCGTTGCAAAAATAGATTTTGACAAAGATGGAGATTTTGATCTCATTGTTGGAAACAGGATAAAACCTCAAAAATATCCCTTACATGAACCTTCACTTATCTACGAAAATGTAAATGGTACTTTTAAGAATGTCACAACAATAGTAGCACCCGATTTTGAAGATTTTGGCATAGTTAATAAAGTGATTTCAACCGATTTCAATAATGATGGTTGGGAAGACTTTATTGCAGTTGGTGAATGGACTCACATAGGAATATTCATAAACGAAAATGGAGTGTTTAAAGATATATCGAGCAAAAGCAAATTAGAAACTGAAAAAGGGTGGTATTATTCAATTGTTGAAACAGATGTCAATAATGATGGGAATAAAGATTATATAATTGGAAATATTGGAAAGAACATCAAATTTAAGGTAAAACCAGAAAAGCCACTTCGTGTCTATGCTGATGATTTTGATGAAAATGGAACTCATGATGTTGTTTTAAGTTATAAATATAATGGTTTGTTTGTTCCGGCAAGAGGAAAAGAGTGTTCTACACAACAAATGCCATTTATTTCCCAAAAGATTCCAACATATAATCAATTTGCTCACTCTACTCTAGAAGATATCTATGGAGACAAAATATTCACTGCCTACCAACGTGAAGTAAATCAATTCAAATCTATTGTTCTAATAAATGAAGGTAATGGTAAGTTTAAAAAAATTGAGCTTCCAATTATGGCTCAAACCATGCCTATTTTAGATGGAGATACCTATGATTTTAATAATGATGGTTTTGAAGATATAATTATAGTTGGAAATATTTATAATACCGAAGTTGAAACTCCTCGACTTGATAATCCTTATGCCCTAGTACTTTTATCAAACAAAAAAGATGGTTATAATGTTTTGGGACCTGAAAAAACAGGTTTATATATAAATGGAAATGCAAAATCTATAAAGCTTATTAAATATGAAAAATCAGATAAGGTAATTGCAGTAATTGCTACTAATAATGGTAAGACTGAAACTTTCAAATTAAATAAAAATAGTTACTAGATGTTTTAAAAATTAATTGATATAATGAAACAAAATTACAAAAGAGTAGTATTCTTTTTTCTGTTTATTTTGACGATTACTGTTTCAAGTCAAAATACCGTGGGTATATTATCAAATACTGCAAATTCTCTCAATGGGTACACATTATTTTCGTCTCAAAAAGAAACCTATTTAATAAATAATTGTGGAGAAGTTGTAAATCAATGGACTAGCAATTTTAAAGGTTTTAATGCTTATCTCTTAGAGAATGGAAATTTGTTAAGAGCGTCTGTAATAGATAATCCTGGAAATATAGCTATTCCTGGGGTAGCTGGAAGAATTGAATTATTTGATTGGGATAGTAATTTATTATGGGCTTATAATTTTAATACTGATACAAGAATTCAGCATCATGATGTATTTCCCATGCCCAATGGAAATGTATTAGTTCTTTCTGCAATTATCTTAAGTGATACCGAAGCTATACAAATGGGTAGAGATCCATCAAAACTGAACGAAACACAATTATATACAGAGCAGGTTATTGAATTAGAGCCAATAGGTACAAATGACGCAAACACTGTTTGGCAATGGGATATTAAAGATCATATCATTCAAGATTTTGACAATACCAAGGATAATTTTGGTATTGTTGGTGAAAATCAACAGCTTCTTGATATAAATTACGTAGGACTTTCAGGTGGAAATGCAAATTGGCTGCATATAAATTCTATGCAATATAACGCTCAATTAGATCAAATAATTCTAAGTACACGTCACTTAAGTGAAATTTATATCATTGATCATTCAACCACTATAGCTGAAGCAACCTCTAACACAGGTGGTATTTATGGAAAAGGAGGAGATTTTTTATATCGATGGGGAAACCCTTTGGTTTACAGACAAGGAACATCATTTAATCAAATACTTGACGGTCAGCATTTCCCTCATTGGATACCTGAAGATTATAGTGATGGAGGGAAGATCATTTTATTTAACAATGGCTTCACTAGACCATCACCCGGATTTTCAGAAGTATTCATTCTTAATCCTCCTGTAACTTCTCCAGGGTTTTATAATTATCTTGCCAATTCTGCATATGGACCAAATGAGCCAGATTATATTTATACAGCTCCGATAAAAACAGATTTTTTCTCGCCAATTCTTTCTAGTTCCCAAAGACTACCAAATGGTAATACATTTATTTGTGAAGGAACTTCGGGTCATTTCTTTGAAATTGATTCTAATGAAAATATTGTTTGGGAATATATCAACCCAATTTCGAATACTATTATCCTAAGTCAGGGTGATGACCCAAAAAGTGTTACTAATAATGTGTTTAGAGCATATAAATATTCAGCAGATTATAGTGCATTTGATGGTAAGATACTAACTCCCGGACTTCCTATTGAACTTAATCCTGACCTCACCCAATGTGCAATTTTAAGTGTGGCTGATGTTGATTTTAATGAATTATCACTCTACCCAAATCCTGTAGAAAATTCTTTAAATATAGTATCTGATGATGAGGTAGAGAAAGTTGAAATTTATGATGTACAGGGAAGAAAAATAAATGTTGAAAACATGAAAAAAAATATTAACTTTACAACCTATAGTAAAGGAATTTATTTTTTAAAGGTTTTTACTCATAGTGGAGTTTCAACTAAAAAAGTAATAAAAATATAATATATAATTTAGATTAGACACTTTTTATATATTGATAACCATCTCGTTAATTCGGGATGGTTTTTTTAGTAAGTGCTTCACTTTAAAGTGAAGCACTTACTATTTTAAACAAATAGATACACAAAAAATATCCAATCCCCTTATATTTGCGACATGGAAAATAACCAAACTTTAATTTTCGGAATAAGAGCAATCATTGAAGCAATCAATTCTGACAAGGATCTTGAAAAAGTTTATCTTCAAAAAGATATAAAAGGTGAATTATCGAATGAATTGAAATATTTGCTTCGAAAAAAAAATATTTCATCTAGTTATGTTCCTATAGAAAAATTAAATAGGCTTTCCAAGTCTGATAGTAATCGAACTCAGAATCACCAGGGAGCTGTTGCTAAAATTTCATCAATTTCATTTGCTGAGCTAGAAAATATTATTGAAAGTGTTTCGCAACAAAATAAAACTCCGTTATTTTTATTACTTGATCAAATAAGTGATGTGCGTAATATAGGTGCTATAATTCGTACAGCTGAATGTACCGGTGTTGATGCAATTATTATTCCAACCCAAGGAAGTGCTCCTATTAACGCAGATACTATCAAAACATCGGCTGGTGCAGCCTTTAAAATACCTATTTGTAAAGTAGATCATATTTTAGATGCGGTTTATCAATTAAAAGAAATTGATATGCAAATTGTTGCTATCACAGAAAAAACAGATAATTCAGTTTACAATATTGATTTTACAAAACCTACGGCTATTGTAATGGGATCTGAACATAAAGGAATTTCAAATTCTGTGTTAAAAAACGCTACGATCAAGGGTAAGCTTCCATTATTAGGTGAAATTGAATCCTTAAATGTTTCAGTGGCAAGTGGAGTTGCTTTGTATGAATGTGTAAGGCAAAGATTAGCTAAAGGCTAAAGGGTAAAGGGTACTCTCAAATTATTGGCTTATATCAAATGGATAAAAAAATTATTCACTATCTCCTTTCAGCTTTTCGCTAATTACCATCTCTTTTTCTACTTTTAAATTCCCATCTTCATCAAACATATCGTCAAAGTCAGTTGGCTGATAATCATCTTTTTCCCAGTCGTATTTAAATTTTTGTGGTCCGGTTTTTCTATAGAAGAAAGCAAAGATTAAACCAATAATAAAACCTGATAAATGACCTTCCCAAGAAACACCTTCTTTAACAGGTAATATATACCAAACCATACTTCCGTAAAGAAAAATAACCATTAAGGATACGGCAATTAATCTATAATTTTTTCTAATAATTCCGCTAAAGAAGATAAAACTAAAAAGAAGATATATTATGCCACTTGCACCAATATGATACGATGGTCGAGCAATAATCCAGGTTAAAAGTCCAGTTAGTAATGTTCCATAGATCAAAATCTTACCTGCAATTTTTCTATAAAAATAGAGAAGGCTAAACATAAGAACAAAAAGAGGTATTGTATTATGGTATAAGTGTTTTATATCGCCATGAATAAATGGTGAAAAGACTATTCCTCTTAAACCTTTAATTGTTCTAGGGTAAATACCATATTTATTAAAATTAAATCCAAATTTAAGCTCAAACCAAAAAACAATCCATAAAAACAAAACAAAATACAAGGGAATTGCCAAGGTAATTGTTGAGAATTTAAATTGTTTTGAACTAGTCATTTAATTATAAATAGAGTTTCTAAAATACAATATTAAACAATAAAAAGCCAACCGTATACAAAGGAATGATAAATAAAACTGGAAGTTTTTGTTTTCACTTTTTACTTTTCTCTTTTTACTTTACTTTTGTTTTATGAATGAACCATTAGCCGAGAGGATTCGCCCGAAAACTTTAAATGATTATATAAGTCAGCAACATTTAGTGGGAAAAAATGGTGCTTTAACTCAGCATATCAAACAAGGTATCATTCCTTCTTTGATTTTATGGGGCCCACCTGGTATAGGTAAAACAACCTTGGCTAATATAATAGCGACAGAATCTGATAGACCTTTTTACATGTTAAGCGCTATAAATTCTGGTGTAAAAGATGTTAGGGAGGTTATTGATAAAGCTAAAAATAGTGGAGGTTTGTTTACTTCGAAAAATCCTATTTTATTTATTGACGAAATTCATAGGTTTAGTAAATCACAGCAAGATTCGTTACTTGGTGCAGTTGAAAAAGGATGGGTAACATTAATTGGAGCTACTACTGAGAATCCAAGTTTTGAAGTGATACCTGCCCTACTCTCTCGTTGTCAGGTCTATATTTTAAATTCGTTTGATAAAGATGATTTAATAGCACTTTTACATCGTGCTATTACTAAAGACCTAATAATTTCAAAAAAGGAAATCATTTTAAAAGAAACGGATGCTTTACTACAATTATCAGGAGGAGATGCACGTAAATTGTTGAATATTTTTGAATTGCTTGTTGCTTCAAATAAAGAGCCTATTGAAATAACAAACGACATGGTTCTACAGAAAGTACAAAAAAATGTAGTTAGATATGATAAAACGGGAGAACAACACTATGATATTATTTCTGCTTTTATAAAATCTATTCGTGGAAGTGATCCAAATGCTGCTGTTTACTGGCTTGCAAGGATGATTGAAGGTGGTGAAGATGTTAAATTTATTGCCCGGCGTTTATTAATTTTAGCATCAGAAGATATAGGTAATGCAAATCCAAATGCATTGGTATTAGCTAATAGTACATTTCAAGCAGTATCAGTGATTGGTAATCCAGAATCGAGAATTATTTTAAGTCAATGCACTATATTTTTGGCTAATTCAGCTAAAAGTAATGCCTCATATAAAGCAATTGGTGATGCGCAACAATTGGTAAGAAACACAGGGGATTTATCGGTGCCCTTACATTTGAGAAACGCCCCAACTAAACTAATGAAAGATCTTGATTATGGTAAGGATTATAAATATGCCCATAATTACGAAAGTAATTTTGCAGAACAGGAATTTTTACCAGATGAAATAAAGAATAATAAACTTTACAATCCAGGAAATAATATTCGAGAAAATAGTTTTAGAGAATTTCTTAAAAAACGTTGGAAAGGAAAATATGATTACTAATTTTCTACTTCAAAAACAACGGCGCTAACATTACCATCTTTTTCAATATCAACATTTAAATTCCCTTTTTCATCAAAATAGCCTGTTGTATTTTCAAAAACTCCTTCTTTATTTTTCCATGAAATTCGATAAACATCAGGTCTTGAAGTTTTTTTCAAAGTACCAATTTTTTCTCCTTTTTTATAGGTGTCATTTTTACTACTATTCACATAAGCAACTAAGCTATTGCTTTGTTCAATTAGAAAAAATGAAATATCCTCATTTTTGTATGATTTAACCATTGATGATACATTGGTTTCTATTTTTACAGGTTGATTAACTGTTTTATCAACAGCAACTGCTACTGCGGGAGCTGAAACAGCTATCGGTGTTACAGTCGGAATAGAAGTACTCGCTGTAACAGAAGAATTAACAACCAGAGAAGAATCAAAATTATAATCCAACTTTTCAAATGTCACGAACGACCTCCGTAAAGCTTCTTGATAAGATTTTTTATAATCTTTCTCTTTACTTTTACCTTCAACTGAAGTAAATACTACCTTATTATAGCAATCAACTAGCTCAATGTTCACTTTTGATGCGAACATTTTTGAATTATCATTCAATTTAGCTGTAACAGCTAGGCATGAATTTTTTGCTAAATCATCTGGGTGTATTTCATATTCAAATAGAGTTTCAAATCCATACTTTTCAAACAAAAATTTTGTTA
>Ga0209633_10003110_pt1 | contig 15459 bp, 13 predicted proteins | sample Cruoilmetagenom1_FD_187290 | JGI IMG/M metagenome (GOLD analysis project Ga0209633, IMG submission 187290) | Oil polluted marine microbial communities from Coal Oil Point, Santa Barbara, California, USA - Sample 1 (SPAdes) (version 2) | ecosystem: Environmental > Aquatic > Marine > Oil seeps ... | reverse complement strand
GCGTTTATGCGCGGCATCACGACCCGTTAGCATTTTCCCTGAGAGCAGTAACACCTCACCTGGCTTCCAGTCTTGAACATCTTCAGCCTTGATAGTATCGAGATTAACTCGTCTTGCCTTCTCGCCTGCCTCATAGGAAATATCCGGCCAGATGCTTAAATCTGGAGGTGTAAGAGTTGCTGCACCAGATCCATCAAGTGTAAAGTGGGCATGACGTGTTGCCGCACAGTTAGGAATCATGCACACTGGCAGTGAAACTGCATGAGTTGGATAATCGAGTATTTTCACATCCAGCACGGTAGTTAGGCCACCAAGACCCTGTGCTCCAATACCTAACGAATTTACCTTATCCATTATCTCTAGGCGTAATTCTTCAATTTTATTCTGTGGGCCTCGTTCACGGACTTCATGAATATCAACTTTCTCCATTAAGGACTGCTTTGCCATAAGCGCTGCTTTTTCTGCTGTTCCACCTACACCAATTCCTAAAACTCCCGGTGGACACCAACCTGCACCCATTGTAGGAACCGTCTTAACAACCCAATCAAGCACCGAATCACTAGGATTAAGCATCACAAATTTTGCCTTATTCTCCGAACCTCCCCCTTTTGCGGCAAGTTGCACCTCCACATTATCACCCTGCACCATTTGGATATGGGTTACTGCCGGCGTGTTGTCACCAGAGTTTTTTCTTGTACCCAAAGGATCATGAACTATTGACGCTCGCAATACATTATCCGGGTATGTATAAGCGCGGCGCACGCCTTCATTGACCATCTCTTCAACGGATAGAGAGCCTTCGGCAGTCAAAGAACCATCATCCCAGCGCACATTCATACCAATTTTAAGGAAAACAACTACTATGCCTGTGTCTTGACACAAAGGTCGATGCCCTTCGGCACTCATTCGTGAATTAACCAGAATCTGGGTGATGGCATCTTTGGCTGCAGCTGACTCTTCGCGCTCCCATGCTTTAGTCATTGCACGAATAAAATCTTCGCTATGGTAGTAGGAAATATACTGTAGAGCATCAGCAATACTGCTGATAAAGTCGTTTTGTTTAATCAGAGACATGTTTTATCTTTTGATAGCAAATAATGATAAGTCTAGTATAGCAACTCTAAACAGAAAGTCGTTTCAAAAGCGTTTTTGTGCGCTCATCTATTAGCTCTGAAATTTGGATAGTTTTCAGTTTACAAAGAAACACTGGGCATGTTTGAATTATTATCAAAGTGTTCTGGCTTAACGTTCTTTAGATACTCCTTCACCTCACCAACATCACCCTGAAAGACAATCCGAGATTCCTTTTTACTAATCTGGTAGTCATACATTGGATCATAATAATCAACCAGCAATGAATTCACCACCGGGATAAAACCATCCAGGCTTCCTTGTTGCAAATACTCTGTAGTGGCAGTTTGCATCTGTTGTGAAGCTTCTTTGTACCTTACACCACCAAGGCGTTTCTGGATCTTTGCAAGACTATTAAGAAGGTGTTCTGATAGTTTAATAGCGCCCTCTTTCTTTCCATAAACCGAATCAAAATGACTTTTGGTATCAACGATGTATTCTTCGATACTAATTTTGTTTCTATCTTCCTGTGGCACACCCATTTTAACAATGGGTGCTTTTTGCATAGCATCAAATAAAGCCTGTGGTACCCCTAGTGAACCAACATTTCGAGCCTCATCTTCTATGACTAAAAACTTACAACCAGCTGCTTCTTTTTTAAGCAGCTCTATTGCCAGTGCATTTTCAAAATTGATTTGCGTTGGTTGTGGTGTTGCAGTTGGGCCAAATGCTGATCCTCGGTGATTTGCCAGTCCTTCCAGGTCAATACTGTTTGACAACTCTTTTAAGACACGGGTTTTACCAGATCCGGTTCGCCCACCGAGAATAACGATAGGAATATCCTGCGCTATGCGTTCAATACTTTCAATTAAGAAACGTCGCATGGCTTTATAACCACCACTGACTCTAGGCTGTTCTTCACCGGTATGATCTAAAATCCATTGTTGTGTTATTTGTGAGCGTAAACCACCTCTAAAACAATAAATGGCACCCCCCCCAGTTTTTGACATCAGCTTTGCGATTTCTTTATTCTTTGAAAAGAACTCTGCCCATAGTAGGACACGTTTATCGCGCTCCTCTTCACCGACAAGTTCAGCGCCTAGAAGTATGGCAGCATCCTGTCCTTGTTCTTTATAGCGAATTCCAACGGCTTCTCGTTCGGCATCTGTCATTAAAGGAATATTAACCGCGTTCGGAAATGCACCCTGTTCAAACTCAATCGGTGCGCGCACATCCAGCAAAGGCACATCATTGATAAACAGGGATGCCAGATCATCTATCTGAGGATGCTCGCCTTTGGGTAAGCCTTCTAATTCTAAATCAGACATTAATCATTATCCTGAACGAGAATCATGGTCTGCTGGTTTGATCCCGTCAAAAAACCAATCGATTGAAGGGATAAACCTTCATTATTTATCAATTCAAGAAAATCATTTTCATGTTCTGGATCAACTGCCACAAGTAGTCCTCCGCTGGTTTGCGGATCGCAGATAATGGCTTTTTGAGACTCACTCATTTCACCAATAAACTGACCGTAGCTTTCAAAATTCCGTTGTGCACCACCGGGTGAACAGCCCTGCTCCAGATAATTCATTACCTGAGGTAAAATGGGTAACTGATTAAAATTAATGACTGCCTGTAAACCACTACCTTCGCAGACTTCGCGTAAATGTCCACCCAAACCAAAACCAGTTACGTCGGTCATTGCAGTAACACATTCTAGCTGTGATAATTTTTCACCAATGCTATTGAGTTGGCACATAGTCTCGGGCGCAATATGTGCGTGTTCATCTTTAATCAGTTTTTTCTTTTGTGCGGTTGAAAGAATGCCAACGCCTAATGGTTTAGTGAGATATAGCTTATTGCCTGCTTTGGCGGTGGAATTCTGTTTTACCTGCGCGGTAGTCACTGTACCGGTTACCGCTAGACCAAAAATAGGCTCGGGCGCATCAATACTATGTCCACCTGCCAGTGACATACCCGCATTTTTACATGCCTGCCTGCCACCTTCGATAACTTGCTGCCCTACTTCGGCAGGTAATTTATCCAGTGGCCAACCAAAAATAGCAATCGCCATAATCGGTTTTCCACCCATGGCATAGATATCGCTAATCGCATTGGTAGCAGCAATTCGTCCAAAGGTAAAAGGATCATCCACGATTGGCATAAAAAAGTCAGTGGTACTAATTATCGCTGTGCCATTTCCCAAATCGTAAACCGCCGCATCATCACGGGTACTATTGCCGACCAATAATGATTCATCCGGTATAGAAGGAATCTGACTTGCCAGCATGACATCCAGTACCGCAGGAGAAATTTTACATCCGCAACCTGAGCCGTGGCTGTATTCGGTCATCTTAACTTGAGATGGTAAGTTTTGAGACTTTTGAGGCATTGTGTTCTCGTGAAATATAAAAACGAATCGGATTATACGTGCAATTATTATAAGATGGTGAAAACTATTCAGAATAACAGGATTATTAATATGCCAACACTTCTCATTACAGGTACAAATCGCGGTATCGGGCTGGAACTTTGCAAACAGTATCTAAGCAAGGGATGGGATGTTCATGCCTGTTGTCGCAAACCTAAAAAAGCAAAAGAACTAAGCAAACTCGCTAAACAGTATGCTGCTAATTTAACCATTCATAAGTTAAATGTTAGCAATGAAAAACAAATGGATGCACTTAAATTAGCGCTTAAAGACAAGCCAGTAGATATGCTTATCAATAATGCGGGCGTGCATGCACTGGGTGCATCACAATTTGGTAAAACTGATGATAAAGCTTGGGAGGAAGCGGTTGCAGTTAATCTGATTGCGCCCATGAAGATGATGGAAAACTTCGTTGAAAATGTTTCAATCAGCGATAAGAAAATCATTGCCAGTATGAGTAGTAAAATGGGTAGCATGGAAGACAACACCTCTGGAGGTGCATATGCTTACCGTGCAACGAAAGCGGCGCTAAACGCCGTCATGGCAAGTGCAGCACATGATTTACGCCATCTAAATATCACTGCCCTAATCCTGCACCCTGGCTGGGTTAGAACAGATATGGGTGGGCCAAACGGCGAAATTTCCGTGCAGGAAAGTGCCGAGATGCTTTGCAAAATCCTGGATAATTGCAGCATTGAAGATAGTGGCAAATTCTTTGATATTGATGGCAGCATCATACCCTGGTAAAACTACTACTCAGTGCATTCCTCTTTTACTTCAACTTTGAAGCAAAATCTAAACACCCTGAGCAGTATTTTAGTTAAGGAAGCTCTGATTAAGTCGATAAGAATTTAGTGCAGAAAAAACGAGCGCTATTTTTCATGAAGTGAGTCGTAATAGTTGTTCTATTGCGGCGATCTTCATGGAAAATATCGGTTGTTTTGGCAAGCTAAAAATAATCGGACTTGATCTGAGGTTCCTTAATGGCACCCCCCCTAGTTTTTAGCATCAGCCGCCTTAATTATGCAGAAAGAGCAAATACACCGACAACTATTTGAACATTTACTAATACCCGATGATAGTAATATTGATCAGGCACAACGTTTGTTTCATGGTCGAGGTCATGCTTATCAAAACCTTCATCATATTTGTATTGATTGGCTGCCTCCGGTTGCCTTAATCACCTTGTTTGCACCCGAACCGACGAGCGAGATAAAAAAAATCGCAGACGATTTACAGCTAAAAATACCGCATTGTAAAAGCGTTCAACTCCAGCATCGCTATCTAAAGCACGGACCAATTGAAGTTATTTCCGGCAAAGCTATTCAGCAGTTAGATGTTCTTGAGAATCAATTAAAGTTTCAAATTGACCTTAATAAAAATCGCAATACAGGTCTTTTTCTGGATATGAAGAATGGGCGTAGCTGGATACAAAATCATAGTAAGGGGAAACGTGTACTGAATTTATTTGCATACACCTGTGGATTTTCAGTAGCCGCGATTTCAGGAGAAGCACGCTCTGTTTTTAATATCGATATGAGTAGCCCTTCTTTAAATATTGGACGTGAGAATCATCGCCTCAATAATCAATCACTACGAAATGTGCGCTTTGAAAAACTCAATATTTTTAAATCACTTGGACGAATAAAAAAACATGGCCGCTACGATCTATTGATCTGTGACCCACCCACTTTCCAGAAAGGTAGTGTCGATATACTCCGCGATTATCCCAAGATCATGCGTAAAATAGATCAATTTATGAGCCCAGAGAGTAGCTTGATGCTGTGCTTAAATGCACCCCACACTGGTAAGCAAACAGGCCAGGATTATCTCATTGAAAAGATGAAAGAAAATGCACCTGAGTATATTTTTAAGGAAGAAATTAAATCACCTAAGGTTTATGTGGATGCTGAGAATAAGGGGCTAAAGACCTTGATATTCAAAAGAAAAAAGACCACCGTCTAATCTGATACACCCACGACAAGTGTTAATTCATTATCAATAAAAATCAGCGGTATTCGCGATCGTAACCACGGAGGTATACCAGCTTCATGAAGCAGATTTTTAAGGCTAATGCTTATTCCTTTTTTAGAAGCCATTAAGGTCTCTCCACCTTGTCGAAAACGCACTGTTACGAGGGATTTCTTGTTAATCAGCTTTGATGAAGTAATTAGTTGAGGCTGAAGTGTCACTCCAAGTTCAGGAATTTGTAGTGGTTTATCAGTGTCCCACTGAATAATTTTGGTGTGGTCATGCTCGACCAAAGCAGACATGATATAAAGCCTATTCTGATAGCGCCTTATTTGCACGTCTTGCCATTCAATTAATGGTTGTGCATCTTCGCGGGCTTTTACGACATCGAAGAAAATATGCGCAAGTTTCTTATCTGATGGGCTCACAAAACCACTTTGAGTAATCCAGTAACGCATTACTAGCTTTTGTTTGATGGCTGAAAATTGTAATAGCTTGGCAATGCTAATGGTATTGTCTTTATTCGAGACAATCAGTTTAAGTTCTTGCTCTGCCAACTCATCAAGCAGTAATTTAGATTCTGCCTGAATGCTGGCAGATCGAGAAATTGTCTTATCAAGACCCGGCCAGCGGGACTTTAATTGAGGCATAATTTGATTACGTAAAAAATTACGATCAAATACATCACTTTTATTGCTAGGATCCTGAATATAATCCAGCCCATATTGTTTGGCATAAACTTTTAGAGATTGCAGGGGTAAATCTAATAAAGGTCGTGCATGCTGTTTCAGTTTAGAGCCGACAGAAACTTCACGTATCTCAGGCATAGCAGCCAGACCATTGACTCCAGCTCCTCTAAAAAGCTGCAATAAAAATGTTTCAGCTTGATCATTTTGGTGATGCGCGGTTAATAAAACCTCATTTTCCTGAAGTGATTCCAGCAATGCCTTGTATCTCCCCTTGCGGGCAGCATCTTCAACGCTTTCACTTTTTTTTATTTGTAGATCAATTGAAATGTGATGGAAAGGAATACTCAGGTTTTTGCAAATATTCTGGCAGTGAACTACCCAGCTTTCCGCTTCCTTTTGCAAACCATGATTAATATGCAGTGCTCTTACTTTTATATCAGAATCAGTTAGATGAGACATTAAATGCAATAACACATGCGAGTCTAGTCCACCGCTATAGGCGATTAGAAATTGTTTTGATGGGGTCAGTGATTGAAGCTTTTGAAATACGCTATCTGAGTTAATCACTATTTAGCCTTGCTTGAACTAGAAACTTGTTCTTTGGAGATAACGGCTGATACTAAAAAGTGGGGGGGGCGCCAATTCATTTTAATGGAGAATTATCAGGAATTAAACTGCCCAAAGCCCATTAATCGTTGATAGCGTTTTTCCAGTAATTGATCTGAGTTGAGTGCGCGCAATTCCCTAAGACTAGCTTGCAGAGCCTCTCGAATACTTACTGCAACCGCATCATAATCCCGATGTGCACCGCCTAAGGGTTCTGGAATGATTCGATCAATCAGCGCAAGTTTACTGAGCTTGTCTGCGGTAATCCCTAAAGCTTCAGCCGCATCGGGTGCTTTTGCCGCATCTTTCCACAAAATCGACGCACAACCCTCGGGTGAGATTACTGAATATGTGCTGTATTGCAACATCAAGACTCTATCTGCAACAGCAATCGCCAATGCTCCACCAGAGCCGCCCTCGCCCATAATAGTCGCAATGATCGGCGTACGAAGCTTTGCCATTTCATACAGGTTTCTCGCAATCGCTTCACTTTGTCCGCGCTCTTCTGCACCGATGCCAGGATAGGCACCCGGTGTATCAACAAAAGTTAATACCGGCAAATGAAACTTTTCTGCAAGCTTCATTAAACGTAACGCTTTTCTATAACCCTCGGGTCGAGGCATACCAAAATTACGTTTTATATTTTCTTTGGTGTCGCGTCCTTTCTGATGGCCAATAACCATTACAGGATTGCCATCAAACCGCGCTATGCCACCAATTATGGCTTTATCATCTCCATAGGCACGATCACCGTGCAACTGTTGAAAATCAGTAAAAACACGATCAATAATATCAAAGCTATAGGGTCTGACTGGATGGCGAGCTAATTGTCCAATCTGCTTGGATGTTAACTTTGAAAAAATAGATTTAGTTAATGATTCAACTTTAGATTCTAAGCGCTCTACTTCATCACCTAGATTAACATCAACATCTGAGCCACTCACGTAACGCAACTCGTCAATCTTTGCCTCTAACTCAGCAATGGGTTGTTCAAAATCTAGGAAATCAGGATTCATTCGTATCTTTATCTAAAAGAGATTTAGCTTTTATCCTGATTAGCAATGTCTTCATGCACTTTTTTCATATCGATTTCTTTAACCTTACCAATAACTTCTTCTAGCTGTTGTGCATTCAGCATGCCTGGTTGTGAAAATAACACAACTTGCTCACGGAAAATCATTAAGGTTGGAATCGAACGAATTTGAAAATGACCTGCTAATTCTTGTTCGGTTTCAGTATCAATTTTACCGAAAACAATATCTTCGTATTTTTCTGAAACTTCTTCGTAAATAGGTGAAAAAGACTTACACGGTCCGCACCACTCTGCCCAGAAATCGACAATAACTATATCGCTTTTCTCTATTGTTTTTTCAAAGGTTTCGGCTGTAATATCGACTGTCGCCACACTTCTCTCCTGTTATCTGACTATAGTTTATTGTAAAACACGGAATATAAGGTTTAGTGAACTTAATAGCAAGTTACTTAGCCCTAATCCCCAGATAGAGGAGCGAAGTAGAGTACAAGTATTTGGTTTCACAGTATATTCAAAAAATCTTAGCTTCACCCTTAGGTTAAGCGGGTATTTTTTGGGTATGCTGTGGAATCAAAGGCTTGTGCTATATTCGTTTTTCTATCTGGAGATTAGGGCTTCCCCCAAACTGGTACTAAATTCTGTGGCAATTCTAAATGTTCCATAATCCGCGCCACCATAAAATCATAAATATCATCGAGAGATTCAGGATTATGATAAAAACCTGGATTAGCTGGCATGATGACTGCCCCCATGCGGGAAAGCTTAAGCATATTTTCTAGGTGAATATCCGACAAAGGTGTCTCCCTGATCACCAATATTAATTTCTTACGTTCTTTCAAGGCAACATCTGCTGCACGTTCTAACAAGTTTCGACTACTACCCATTGCAATAGATGAAAGAGTACCCGTGGTACAAGGACACACTATCGTGACATCAGCTACGCCGCTACCGCTGGCAATAGGTGCCATCCATTGCTCACGCTCAAAGACTTGAATTTGCCCAGGATTAGCTTTGTATTCTTTACTAAAGAACTTTTCAAGTTCACTTGCCCGAGAAGGTACTTTCAAGCCTGTTTCAGTATTAATTACAATTAAAGCGGGACGCGACAGTAATAAGTAAATTTTGACATTGGCTTTTACTAATTGCTCTAGCAGTCGTAAACCATATTGCGCACCCGAGGCACCTGTCATCATTAAAGTGATTGTTTTTGAAGCCATTATTGTTTGATTGTTTCTAATGCTGATAATAGCTTTTCATGGATGCCTGCAAACCCCCCATTACTCATTACCAGCAAATGATCTCCTGTTTTTACATTGTTAATAATAGACTCTACCATTTCTTCAATATTATCGTACAAATTTGCTTTTTCACCCAAGGTATCTAAAACATCATCCATATTCCAATCTAAACCCTGCGGTTGAAACAAGGCAACTTCGTCTGCTATTTGAAGTGATGCAGCCAATGATTCTTTATGAATACCAAGTCTCATGGTGTTTGAGCGTGGTTCCAGTATCGCAATAATTTTATCCTCTGAAACTTTTGCGCGTAGGCCATTAAGGGTCGTTTTTATCGCCGTGGGATGATGTGCAAAATCATCATAAACAGACACTCCATTAACTTCACCACGCAATTCCATTCTACGTTTTATTCCACGAAAACCGGGTAAAGCATCTATTGCATGTTTCACAGGTACGCCTGCATGACGAGCGGCGGCAATAGCAGCTAAGGCATTACTGACATTGTGTTCTCCAATCAACTCCCATTTAACCTTACCCTGAATTTCACCATCCAATAATACTTCAAATTCACTACCGTCAGTATTGATATAATTTGCTGACCAGCCTTTTTTGTTTTTCGTCGATTCAGGCTTGGATGAGAAATGTTCAACAGGAGTCCAGCAACCTTGTTTAAGTACACTTTCAATATTATTTTCATCCGCATTGATGATAACCATTCCTTCCCCGGGGACGATACGCATTAAATGGTGGAACTGCGTTTTAATGGCTTCCAAATCAGGAAAAATATCAGCATGATCGTATTCAAGATTATTTATTACCAAAGTACGAGGGTGATAATGTACAAACTTGGAGCGCTTATCAAAAAATGCGGTATCGTACTCATCAGCCTCAACAACAAAGAAAGGGGAATCTCCAAGTCGAGCAGACACACCGAAATTATCAGGTACGCCACCGATTAAAAAGCCGGGATTTAAGCCTGCATATTCCAAAATCCAGCATAAAATACTAGCGGTGGTGGTTTTGCCATGTGTCCCAGATACGGCAAGTACCCAGCGATCTTTAAGAATGTTTTTATAAAGCCACTGTGGTCCGGAGGTGTATTCAAGATTCTGATTTAATGCATGTTCGACAACATCCATACCACGAGTCATCACATTTCCAATAACAATCTGTTTCAAATCACCGCTATCATCATTCATGAAATCATCAAGGTGTTGCGTATCAAAACCCTGCTCTACTTCAATCCCCTTTGATTCAAGCAGCGTACTCATAGGCGGGTAGACATTTTCATCACAGCCCGTTACAGCAACACCCGATTGACTGGCAAGCTGTGCAATGCCGCCCATAAAGGTACCGCAAATACCAAGAATATGTATACTCATTTTATAGAGACACCTCTAATATTATCAATGGGTTATTACTCGGACTCTAAACTTTCTAATTCATCAATTAAATCAGATTGTTCCTTTTGATCAATTTTACCATCACGAATAAGATAGGATCGACGTTGCAACCAAGCATCACGAAGAGCACTGTAGGAATCATTAGATATACCATCAAATATGCTTTCCCGAGAAAGTAAATCAGCGCGTTGATCAAGTTTATCCAATATTAAAAAATGCACGCTTTTTTCACTATAAGAAACAGGATTAGTTAACAAGTCGATACTTAGTTTTGCAGTTGCATCACGAAGCGTAGAAGGCCCTAAAAATGGCAACATAACATAAGGACCAGAACCAACACCCCATTTCGCTAGGGTCTGTCCAAAATCCTCATCATGCTTTTCAAGGTCTGCTGCCGAGGCAATATCGATTAGCCCTGCAAAACCAAAAGTAGAATTAACTATAAAACGCTCTGCGTCATTTATGGCATCCTTGGGTTTCGCTTGCAATATATTATTGAACACGTTTCCAACTTCACCCAAATTTTGAAAAAAATTACTAATACTAGTGTTTATAATTGTTGGCGTAATTGCTTTATATGACTTCGCAACTGGTTTAAATAGAACCCGATCAATACCTACGTTAAACCTATACATACTGCGATTAAATTTTATAAGAGTGTCATTTTTTCCTGAATCAACTTTATGATTACTCCCTTCCATATGCTCAACTGTACCCATAGATTGACTACAGGAAGATAATACGGTCGAAAGTATAATTACTCCCAATAATGTGATTATTTTGTTGTTATTCAAATTATTATTACTACTTAAAGCATCCCCGATTTACAGTTTTGATGTTTTCACGCTTGCGAATTATACAGTATGAGACCTTTGCATGAGAGTATGGTGATATAAAAAATAGCGTAATTTTTCAGGTTTTTTTTAAACATGAAGGTAATAGCAGGGCTATTGGCTGAATATTTAGGGAAAAGCTGAGAAATTCAAGCATTTTTTAAGTGTCATCACTCTCGCGTAAAGGTCTCACTATGTAATAACAAACGCTTTATTGCTTTAAATAGATTCAATAAGTATTTTACTGAGACTCTGATTAGGTCGATAAAAATTTGCGTAAAGAAAAATTATAAATATTGAACTTGGTAAGAAACCCTTGGAAACTTTAATTAGTTAGTATCCAGAAAACATACCAATTGAGAACGCCTCAGGCACGCAATCTTGTAACGACTGTATCTTGTTATTTGAGAATAACCAAACACCAAGATGTAGTAGTCACAATCTTACGTACCTGATTCATTCTCAAAAAGGCCTGTTTCCTGGATGCTAACTAATCAAGCATAGGTTGAATTTGCCTGGTGGCGTCTAATGACTGCTTCTAATGGCCCAGGGCGCGCAATTGCATAGCCTTGACCATAATCCACCCCCATTTCTCTAAGTAGATTGATGATTTGTTCATTTTCAACATATTCAGCAATCACCTTTAAGTTCATGGTATGACCAATTTGATTGATTGATTGAACCATTGTTTTGGCGACTTCATCATCAGCTATATTTTTTACAAAACTACCGTCAATTTTCAAATAGTCGACATTGAGTGATCTAAGGTAACTGTAAGAACTTACTCCTGTACCAAAATCATCCAATGAGAAGGTACAACCCAAAGCTTTTAATTTAGAAATAAACTTATTTATAACGCTTAATTCCTCCACTGCAACCTGTTCTGTAATCTCAAAACAAAGCATTTGCGGATGAACACCTACTGTCTTTATTTCTTTGAGTACAAAATCAAGAAAAGTAGGATCATTCAAACTTTGCCCAGAAAGGTTTATTGCAAAAACTGGCAAAGGTGTTTGTTCAGGAATCTTTTTAATCTGCTTTAATACATTTCTGATAACCCAACGATCCAGCGCAGGCATCATAGAATAGTATTCAGCTGCAGATATGAATTCATCTGGAGAAATTTGATTACCATTTTCATCGGATAATCGAATCAATAGCTCATAATGAGAAAAAGGTTTTTTGTATTGTCCTTGTTCCAGAAGGTGAATAGGCTGAGCATGCATACGAAAACGGTTTTCCTGCATTGCAGTCTTTAATATCATTACCCACTCTAGATTGCCTTCTGACTTTTGAGTGTCATTAGCATCTTCATGATATGCTGATAAACTATTTCCACCCCGTTTATTTGCAAGGTTACAAGCACTATTAGCCTCAGAAATTGCTCGTGTTGATGAAGTCGTTTCATTATCTATGACGATAAATCCAGAACTCATAGAAACTGCATATTGCTGTCCACGAGACATAAACTGATAGTTTGCAACATCGTGTAATATTTCTTCTATGGTTTTTATTGCTGAGGTTAATTTTCGTTCACAAAACACTACCGCAAATTCATTCGCACTGACACGACCAACGATATCAAGAGACTTTACTAAATGGTTATTAATTTGTTCTACCATACTGAGAACTAAACTCTCCCCTCCTGAATACCCAATTGTATCGTGCATTACCTGATATTGATCTATGGAGAAGTAGGCAAGAACATGCGTGGAATTATGTTTATGCGCATTATCAATCAAGCGTTTCACTTCGACTTCAAATGACTTTCTGTTTAACATTCTGGTTAAACTATCATATTTGCCTAAATCAGATAGCTTTGATTGCAGGGCCTTTCTTTCCGTAATATCCCTTAACACCAATATAATGTGATCTTCATCTCCCTCTTCAGTAATTCTTAAGGGAACAATATTTAATTCTATAGAAAATGTCTGATTAACTTCTGTTTGTAATAAACACTCACGTGCAACTAATTCTTGGTTGTGGATATTTTCACTTGAAAATATCCCTTGCAGTATTCTTCTTGTTTTTATATTGAGAAGTGTGAATATACTGCTGTATTCCTTTCCCATGACGCGTCTCAACTTACAAGCCAACATTTTTTCAGCAGCAAGATTAAGATAGATAATTTTCTTTTCAGGATTTAGAATGACTATAGGATCTGGTAGCAATTTATAGACATTTTCAGGGCAACCACCTGAAGTAGAATCAGAAAGTTCAGAAGAGTTTTCTACTAACTTAATACTCTGTTCTTTTTTGGAATATTTGAATTTAAATAATAAAACACTCACCGCCACTATCAATAAAAGTAATAGTGCGATCAAGATGTAAGTAAGACTATTTATTTCGAAATTTGACACGATTTTTCATATTCGGAGTTTTCATTGTGAAAACTTCCATATTCTTTAGTTATTAGTATTATAGCATTTTCTCATGTTTACCATGAATACAAGCTTAAGACGCACTGATCAAATCCAATCATTAGCCATGATTACAAAGTATTTCTTACGCTTTTTTATAACACGCAAAAATGCCACCCTATTCAGAGTGGCATTTTAAAATCTTACTATTAAATTAACCCAACTTAAATCAGCTAAGGATTTAAGCAGGGAAAATAGATTAAACTTTCTCTTTAATGCGCGCAGCCTTACCAGTAAGTCCACGTAAATAGTAAAGTTTCGCGCGGCGAACATCACCTTTTCGCTTAATTTCAATGCCTGCAATTGCATGACTATATGTCTGGAAAACACGTTCAACACCTTCTCCGTAAGATATTTTACGTACAGTAAAAGCTGAGTTAAGACCGCGATTTCTCTTCGCTATAACCACACCTTCAAATACCTGAACACGCTCACGGTCGCCTTCTTTAATTTTAACAGAAACAGCAACGGTATCCCCAGGGTTAAACTCTGGAATTTCCTTACTCATTTGTTCGGCTTCAATTGCCTGAATAATCGTACTCATAATATATCCTCAACTTAACTCTTTATATTCTCTTAAAAACTCATCAAGCAATAATTGATCTTCATCACTCAACGGCTTCTTCTGTAGCAAGTCAGAACGTCGTAAATACGTTCTGCCTAGCGATTGTTTGCGTCTATAGCGAGCTATCGCTTTGTGATCGCCGCTTTTTAAAACATCCGGAACACTAAGTCCCTGAATAACTTCTGGCCTTGTATAATGTGCACAATCCAGCAAATTGTCAGTAAATGAATCCTGCTCCGCAGAATCCTGATGACCTAGAACAGAAGGCTGCAATCTGGTTACTCCATCTATGATAACCATGGCACCCAGTTCACCACCACTTAGAACATAGTCTCCAAGAGACCACTCTTCATCCACTTCCAGCTCAACTACGCGTTCATCTATACCCTCATAGCGACCGCATAACAAAATTACGCCTTGTTGTTGCGATAGTTCACGCAGCATCTTCTGTGTTAAAGGTTTTCCCTGCGGACTAAGATAAATAAGCTTAGTACCGACAGCAGCTGCCTTTTTAGCCTTGCGGATCGTTTTTAATAAACAATCTGCCTTCATCAACATGCCAGGACCGCCACCATAGGGACGATCATCAACGGTGCGATGAACATCTTCTGTGGATTCACGTGGATTCCAGCAATGTAATGCAACTAAACCTCGTTTCGCTGCTCTTCCTGCTACGCCAACACTAAGTACTGACTCAACTAGTTCGGGCAACAATGTAATCACATCAAAACGCATTTGTGCAGACCCTAAAATTCTGGATCCCAATCAACAACCATTAGAGATTTCTCCAAGTCAACAGATTTCACAACATCATCCATAATATAAGGAATCAAATGCTCAACTGTCTTTTTATCGTTACCATCTTTAACAGTATTTTTAACAACAATGACATCATTACTTCCGGTATCAAAAATCCAGTCTATCTTTCCCAGCTCTTCATCATCAACCGTTTTAACTGCAAGACCAATTAAATCTCGCCAGTAATATTCATTTTTTGGTAGTTCTTTAAGCTGTTCATTAATAACCGCTATTTTTGCTCCTACCAGAGCTTCAGCCTGATTACGGTCTTTGACACCATCAAGCCATGCAACAATATTCTTACCCTGCTCTCTACCATCTACGATTTTGACCTTTTCCCAGTCGTTATCGTTTCGTTGTAAAAACCAATGATCGTAGCCAATGATTTTTACACGCGG
>Ga0209633_10003109_pt1 | contig 15461 bp, 18 predicted proteins | sample Cruoilmetagenom1_FD_187290 | JGI IMG/M metagenome (GOLD analysis project Ga0209633, IMG submission 187290) | Oil polluted marine microbial communities from Coal Oil Point, Santa Barbara, California, USA - Sample 1 (SPAdes) (version 2) | ecosystem: Environmental > Aquatic > Marine > Oil seeps ... | reverse complement strand
TGCCGTTCAAAAATATTTTGAAGACTTGTATTTACATGTATTGGTGGATTCATATTTTTTAACACCAAACAGAAATGAAGCAATAATTCTACTTCTGTTTCTTTCTTTTTAGAATACCTAATATATATTTTGACATTGCGTAAAATTTTTCTGACACTTTTTTTGATATAAAAATAGCTCGATGTGTTTATATGTTCAAATTGTTCAGTAATTTCATCTTTTACATTTTGTATAAAAGTATCTTCATTAGAAGCTTCAAATAGAAGATATGTCAATAATTCCTTATTTTCCTTTTTAAATTTTGATAGCTGTAAACATAGTTCTAATAGTTCTGAATGTGTTCGGTGTTTTAATTCTTTTTTGAGTTCTAGAACAGTAGCTGTTTTCATAATAGCATATTACTTTTGCAAGTACGAATTTATGTTTTTATTTATAATCAGTGCACAACAAAATATATTATATGTCATAAGTTATTAAACCCGTGTTAAATGACGTTTTTTTGAAATATTTAACAAAATTATTTATAATTTTTACGTCAACTTTTCGTTGGATATAAACAATATTCAAAATAGGTAAATATGATTTTTCACTTGAAAAAAGCTCTAAATCTTCTAATCATATTTTCTGTATTCTCCTGCAATAATGATAAAGATATTGATACATCACCTCAAAATAGTAAAGCCAAAGCTGTATACAACCAGGCATACCAAGAAAATTTTCAAGAAGACCAAATTAATGATATAATAGCCAATGCCAAAAATGCATATGTACTTATTGATCCGTTTCAAGATAATGTCTACACCTCCATTTTAGCTATTAAAGCAAAAGGAAATGAAGTTGGAGCTTATATTAGCATCGGGACAGGTGAGGCATACAGAGACGATTTTAATCAAATGAAACAATATTTAGTTTCAAAGCCATGGGGACAATGGCCAGATGAATATTTTGTGAACAATACTACATCTGGTATTCTAGATGTGATGAAAGCTAGAATTGATAAAATTGCTCTTTGGGGTTGTGATTGGGTTGAATTTGATAATATGGATTGGGTTTATGACGATGAATTAAGGTCTTCATACGGATTTAGTGTTACTATAAAAGAAGGTGTTGACTATTATAAAAAATTGTGTGACTATGTACATGAAAAAGGGATGAAATGTATGGCAAAAAACACGGTCGATGATGCTTCTCATTTTGATGGTGTTCTTTATGAATCCTATCATGACGAAAAAAATTGGTGGGATGAATCTGGAGCCCAAAATTTTTTAGATGCCGGTAAATTAGTTATTATAAATCATTATAACGAATCAAATTGCGGGCAAGTTTATTCAGATTATAAAGATTTTTATAACACAAATTTATCTTTTATATGTGAAGATAGAAACCTAAAGAAATATATACATTATAATGAATAGCATTATATAAAACTATCTAATCAATTTTTTATATTTGATCCGTTTTGGAATCAAATCACCTCCTAAACGTTTCTTTTTATTTTCTTCATAATCAGAAAAGCCCCCTTCAAAGAAATAGACTTGACTATCGCCTTCAAAGGCTAAAATGTGCGTACAGATTCTATCTAAAAACCAACGGTCGTGACTGATAACCACAGCACAACCTGCAAAATTTTCTAGCCCCTCTTCTAAAGCACGTAAAGTGTTCACATCTAAATCATTGGTAGGTTCATCAAGCAATAAAACATTACCTTCTTCTTTTAAAGTCATTGCCAAATGCAATCGATTACGTTCACCACCAGACAATGTTGCCACTTTTTTATTTTGCTCACTCCCAGAGAAATTAAAACGACTCAAATAAGCTCTAGAATTGACTTGTTTCCCTCCCATCATCACCAGTTCCTGTTCTTCAGAAAAATTCTGCCAAATAGATTTATTTATATCAATATTAGAATGTGCTTGATCTACATAAGCAATCTTAGCTGTATCACCCACAATAAACTCACCTTTATCTGGAGCTTCCTCTCCCATTATCATTTTAAAAATAGTAGTTTTACCTGCTCCATTAGGTCCAATTACCCCTACAATTCCTGCTTGTGGTAAATTGAATTCTAAATTTTCATATAATAATTTATCACCAAAAGCTTTACTGACTCCTTTTGCCTCAATTACATTAGTCCCTAAACGTGGACCATTAGGAATATAAATCTCTAATTTCTCATCCAATTGCTTTTGATCCTGACTCATTAATTTGTCATAGTTCTTTAATCTGGCTTTTTGTTTTGTTTGTCGTCCTTTTGAACCTTGACGTACCCATTCTAACTCACGTTCTAATGTTTTCTGTCTTTTTGAAGCCGATTTACTCTCTTGTGCCAAACGTTTTGATTTTTGATCTAACCATGATGAGTAATTTCCTTTCCAGGGGATACCCTCTCCTCTGTCCAATTCAAGAATCCATCCAGCTACATTATCTAAAAAATACCTATCGTGTGTCACTGCTATTACGGTACCTTTATATTGGGCTAAATGATGCTCTAACCAATGTACAGATTCTGCATCTAAATGGTTAGTTGGTTCATCTAATAATAAAATTTCAGGTTCTTGTAATAATAATCTACACAGAGTTACTCTACGTCTTTCTCCACCAGATAGTACCTTTATAGGTGTATCTGATTCTGGTGTCCGTAAAGCGTCCATAGCTATTTCTAATTTGGTGTCTAATTCCCAGGCATTGGCAGCATCAATCTTATCTTGTAACTCAGCTTGTTGAGCCATGAGCTTTTCCATTTTATCGGCATCAGAATATACTTCTTCCAAACCGAACATATCATTAATTTTATTGTATTCATCCAATATGGCAACAGTTTCAGCTACGCCTTCTTTTACAATATCCATAACCGTTTTTGACTCGTCTAATTGGGGCTCTTGCTCTAAATATCCAACCTTGTAACCAGGGGCAAACACTACATCACCTTGATAGTTTTTTTCAACACCGGCAATGATCTTTAGCAATGTGGATTTACCTGATCCGTTAAGACCTAAAATACCTATTTTTGCTCCGTAAAAGAAACTTAAATAAATATCTTTTAATACTTGTTTATTTGTACTTTGATAGGTTTTTGAAACCTTATTCATTGAAAAAATGACCTTTTTATCGTCAGACATATTGGTAATTTGTTATTAAACTATTGGTTATTGATTTGATAGATGTAATATCAACCTTCGTAAATCATAAATTGAAATTCGCTAAACTCTTCCCTTCAAGGCATTAAATACCCAAGCAATGGCAAAAAAACCAATACCGACAGCGGCAAACCCCCAACCCGCAATTTCATTATATCTAAAGGCACCAAGTGCTATTAAGCCAAGACCAACTATAATCATTACTAAAGTGGCATAACCTAATACTGTATTTTTATTCATCATCATAATCTAAACTGTTTAAATGGGTTGAATCTATCTTTTAAAGAGGACAAATATCGTAATTATTTATGAAAAGTTATAAAATATTGATACCAGTAAATATTTAATTAATTACAACGTAAAGAGCTAGTACTATCTTTGATCAATTGTTTTAATAGTGGATTATAATTATTTTCAATAAAATTATCTTGAAGATTTTGTTGGAATTTTTTAATTTTTAGAGCATAAATTTCTTCCTTACACAAGATATTAATGACATCTTGCCATACAACGAATAGCGTTTTTATAATTTTTGTATCTTTTTTAAAATGTTTATTTAACTGATTCATCATGCTTTTTGAGTAGCTTTTAAAAATTAAAGGCATTGTAGATAGTCGGATAAAAGAATTCTTCATTGCACTTCTTAATTTCTGAATAGTATTGAAGGAAGTAATTCTATATTCCGCGGCTCTTTTACCATTTTTGGTAATTACTAAAAGAAAAGAATTCTTAATGATTAAGCTACAATCTGAAGAAGATTGATAATAAACATCTATTCCTAAATTAGTGTTTATTATCAATACTTCATTTTTAATTGCATTTATAAGAAAGGTTTGCAAGGTAGAAACCTCATCATGTTTTATCAACAATTGTTTTTTATATCGTTTGCTTGATATAAATACAGATTTTAATAATGACGAGTCCAAAATATATTATCTTAACACATCTAAATCTACCTCTACTCCTAATCCCTCGGCAATACCAGCACCCAATTGAGGATCAGCTCTAAACCAATGACATAACTGTCGATTAACTATTTCATCTTTTTTCGGTCCTGAAATACCACTCATTGCACCTATAATATTACTAATTGTATTCTTTTTATGTTCATCCGTCATTAACCTAAATAAGTCTCCAGGTTGTGTAAAATGATCATCATCGTTTTCATTTCTATCAAAATATCCAACTTCATTAGAATCTAATTCATAATGTATACCCTTACGTGTTTCATCTTCTGTTATGTCATCAAAACTATTAGGTCTATAATTCGGATTACCCTCACCATTACCGTCAGCACGCATAGTACCATCTCTATGGTAGTTATTTACAGCATAAGGGCATTTGTTTACTGGAAGAGATTCATAATTTACCCCTATTCTATAACGATGTGCATCAGGATAGGATAATATTCTACCTTGTAACATCTTATCTGGTGAAAAACCAATACCATCTACTAAATTTGCAGGTGCAAAGGCAGATTGTTCTACATCTTGAAAATAATTTTTTGGATTTTGATTTAATTCAATTTCACCAACATTAATTAATGGATATTCTTTATGTGGCCAAACCTTTGTAAGATCAAATGGATTCCATTTAAAACTTTTGGCTTCTTCTAAATTCATTACTTGAATTTTTAAAGCATATTTTGGGAATTGCCCATTATCAATTGCAGTTACTAAATCTCTCTGCGAAAAATCAGGATCACTACTTTTGAGGGCAGCTGCTTCAGCATCTGTAAAAGTCTTATTACCCTGCATGGTTTTATAATGGAATTTTACATAGATTCGTTCATTGTGGCCATTTACCATTGAAAATGTATGACTTCCATAACCGTTCATAAAACGATATCCTACAGGTGTACCTCTATCTGACATTAGAATGAGTACTTGATGTAAGCTTTCCGGGTTTAGTGACCAATAATCCCACATCATTGTAGGTGATTTGCAATTGGTATATGGATCTCTTTTCTGAGTATGGATAAAATCAGGAAACTTCTTTGGGTCTTTGATAAAAAACACAGGTGTATTATTACCTACCAAGTCCCAATTCCCATCTTCAGTATAAAATTTTACTGCAAATCCTCTAGGGTCACGCTCTGTATCAGCAGAACCTTTTTCGCCACCAACTGTTGAAAAACGAACAAAAACTTTTGTTTCTTTTCCTATTTCAGAAAAAAGCTTGGCACGTGTGTATTTTGAAATATCATGAGTAACCGTAAAAGTTCCATAAGCTCCTGAGCCTTTTGCATGAACAATACGTTCCGGAATTCGTTCTCTATTAAAGTGAGCTAATTTTTCATGTAGAAAATAGTCCTGCAATAATAAAGGTCCTCTTGATCCTACTGATTGGGAATCTTCATAATGAGTTATGGGAGCTCCCGCTGCGGTTGTTAATGTTTTCTTTTTTTTCATGATAAGAAATTTTGATTGTTTGTACTAAATCTTGAAAACTATAATATAAAAATTCTAATTGCAATGATTTTGATCATCTCAAATTTATGGTTTATTTTTTCATCATCAAAATCAATTATATATATGTAACTATAAATAAAATTGATAGTATATTTATAAATACTATTAAACAATTATGTCTTATAAGTAATTAGACCAAAAAACCCATTTTCCCTTGTTGAAAATCACGCATGGCTTCCATAATTTCGGTTTGGGTATTCATAACATACGGCCCATATAGTGCAATTTTCTCATCAATAGGTTCTCCGGAAAGAATTAAAAAGTTACTTTCTTTACGAGCCTCAAATTCAAATCCATCTCCATCTTGTTTAAAGCTTAGCATTTGTGCTGCTCCTTTTTTTAATATCATAGCATTATTTACCAATACTTCTCCGTCAAGTAAATAAATTAAGGCATTATGGTTTGCAGGAACACTAACTTCCATTATACCTTCTGATTCTGTTTTTACCATATAAACATTTACTGCAGTTTGGGTTTTGATCAAACCTTTTTTCCCATTTAATTCTCCTGCTACAACTTTTAATGTAATATTCTTATCCTCATTTTGAACAACTGGCATATCCTTACTTTTAATATGCTGATAATTTGCGGGTATCATTTTATCTTTGGCAGGTAGGTTTAACCATAACTGAATACCTTCTAAATCCCCACCTTTTTCAATAAATTCTTTTGTAGGGCCTTCTGAATGAATAATCCCTCTTCCAGCTGTTGTCCATTGTACATCACCGGCTTTCACAATACTTTCATTACCTAAAGAATCTCTATGTAATTGCTCTCCTTTATATAATAAAGTAATAGGTTCAAAACCTCTATGAGGATGCGGGCCTAAATCAAACGGATTGTTAAATTCACTGATTGCATATGGGCCATAATGATGTAATAAAATAAACGGATCTACTTGATCAATTCCTTGAGTAGGTATGGGTTGTCTTAATCGTATTGGACCCATATTTACTAATGGACTTCCTGTTTTATGTTCTATAGTTCTTATATTTTTCATTATATATTAATTATGTAAATATTGATAATTGTCCTACAAGGTTTGTTAGACTTTACAGGTTTGTTATTAATAACTACAAGGTTTTAAAAACCTTGTAGGCAATAGATTAAATATTATTATTATTTTCCATGGAAACTATTTTTGTAAATTTTTTTTATCTTATTTTATCTAATAAATTACTTAATTGAATGGCTTCCTTTTGCGTTAAGTTTTCTAACAAATCTTCTTTAACATTTTTTTGTATTTCGTTTAACAGGTTTAATCCCTTATCCGTAACCTCTATATGCACTACCCTCCTATCATCTGGGCAAGGAATCCTATCAATCAATTTTTTTGCACATAATTTATCCATCAAACGTGTTGCATTTGGTGCTCTTTCAATCATTCTATCCTTAATAGTTTGCACTTTTAAAGGCTCCTTTGCTCCTTTTAATATTTTCAAAATATTAAATTGCTGCGGCGAAATTCCAAAAGGTTTAAAAAACGTATTCTGATGACTATTTAACCAATTGGCAGTATATTTAATATTGATCAATGCCTTTACCTTATTCGAAGGAAATTTTGAATTTATATCTTTTGAAATATCTCCCATAAGCTCAATTGTCTTGCGGACATTTAACTTCGTTAAATCTTTTATTTCCCAAAAAGGAAAATTAATTGATTATTATTTATCCTCTTAACTTTAACTCTTTCATTACTTTGTTAAACAAATCAGATGAAGGCGTTTTATAAATTTCATCATCAACTATTAATGTTGGATATTTAATATCACCATCATACAATTCTTTAGTATGATTTTGAGCTTCAGTGTCAGTGGCAAGGTCTTTATATTCAAATTCAATTTCAGCCATTCTTAAAAAATTTTTAAAAGCTACTGTATGTGCATGACCTTTCTTTCCGTAAATCGTTATTTTCATTTATGTAATATTTTTTCAATTCGTATATCGGGTACCACCCACATAATTGCTACAAATATATAGCAAGCAATAGCTAACCAAGGGTTTACAAAAGATAATAACACACCAATCGCATATAAAACCATTGATAGCTTCCCTTTCATATTTTTTCCTATTGCTTTTTTTAGTGCAAAATCATCTTCATGATGACTTATAATAACTTTTTGTAAAATAAAATATGCAATACCACTCATTAATAGAACAATCCCATAAATTCCAACTGGCGTTGAGGCTGCATGGTTTTCTCCTATCCAAGACGTTACAAATGGTATTAGCGATAACCAAAATAACAAATGTAAATTAGCCCACAAAATCTTTCCATTCACTTTTTGTGTTATTTGAAATAAGTGATGGTGATTGTTCCAATAAATACCAATATAAATAAAGCTAATGACATAACTTATAAAAACTGGAATTACTGGGATCAATGCATGCAATGTAACCTCTTCTGGCACCTTAAATTCCAACACCATTATAGTAATAACAATGGCCAACACTCCATCACTAAAAGCTTCTAATCTATTTGATTTCATCACCAAATTACCCTTTAAAATCTATTTTTTTATGTTTACCATCACAATAGGGTTTATTAGTTGAAGCACCACATCTACAAAAAGCCGTTGTATGCTCTTTATTATCAAGGCTACCATCAGGTCTTGTAACTTCTAAAATTCCTTCAACAAGTAACGGACCATTTTCCATGGCATTAATTTTAATTTTTGATCCCATAATTTTATTTTTAGATTGCGTTTTATGTTTATAAGATATAGCACCCGAAGGGCAAGCATCAACTTGTTTTTTTATTCTTTCTGTTGTTGCACCTTCCATATTAATCCAAGGTCTGTTTTGCGGATTAAAAACCTGAATCAATTCTTTCCAACATTGTTTTGAATGAACACAAGTAGCGGGTTTCCAACTTACTTCCAATTCATCATTAGCATATTTCTTTATAATTTCTCTAATTTCACCTGACATAATTAATTAACTTTAGAAGCTATAAGTTTCATACTCTCAAAAGTATTTTTAATAAGTTTTATTAGAACATCAATATCAGACAATTTTTTTAAATAAACACAACCTTTTCCATTTTTTGTACTTTCCTAATTTAGAAATTAACTCAATTTCTTTATCAATAGTTTTAAAACAATCTTGTTTCTTTACATCATTTTCAATAGTGTTTAAAAAGACTATTACATTTGCATCAGTCTGCTTAGTTTTTAAATATGACATTTTTTATACGCTACTTTCAAAAGCTAGCACCGCTTCTAATAACTTATTATTAAATTCTCCATCCACTAAATTTCCATCTATAAAATTATCATAAAAATTTGGAAGAGAAAAAGTGGCCACAATAACCGCTCCTAAATGTGGGAAAGTTGATGTTGCTGATTCTAAAACTGAAGCTCCTCCTCTACCTCCTGGAGAGGTTGCCATTAATAATAACGGCTTATCCCTAAAAACTTTTCTTTCCATACGAGAAACCCAATCAAATATATTTTTAAACGCTGCCGCATAAGATCCGTTATGTTCCGCTAATGAGACTACAAAACCATCAAATTGATCTAAAAGATCATTAAAGCCTTTGACATTCTCGGGAAAACCATTTGTTTCTTCATCAATACTAAAAAGTGGAACTCTATAATCATTTAGATCAGCAACCTGATAACTTATATTTTTAAGTTTTGTTGCAGTAAAAGAGGCCAATTGCTTATTGATTGATTTCTTACTTGTACTTCCGGCGAATACTAATACTTTTTTATTCATTTTTATTTTTTATTTCTAATAGATGCTTAAATTCACGACAAAGGTATGAAAAATAATTTTATTTTCCAAGGAATATATTATCATGGAATATTATTTTTATAAATTTAAGCTATCGCTGTATTTAGTAAGTTTATTTAAGAATCCTTTTTATGTTTCTAAATATTGTATCTAAAACAATTCCAAATTAACAAACTAAAGATTTAGAAGTGAAAAATAAAAACCATTTTTGTACTTTAGCAATCGCATTTTGAATAGCATTATATGAACATCAACTTCAATAAAAACGAAGATTTTAATAGATTAAAACTCACAGAACTCAAAAAAAAACTACGCAAAGTTTATAAAGGTGGTGGAGATAAACGTATTGAAAAACATCATGCCAAGGAAAACTAACTGCCAGAGAGCGTATAGATTATGTACTAGACCCAAATACTAATTGTATTGAAATAGGTGCTTTTGCGGGTGATGGAATGTATGAAGAACATGGTGGGTGTCCGTCGGGTGGCGTTATTATAAAAATTGGATATATTAGAGGCAAACAATGTATAATTGTTGCCAATGACGCTACCGTGAAGGCAGGAGCTTGGTTTCCTATAACTGGTAAAAAAAATCTTAGGGCTCAAGAAATTGCTATGGAGAATAGATTACCAATTATTTATCTGGTAGATAGTGCCGGAGTGTTTTTACCTATGCAGGATGAAATTTTTCCTGACAAAGATCATTTTGGACGTATTTTCAGAAATAATGCCATTATGAGCAGTATGGGAATTACCCAGATCTCTGCAATTATGGGGAGTTGTGTTGCAGGTGGTGCTTACTTACCTATAATGAGTGATGAGGCATTAATTGTGGATAAAACAGGTAGTATTTTCCTTGCGGGAAGCTATTTAGTAAAAGCCGCCATTGGAGAATCAATTGATAATGAAACGTTGGGCGGTGCTACCACACATTGTGAAATTTCCGGTGTAACCGATTATAAGGCAAAGGATGATCAAGATGCATTAGATACTATAAAAAATATTATTGATAAAATTGGAGATTTCGATAAAGCTGGATACAATAGAATAAAATCAGAAAAACCTAAGGATAAACCTGAAGAAATTTACGGATTACTACCTGAATCTAGAGCTGAGCAATATGATATGTACCAGGTCATTAAACGCATGGTGGATAATTCTGAATACGATGAATATAAATCCAATTATGGTAAAACCTTAATAACAGCCTATGCCCGAATTGATGGATGGGCAGTGGGTATAGTCGCCAACCAGCGTAAAGTAGTTAAAAATAGTAAAGGTGAAATGCAATTTGGCGGTGTAATTTATTCAGATTCTGCTGATAAAGCTACAAGATTTATTGCCAATTGTAATCAGAAAAAAATACCGTTGGTGTTTCTACAGGATGTTACCGGATTTATGGTGGGTAGTAAAAGTGAGCATGGTGGTATTATAAAAGATGGTGCCAAAATGGTAAATGCTGTAAGCAATTCGGTTGTGCCTAAATTTACAATTATTATTGGTAATAGTTATGGTGCCGGTAATTATGCCATGTGCGGCAAGGCCTATGATCCTAGACTTATTGTTGCCTGGCCTAGTGCGGAATTGGCTGTAATGAGTGGTAATTCTGCCGCTAAAGTATTGTTACAAATTGAAAAGGCATCTTTGGAGAAAAAGGGTGAAAAAATTACCAAAACAAAAGAAGAGGCGTTATTTAATAAAATAAAATCACGTTATGATAGTCAAACCTCTCCTTATTACGCCGCATCAAAAATATGGACCGACGGAGTTATAGATCCTTTGGACACTAGAATATGGATTTCTATGGGGATTGAAGCTGCCAACCACGCTCCTATTGAAAAGAAATTTAATTTAGGGGTGATACAAGTTTGAAAATCAAATAATTAAAAATAAAATAGAAATAAATTAAACCATGAAAAAAATATTATTCATACTTGCAATTCTAGTTGTGTTGCCACTAGCAGCTCAAAAACAAGAAGCCACTTTATATTTTAAAGATAGTACTGTACTTAAGGGTTTGGCAAAAATAACCCATTCAAAGAGTATATTATTTAAAAAGAACAAAGAAGATAAAAAGATTGAATATACTTTTGAAGATTTAAGATCAATTGAAATTAAAGAAAATAAAAGAAGTAAAAACTTCACTATCTATTGTTATAAAATAATCCCTAAAAACGGTTATACTTTATTAAAACAAATAGAAAAAGGAAAGGTCAATTTATATATGTTCTTTGATGTCTTTCACTCTTCAAAATCTGGCCCCAACGGATCTATGACGATGAGTAGCTCATCTATTAATCGCTATTATATAGCTAAAGATGATAAAGAAATTGTTACGCACTTAGGCAGTAATGGACTACTATTCGATAAAAAATTTAAAAAAGCGGCTTCAACTTATTTTAAAGATTGTCCTGAATTGGTCACAAAAATTCAAAAAAAGAAATATAAAAAAAAGCATATTGAAGAACTTGTAAAATATTACAATGAAAAGTGTGATTAATAAATTAACCGATCAGAAAGACGTATAAATTAATAATGAAAAAAATAGCAATAATTATAACCTTTCTATTTGTTTTGCCAATGTCAGCACAAAAACAAGAGGCTACTTTATTTTTTAAAGATGGAACAGAACAATCTGGATGGGCAAAAATAACTAATTCAAATAAAATTAAATTCCGAAAGCAAAAAGGGGCAAAAAAGAAAGTTTTTAATAGTAAAGAATTAAATTCTATATTAATAAAAGAGGGAGAGGATGAAAAAGAGTATGTCTATAAAAAGACAGATAAGCATAACAAAGTAGAACTATTACGAGTTGTGATAAAAGGAAAAATAAATCTATTTGAAAAAATAACCAATGGTTACATGGCTGGTGCTCCTATGGCAGGAGGAGGGATGTCTGGAGGTCATCATTATTCAATTAGTAATTATTATGTTTCTCGAAGTGATGTTTATAACGTTAATTTATTATTTAGCACAGGAACATTATTTGGAAAAAGTTTTAAAAAAAAGGCCTCAGAATACTTTAAAGATTGCCCTAGTTTGGTAAAAAAACTACAAGATAAAGTTTTTAGAAAAGGAGATCTTGAAAAAATAGTTACTTATTATAATGAAGATTGTTTCAGAAAGAAATTAGAGAACACTCCAATTAAAATTGACAGCCTAGGATTTTATATTAAAGATAAAAACCACATTATTGAAGTTCCAAATAAAAGTGCAAATGAAATTTATAACAAAATGATTGAGTTTATAAATAAAAATAATCACTCAATTACTAATAAAGACGAAGATAATTTTTTGAAATTTCAAATTACCAATCATTATATTTCATATTTAACACGAAAGGGTAAAGATGGTCATATTGGACACAAAAGTATTTTTGAAATAGATTTTAAAGATGGTAAATGTATAATTAAAAGTGTCAAACCAGAATTTTATTTAATCTTTGGACCTATTTTAGAACAACCTAAAGTTGTTGAAGATAAAAGAAAAAAGCCTTTTAAAATAATTGGAAAAGGTGTTTCACTTTATAATGATAATTTGATTTTAAGCAAAGCAGGTATATTGGCAAAACCAAAAATGGAAACGTATTTTAATGGTTTAATCAAAAATATATCTAATTTTTTAAATGATGAAAATTAATTATTATGAGAATAAAACTGACTTATTTTTTCTAATTATAATCAAAATTAATTAACATTAAAACAACAAACATTTAACCCAATAACTTAAAACATGGGAAGAGCATTTGAATTTAGAAAAGCAAGAAAAATGAAACGTTGGTCAGCCATGGCCAAAACCTTTACACGAATTGGTAAAGACATTGTAATGGCAGTAAAAGAAGGAGGTCCAAACCCCGATTCAAATTCGCGTTTAAGAGCAGTAATGCAAAATGCCAAAGCTGCCAATATGCCTAAAGAAAATGTAGAGCGTGCTATAAAAAAGGCTTCCGATAAAAATACCGCAAACTATAAAGAAGTGCTTTTTGAAGGCTATGCACCACATGGCATCGCTATTTTAGTTGAAACAGCAACAAATAATAACAATAGAACAGTGGCTAACGTTAGAGCGGCTTTTAACAAATGTGATGGTACTTTTGGAACTTCAGGTTCCGTAGTTTTTATGTTTGATCATACCTGTAATTTTACAGTTAAAAAAGAAAATATCTCTATAGATATGGAAGAGCTTGAACTTGAATTGATAGATTTTGATGTAGAAGAAATTTTTGATGATGAAGAAGGTGTAATAATCTATGCCCCTTTTGAACAATTTGGTGCCATCCAATCTTTTTTTGAAGAAAATAATGTTGAAATTTTATCTTCAGGCTTTGAACGTATTCCCACTTCAACAAAAAAAATATCTGAAGAACAACAAGTTGAAGTAGAAAAATTGTTGGAAAAACTGGAAGAAGAAGATGATGTGCAGAATGTATATCATTCTATGGTTATGTAATAAGAGAGTTTTAGAAAATATCAAATGAATATCAATTACACACTACATCAATTACCGCAAATTGCTGAACAAATTATCAAAGATGCATCAAATAAAGTATTGTTATTTTATGGTGAAATGGGCGTTGGTAAAACCACTTTAATCAAAGAGGTTGTAAAACAATTAGAAGTTAATGACGTAGTTACCTCTCCTACATTTTCATTGGTAAATGAGTATCAATCCCGTAAAGGAGAAATTATTTATCATTTTGATTTTTATCGTATTAAGAGTGAAGAAGAAGCTTTGGATATGGGTATTAATGAATATTTTGAAAGTAACCATTGGTGTTTAATTGAATGGCCAAAGAAAGTTAAAAATGTATTACCTTTAAATGCTGTAGAAATACATATTACACTTAACGATGATAAATCTAGGTCGATTAAAATAGTTGAACACGGAACACAAAACAATAAACTCGAAACAGAACAACCATGAGTAAACAGTTTTCGCCATTTAGTAAAGAAGAGTTAATGCCAAAACCCGAAATGCTAGAAATTAAGAAGCAAAAAGGCGAATTATTTATTGGTATTCCTAGAGAAACACATTTACAAGAAAAACGTATTTGCCTTACTCCTGATGCCGTAGCTGCATTAACTAACCAAGGTCATAGAATCATAATCGAATCTACAGCAGGAGATGGAGCGAACTATACAGACAATGATTATTCTGAAGCTGGTGCTAAAATCTCATATAATGCAGAAGAAGTTTTTGGTTGCAATTTAATTTTAAAGGTAGAGCCACCTTCTTTAAAAGAGATTGAACATATAAATCCGCAAAGTGTATTATTTTCTGCATTGCAATTAAAAACTCAAAATAAAAAGTACTTTGAAGCTTTGGCTAAAAAACGTATTACAGCTATAGCATTCGATTTTATTTCTGATGAGCATGGCGTTTTTCCAGTGGTAAAATCCTTAAGCGAAATTGCAGGTGTTTCTTCTATTTTAATCGCCGCTGAGTTCATGAATAAAAGTAGTGTTGGTAACGGATTGTTATTAGGAAATATTGGTGGAGTGGCACCACCAGATATTGTTATCTTAGGAGCGGGAACCGTAGGCGAATTTGCTGCTCGATCAGCCTTAGGCCTAGGTGCTCAGGTAAAGGTTTTTGACAGTTCCATCACAAAATTAAGAAGATTGCAACATAATTTAGGTATGCCTATTTATACCTCTACCATTCAACCAAAAACATTACAAAAAGCATTAATGCGATGCGATGTGGCAATTGGAGCAGTTAGAGGGAGAACCAGGACACCAATATTAGTAAGTGATGATATGGTTCAAAAAATGAAAGAAGGTGCCATTATTGTTGATGTTAGTATAGATAGTGGAGGCTGCTTTGAAACTTCAGAAATTACAACCCATAATGATCCAACATTTATTAAACATGGTGTAATCCATTATGGTGTACCTAATATTCCATCAAGATATTCAAGAACAGCTTCATTATCAATCAGTAATATTTTCACGCCTTATCTGTTGAATATTGGAGAGGAAGGTGGTATAGAGAATGCCGCAAGATTTGATAGAAGTTTACAAAAAGGGATGTACTTCTATCATGGTATCTTAACCAATAAAGCTGTTGCTGATTGGTTTAGCCTACCCTATAGAGATATTAATTTATTGATCTTT
>Ga0209633_10003108_pt1 | contig 15461 bp, 7 predicted proteins | sample Cruoilmetagenom1_FD_187290 | JGI IMG/M metagenome (GOLD analysis project Ga0209633, IMG submission 187290) | Oil polluted marine microbial communities from Coal Oil Point, Santa Barbara, California, USA - Sample 1 (SPAdes) (version 2) | ecosystem: Environmental > Aquatic > Marine > Oil seeps ... | reverse complement strand
AGAAATTGCTGCTGGATAATAATCATAAGTTGGGGTGGCCGGAAAATTCAACGGTCTCTTAGATTCTACGCTTCCATACAAGATACCAGCTCTTATTCCTTGAGTTGCAAAAGAAAGAATAGGTTTCTGCACACCTCTATTTGCCCCTACAACATGTTGTTTATTAGTATTTGTCATATTTGAATTATCAAAAACAAGCGCTGTATAATTAATATAATCCTCTAAAACACCATCATCATCAGTACCATTAATATTCCCATTACCTAAAACTCTAACCCCATCATCTTCCCACCAAAGCTGGGAATCAAAACTTACTGTCTGAGATGTCTGAGAATTACTGTACGTACCAAAAGGTGATGAAGATATACCTTCTTGAAAAGAGCCTCCTCCTGAGAACCATGTATTAGGAAGGACATTTACAGAATCACAGGCAATAACCAGGGAATTATCCGTATTCTGCCAGTCATTAGCTATTTCAGCATTAAAAGTAATATTATTGGGAACATTGTAATTAACAATAGAGCTGGAATTAACGTTCACTTCATGCCTGAATCCAGGCCAGTTATAATCACCCCAGATATAAACAGGACCTGAACTGGAAATTGAGACTCCATTTTCAGGTAACTGACGTCCTCTTTTTAAGCGCACTGCTCCACAATGAACAAGTTTTCCATAAACATTCTCTCCGAGAGTAGAATTCGTTATATAGATATTTTGATATAAATTCGATCCTCTGTCAAACTTATCTCCATCATCATTATTATCGTGATCTCTTAAGTGATAACTACCTTTATTATAACGCGCATAAAAATTCATAGCATTACGTGATAACTCCACTAAATCCAGTTCAGAAAAAACAACAAATTTCTTTTCTCTTTCATTGAACATACAAAGATTATCATTTCCGTAATAACCGCCAAATGGACCTCCATTATACCAGAACAAACTATCATAATCTGGGACGTTACCTGTTCCTCCTTTTGTGGCTCTTTTTAACATCTCTGGATAGTTATTCAGTATCCAGTACCAGGCAGGACGAGTATTTAACTCATTCCCTGTCGGTATATTTGTATAATTAAATTTATTTAAATACTCCATTGTATAAGTATATCTCTGTTGGTCATTAGCTGGATTTTCACGTGTTCCTCCAGGAATATCAGTTTCAAGTCCTGTTGTAGGCATTGGAATCGTTCGATCACTCAAAGGCAAAGTTGCTTTATAAATACCGTAAGTATACATTTCTTGATCAGCTATTCCAGCTGCGTAAGGAACTGACTTTACTGTTGGATCATTAAAAGGGAACAACTCTACTTTTGGTGTACTCGAATCATTATCATCATCCCAGAAAGCTGAAAACTGATACCTGTTAGGTGCTTCATCTGCTTCATCTAAATGATCATATGTGCCCGTTTGATCAGTCTCATCTCCAAATTGAGGTTTAACGTCAACCCCATCATAATTAGTGTCTTCAGGAATAGGAGCATAAGAATTAGCTACTGTAGCACCTCCATCACTTCCCCAGATATCTGGGAGTGCTGAGATGCCAGCATTCTGATCTCTTGGGTCCTTATATGTTCTAAAACTTGCTCCTGATGTTACGTGTGGACTCCATTGATATCCAGAAATTCGAGCATTATTACGATATAGAGTGCCTTCATGTTCTCCGCAAAAAACATCGTGTTTAGAATTTGTAGGAATATAACAATCTGGCACTGTTCCGTCATAATTAAGCATAACATACATTTCACTACTTGCCTGGGAGTCATTCCACAAAGAACTGGTCGAAGTAACAGCTCCATCATTATTAGTTCTGTTATGATTCCCCCAGTAAATCCAGCGTCCATAGATATTTTCTTGATGTCCTGCCTGATTCACCCCAGTACTACTTACATTATTTTTACATACCTGACACACACCTGTTGTTCCACAAACTACACATGGGGCGCCTTTTGGTTGATATGTTTTATTTCCACATCCATTATAACATATGGAGCCAATATATACACCTCCAACTGGATTGTTAGAAGAACAAATTGGATTAGGACAATGAATCCTACCATAATTAGAAGAATTACGTCCCCAACCATCACCTCCATTCGCAGCTGTATCACACTTTGTACATTGTTGATAACCAGTATAACAAGAGGGGCAATCTTTATATCCTGTACTAGAGCAGTTTCCACATGTTCCAATATCCTTAGGTCCTGCTCCTTGAAGCGCCCCACAAATTGCACACCCACCAACCGGAGATGAATCATGACTAGGACAAGGCTCTTGTCCATCGCCTCCACAGGTTGGGCATTTTATTTTCCCTAAGATGCCACTGCCGCTACAAGTACCACACAAAGGTCCATTTGGATCTTCTCCGTGGTTAGTCCTATTACACTGAGAACAATTTATATATCCATAATTACAGATAGGACAATCTTCAACAAGATTTCCTCCATGGCAACGATTACCTGCTATACATGGACATTTTTTAGTTCCATTACAATTACTACAATTGGCATTCCAATCTTCCTTGCAAAGCCATTTTACTAAACCAATTTGAGAAACATAAATATGATGAGCATTATGCATTTTTCTTACTTCATTTTTTAAAGCAACATATTGAGCTCTTAAAAGATCTGTCTTTCCATTTTTTTGATGAAAAGCTTCTGCGGGGAAAGTTACTGTTCCATTAGGATATAGATCATGTCTAGTAGCAGCAGCATTGGGAATCACTCCTACATACACAGCTTGTAAATTTCTACGAGTATCAATAAAATGAGGTCTGGATGGATCATTTGCTATTGTATTGGCAATATATAAAGCTGCTGGGTTTGTTATGTTTACAGAACCATTATAACGATCATCATTGCGACAAAAGAAAGCTTCTCCTTCTGGATTTCGCACAGTGCTTGCAGCATTGTACATGGTAAAACCTACTGTAGGCATAGGTGTTTGACCAGCAAAATATCGAGGATTCCCCGTTCCTGCAGCATTACCTCCATCAATATTACCATGAGGAACACTATTGGCTACGTTATCTCTATCAATAAAAGTTACACTACGCAGTGGGAAATGCCATCTTGCAGGATTTCCTGGGGATGGTTTATTATTACCTGCCTGATGCATCCCCTGCCAGCCATACCAACGCAAATCAGTATATTTCTTTCTCTCTGGATGATGACGTGAAGGATACCAGCCATCAGTCATTCTCCTATCATGACTCCAACGTCTACTCGATGCCCCAGAATAACCATTAGGGACCTGTCCTGCTGCAGAAGGGATATTCAAGTCACTTCCCCTGTACACAACTCCATCTCTAATTCTAAGCCCCGGGTTCACACTAAAACCTCCTCCCCCACCTGCAACACCATCAAAGGATGGAGTCGCCTGAACTTCATCAATATAACCATGACCATTATTAATGCCAGCAATTCCAATAAGTCTATTATCCTCATTATCCATCGTATCAACAATATTTGGCAAGGCTGCTTTTTGATCCCACCTCAAAGCGTAGTTGTAAATATCGGTATCTCTCATATCTTCTATTTCATAAGTTGTAGTTCCTGCATCCCAAGACGTAGTCATAATTGCATCAAAATAAGCTATAGTATTTGCAGTCAAAGCAGTTTCATTAATGAATCCATTTCCATCACCAGAAATATTACCAATATCAATATCTGAAAACCCTTTAAAAATAATAGATTCATCCTTTGTTGCATTTTGAAAAATGCTATTTAATAACAATCCTCCCGTTGCTGCATCAACAAGATGCTTAACATAGCCACTTTTTCCTCTCCTGAAAAGATTCCCTGGGGTACTCAAAGCAGCATAATCTTCGCTATCAACTGCGTCATCCGTATAATAAAAAGTAATAGGATTTGCAGAACTATCTCCTTCTAAATAGATATCGGAATTAGAATGCATCCTGCCCTCAATTGCTATACTATTTTGATATTGAGAAATCTCAAGTTCCTGTTCTGAAAAAAGCGTCATTGAAAATAAAGGGACATGACTTACCCACTCTCTAAAACCTGAAAGACCTGCTATACTTTGCCTGAAAGAGGGACATCTATTCCCAAGAGTAACTGAACATATGGTCGTGTTAAGACGTTTAGTCATACTGATATGGTCAGGATCTTGCTCATTTGTCCATGAAGCATTGTAATCATGAGCTTCTTGAGTTTGATTATATGTAACATTAAAATTAAAATTATCGGCTTGTACATTGCCCACAGCCGCTGCAAGAGCATCATTTATCCTAGTTAAAGTCACATCAGGAAATAAATTAGGAATAAAGGGAACATCCGTAACAGTCTGATCTGCAGTTCCATCACCATCTAGATCAACATCTCGGTCAACTCTTTTTGCTAAAAATGCTTTTACTACTTTCTGTCTAAAATCTATGATCCCTTCACTCAAAGTTTGAGCCTGTACTTTGCCTATATGTTTTTCAGATAAAACGCTGGCCTGATTAACGTATCCGGAAAACTCAGAAACTACCAAACCTCCAATAAATGAAAACAGAATAGCTATTACTAATGCACTACCTTTCCGTTTACGCTTATAATCATGACCTTTCATTGTAACACCTCTTTATATTAATATCTTATAAGTTATATTATCAGACATTTTGAAAATATGATGCGAATTCCATTTTCACATATTCAACGGCTTGTGAGCTATCAAAAGATTTTATTGCAACCAGACACTGAACAAAAATACCAGAGGCACCTGCACCAGGATTTTTAGGATCACTGGGAATAAGTTTAAATATCGGCTTTACCCCTGGAGTATCCGTTTCTAAGTTATAATCTACTCGTTTAATTTGGTCTATAATCACAAAAGAAGTATCCCCATTACCAAGTCTTCCTCCAGTGACATTCCCATTTGCATCAATATTAGGTTCTACACTTTGAGTCCATCTTATCTGAAATAAATTAAGAGGATTAGCCCCTGATACAGACATCGACTCTACTTCTACCTTACACCAGCCTAATAACTTACTGACTCCTGCGTCATACATTTTATCAGGAAGTTGTCTAAAAAAAACAATATCCCTATCTGAAAACGTTGCAACATTGCTGTAATCATTAATAGTTATTGCATTAGCAGCAGAGTATTCATTTCCATCATCAGCATTATTCCCATTTTTTCGAAATTCAGCCTCCCAACTCATAATGATCAAATTCTGAAAATTCTGCACAAAGTCAGAAATACTCTCCTGTGTATCCACATATGTTTGAGATATAGCAATATCTTTTGGAAATGTTCTCAGAAAACTTAACGCATAAGGCATAAATATTGATAACAAAGCGATTGTTATCAGTAATTCAACTAATGTAACACCTTTAAAATTTTTTCGTTTTTTATTCATTATAAACCTCTTAAAATTGATCTGCAATAGCGGCATCAAAATCCATTGTTTTTTCTAAAATAACCTGGTGCGAAGCATCTTGAGGAACAGACTTCACTCCATACATAGAGAAAGTCTGGAAAACTCCATTTTGACCAAATTGCCAGGTTATAGTTACAACTATCTCTTTATAAATACAATCTCGGTAATAATCCAAAGCAGCTTCAGAACTCCCCCTACCAACCTCTCCGTCAGTGCTAGTGATTGTAGCAGCTGAAATCTCTCCCATATCTCCATAAGCAGAAACATCTGTCCAGGAACGGATATATGTAGGAGCACCCCCATAAGAATAACTTTGAGGAGTATATCCATAAGTAGAAGCATCTGATGAATCATCTGCAACCAGATTATCAAGATTTCCACTTGCCAAATTAACAATATTATACCTATAATGAGGTCTAACCGCTACTTCCACTAACAGATCTACATTCTGAAAAACATTATAAATAACATAACTCATCCCATCAAAATCATCCACATCATCACATAAAGCATACGCATAAAGATTGTTATGCTTCTTAGCATCTCCAAATGGAAATGACGCATCAGTAATATCATTGGTTACATTATCAATAGTCATTCTGGAGATTTCATCATCATAAAGAATAAAAGCATTCACGGTACTATCATAACGGCAATCATCAACCTCTCTACCTAAATAATGATTTGCATCCATAGGACCAACTCCTGCATACCAGGTATTATTATTAAAATCCCACAAAGGAAAAGGCCCAGAATTCTGATTAAACCTGTTTGCATTATTAGAATAAATATGCCTGGCTCCAACCTTTTCAGTAGAAAGTCCAATATCAGGAGTAATAGTAGCAGGAGCCGCATCATCTCTTATTTGCAGATTGGAACAAGCTGAATAACCAGCAGACAAAGCAGGATTATGATCATTAGCATAAGTAGCAATATTTGTAATATCAAGACCAGGTTCTTCATAAGGCATAGCCAGAACCTGATTCAACCTGCTTTGAGCTGCACAGATAACCAGCTCTTTTACTAAATTTTGTTGAGCAAGGACTCTTGATTTATTGGACATTAAGATTGACCCAGTTAAAACAATTGCAAAAATTGCAGATGCAATTAAAACCTCTACCAACGTAAAACCAGATTTTCTAATTTGTTTCCTCATTGTTTCACCTATTTTTACAGTTTTTAATTGATACAAAATTTATTAAAGCAAATTCTATTCCACTTATTAAAAAAGAAAAATCACCCATCAATAACTTAACTTCAGTCCCACATTTATAAAGAACATTTTATAAAATAAAGCTTACTGCAAAATGAAAAGTTTTTGACAGAAGGGAAAAAATAAAACGTAACAAAATATTACATATTTTAACTATTCAGTTAATGGATTGAATTAAATAATTCTATTTATTAAGAAAATCCTGTCAGAGATATTTTTATTTTTCATTGCATAACAGATTCAATTCATGAGCTTAAATATTAATCTCTCCACGAAATATTTTCAAAATTATAATACCATAATCCCAACTATTGATGTTCAATAACGTACAGCATAAATTAATACCATCAATTTTTTTGATAGTGAATATATAATATTTTCATACAGATAACAAAACAAATGAAAAAATTTTATTATAAATTGTTACAAGCATCTCGTATCATTTTCTCAATATTTAGATGTTTATAAAATCTTTGACACAAGACTTATACATATATAGAACAATTCACTATTATTTTTATCTGCAAAGATTTACAGGAAATTTATAATTATCATGAAAACTAAGATAATATTCGCTATCATTGCTGGTCTTGTTTCATACATGATTGGGCAGTATATCTTTTTTGAGCTCCCTGTTTCAACAGATGAAGGCAGTTATATTTTTCAAGCATACGTCTTTAAAGATTTAAAACTATCTCGTCCATATCCACCTATGGCAACAGCCTTAAAAGCACCTCACGATATGTTAATTATGGATAAAAAAGCTGGATGGGTTTCTCGTTACTCACCAGGGCATGCACTCTGGCTATTGCCAGGAGCAATATTCAATAATCCCCATATAATGAAAATCACAGCATGTGCATTAAGTGTATATTTCATGTGTAGCATAGGAGCATTACTAAATATTCCGATTTTAATCATATTTATCTTATTGATGATCTCACCCTTTTATCTATTTGTATATGGAACTCTCTTTAGTCATACATCAGGCTTTTTATTTATTGTACTAATGTTATGGTCCTATATTAAATTGCGTCAAACAGGGTTAAAAAAATATGCTATAATTTCCGGACTTTGCTGGAGCATGTTATTTCTTAACCGCACTTATACCGCAACTTTAGTTGCTATTCCCTATGCTCTTGATGCTGCAATACATTTTCTAAAAAACAGGAATAGAAAGATATTTTTCAGATACATTATTTTTGCGTCCTTTTCATTTATAGGAGTAATCCTGTATCAGAAATATAATTATCATATAACTGGAGATTCAAGCATCCCTACTTATCTTTATTATGAACCAAGTGAAAGCTTAGGTTTTGGAGTTCGTCATACTAATGGTATGCCAGTAATACATTCCCTTAGAAACGGAATCTCTAATATGAAAAGAAATATTATTTGCCTCGACCATTGGCTTTTTGGAATGAAAGGCATGCTATTAGCATCTTCCATGTTAGCACTGATTGGCTGGTCAACGGCATGGTCACCTTTAATGCTATCTTCAATATTCATGATATGGGGAGGATATATCTTTTTCTGGTTTTCTGGTCCCAGACATATAGGACCTGCATACTATTTTGAAACACTCCCCTTTATTATCATCATGATCTCTCTTGGTATTAATAAGATATTATTTATGCTAAAGAAATGGATTAAGATTAGAGCCATTTTGATTATTTTGTCTTTAATTATTCTCATATCTGCATCATTTTTATTTATAAAAAAAGAGAAAGAATATTTTAAAAAAGAACTTCATAGTCAAATCCGTATAATGAAAACACTAAAAAGTGCCCCGAAAAACTCTCTAATCATATTTGAGAACTTACCTTACCCCCAGTTTGGAAGAATTAGTATTAATGAAAAAGGATTAAAAAGCGACCCTTTGATCGTGCAGAGCCGTTATAAGTATAATTACCTAATAGCAAAGCACTTCAAGACTCGCACTCCATTTATGCTAAAAGGAGGTCATGAAGATAAATTAATTCCTTTTAAGATAGACCCCGATAATTTGCACCCATTGCCATCAGTCAAGATTAATGCAGTAGATATGTTTCATCTAACTGGTGAAAACACACAGCTCCAAGAAGATAAAATCATTTCAGCAAAAATTGCCACAGATTCCAAAGATGAAGCACACTATATGGCATACGGAGGACATCACTATGTTGTGCCAGGTCATTATGTAGCTCATTATCATTTTCACTCCATCAATTGTGACTCCAACAACCCACCTCATGTAGATATATCTGTAGATAATGGACAGGAAATTCTGGCTAAAAAATCAATCAGTGGAAAATATTCAAATAAAGTTATTGATTTGAAATTTGAAGTAAAAGAATTTATTAAAGTTGAACCACGAGTCTATTATGATGGAGTAGGTGATATTGCTTTAGTTTCTATAGAAATCAAAGAGGATCGTTAAATAAAATTATATTTTTCTCCTGATTTTAACAAAACCAGTAATCATTTTGTGAAGCAGCAAGGCAATAAAAATCCATAAAATATAATTTATTGTCTTAGGGAAAATATAAAACTCAACTATAAACCAGATATATATGAAAAACCTGGGCCGAACAAGCCAGGAATAAGGAATCTGCAAAGCATTTCTTACCATTGAAAAAGCAATCACAACAGTATATACAAAGATATACACACCACCAGCAATAGGATATATTATTTTTAATTTTATTAATACAGCCGTCGTTAAAGCCACAACAATCTGATCACACATTGTATCAGTAAAAGATCCTTTGCCAGATGCTGTCTTTGTATAACGGGCAAGAGGACCATCAAGACCATCTAAAAGAACATGAAGAACTAAAAGTAATAAAAACCAGATTTTCGAGTAAAAAACTGATACTGAAGCAAGAATCCCTGCTACTAAAGATAAAAAAGTCAACATATCTGCTGATACTTTCAACTTTTTAAGCAGATAAAGAAATGGCAATAAAACTTTAGCTCTAATATCCTGAGATACTTCCATCATCTTTCTATCACCATCAGAGTAACAGTCATTTGTTATTTTTTTTTCTTCTTGATCCAACGTAAATCACTCCTTTTATCTAAACTATCTTAACAAGAAACAGGTAAAATAGAAAACTTCTGTTTGTTTATTAAAGCTCCTGAATTATGATAACAGATACCACCAATTATAAATGCTTCAAAAGCTGCATGAGTATGTCCAAAGTAAACATCTTTTATAGAATCCTCAAATTTTTTTTTCTCTTTTATTATAGCATTATGAATTATTCTTGCTGACCGCTCAGGGGTAAAATAAAATGAAATGAAATTATGAGCTCTCATTGAAATAAGGAAATAATATAGATATGATATAAAAATATTTTTAGGTTTTTTAGTCAAAAACCTTTCCCTTTTTAATAATGAAGAACCTTTAATCATAATCGGGATATCACCATGTAAAAAAAGATTACTGCCAATTTGAACATAAGCAAGATGATATTCAAAATTTTTCTTATTTTTTACAAAATCACTAATTGCACTGACAAACTCTTTATGACTATCATGATTACCAAAGATAAAAACAAATCTGCAATCAGGGAAATCATTACATAATTGACTAAGCCAGTTAAGAGCTATTTCTATACTACTTTTAATACTTCCATGTATAGTCCATTTAAAATCAAAAATATCACCATTAAAAACAAAAATATCACTTGTTTTCAAGTAGGACCTGATTATTTCATCATTCTTTTCAAGAGAAGACCATCTGGAAAAAAGATGTAAATCTGAAACTACAAAGCCTTTCATTTCAACACTCTCTCTGTTTTCTTCCAGACTACCCTTTGCTTCCCTGAAATAAAATAAGCAAACCCCATTATAGAAGCAATATTTAAAGAACAAAAAACATATGGAAATGATAATATTTTATTTCTCTTTCCTGTTTTCTCAAGAACAAAGCCTGATATAGCAAGAAGATAGAAAGCAACTTGAATATAAATAAATATAGAAAAAACATAACCTTTTAAAAATAAGTTTGAAAAGAAAAGAGTGATTATAAAAACAAAAGCAAAAGCCCGTAAAAATTTATGAGAGACAAACTGCAAAGCAATTTTATTTTTAAATGGATTTAAGAACTCTGGATCTTTAAAAAAAAGCTGAAAGTTTCCTGCTAATGTCCTGACTTTCCTTGTAAATTCCTGATTAATTGAAACTGCCACTTTATCATAAGCTACCGCTTTATTATCAAACAACACCCTATAACCTTGTTCTACAATTTTCATGGGAATAAAAACATCATCTAAAATAATAGTTGGAGAAGGAGAAATAAATAGCTCCCTTCTGATAGCATAAATAGCTCCAGTTGCGCCAATCATTGAAAAAATATCGCTCTCCATTTTACGAATAGCTTTTTCATACTTCCAATAAAATCCAACACCTTCAGCTGTTAAAGTTTTTTCATCTTTATAAAAAATCAGTTCTCCACTTACAGCTCCAACTTGCTTATTATGAAAGTTAGCTGTAATCTCTTTTAAAGCATCTTTCTTTATAATCTGCCTCACATCACAAAAGAAGATAATATCAAAATCTTTAATATCATCCAAAATCTTAGCAATAATATTAACCTTACCAACTCTTTTTTCTGAAATAATCGCAGAAATAGAAGAAAACTTCTCCTCATAATCCTTCAAAATTTCATTTGTTGCATCTGTTGAGCCGTCAGAACCAGCAAAAATTTTTAGAGAACCTGCATATTCAAGCTCTAACAGATTATCCAGTTTCCTCTTTAAGTTCATCTCTTCATTATAAGCAACCATAACAATAGCAACAGAAGATATGAACTCTTTCTTATTATGAGAAGAAGATTTTAGTTTACTTAAGACCAGAAGTATAAAAGGATAACCAAAATATATATAGATCAGTATAATAAAAGAAGTAATAAATAAATATAATGATATTTCCATTTTAACAGTCTAATTATAAAAGATTATTAATAGAAGTAATTTAATTATTTTTTTATATCATAATGATATTTCTTCATAAAGTAATTTATGAAACATAGAACCCTGAATGCTTAAATAACAAAATATATAAAAAATACCTTTAATGCTGATAAAATAGTGGATAAAGTAATATTCGTTCAAAATCTGATTATTAAATCTAAAGGTATTAATAACTTCAGATATTTTTATTAGAGCAACAACCAAATGGATGAGTGATGTATAAAAAAATTATTTTGATAATAATCATTCAACTAAATTTTAGTTTATTCAGCTACAGTTCAACTCCCAGGCAAAAAGACGCATCTCCCACTGACTTGCAATTGATAATAGCTATAGATAATAATGATCTGAAAAAAGTTAAGATAAAATTAAAAGAAGGTGCTGATATTAATACCTTTGATAAATCAGGATACTCTGCACTACATTCGGCACTTACCAACAATCATTCTAATATTGCCAACTTCCTCATCGAAAAAGGTGCTGATATCAACGCCAAGACAACTTTTGGAGAAACCTCCTTACATTTAGTCAGGGATACAGAAATTGCAAAACTACTTATCGAAAAAGGATTGAATGTGAACGCCAAGACCAACCAAAATCTAATGACACCTATCTTTTCTCATGATATTGACATAGCAAAATTATTGATTAAAGCTGGAGCTAACGTTAATGCAAGAAGCATCGATAATAATACACCGCTAATCTGGTATACTTATAGCAATTATATTGATGGTGTTGTTTTTTTACTTAAAAATGGTGCTGATATTAATGCAAAAAACAATGATGGAAACACGGCACTCCAAATTGCAACAAACTTCCACCACGTAGAAATCATAAAGATACTAACAGATTACTCAGCTAATAATAACACAAAAGATAAAGCAAAAACTAACCAACTAAAAAGTAAAATATTTATAAAATGAAACAACCTTCAAAACTTTTAAAACTCCTATTATCTTTAACTCTTATCACCTCTAATATTCCTGTCTATGCAATAAAGAGTAACGAAAAAGATAGAAGTCGCTATGCATATGTAGTTGACGCAATCCCTGAAAGCAAAGTTAAGGCCCAATCTTCCTCTACCAACAATACCAGCAATTCAATTGAATCTGCTTTAGTAGTATACAATAAATGGCTAGGTACGGGGGGCAATTCTCTTATTGGCAAAGATTTTAAATCGTTAAGTCAGGGAGATAAGGTAAAACTAAATAAACTTATGACTGAAATGTACGTTACAGCTGGAGATGGAGCTAAATCTTTTAAAAATGTAGCACTTCTAATTCAAAAGGGATTAGAAAACACCAGTGAAAGCTTTAAAAAGAAAGGATATAAGCACCATAAAATAGATAACAATATTAGCATTAACATGGCAAAATTACGTGACCAGATGATTGAAGATCTAATTTTAGAAATTGGAAAAGATGGGCAATATAAAATTGCCCGTTCAGACTCCGGAAATCTCTCAAGCGGCATGAAAAGTGACCTTGACCAAACTATATATGCATTTGAGTTAAGTGAAGACAAAAAATCATGGGCACGAAGTGAAGAAACGGATGGCAAATTTATACAATTATTTAAGCGAAAGTGGGCAGAAAAACACAGAAAACTTACTCTTGAAATGCTGGATATTGCTTCAATTGAGGGTAAAAATCGTTTCCCAGATCCTAGAGCTGTCTCTGTCGAGGCATATTCTCATTTGTTTAACGGTGCTATTACAGAATTAAGGAATACCCCGGGAGCATACACTACTTGTGGTGCCGTGACACAGCAGATGCAACTGAGAGCTTTAGCTGAAATAGAAAAAGGAAATAAGAGAGCCTTTCAAATTTATGGGCCTCCTGAAGGAGAAACAACGGGAGAGTGGAAAAAACACAGTGATTTTAATAGAGAACTGGCTCTTAATACGATGTTTTTTAAAAACTCACCTCCGGAAATAATGAAAGGACATGCTTTTGGAGCTGCTGTTGCCAATTATTTTGAACTCTTAAAGTATATGGACAAAAAGAAGTTTGAAGCAAAATATCACTTACGCACCTGGGAAGACTGTTTATTTACAATGCATCTTCTACAAAAAGGCAAAGGCAAAAAAAGCAAAAAAGAATATCTTGATATGAGTGCTAATGAGAGAAAGAACCGTAATGAAACCTTTTTGAGCAAACTTTTTAAAGATGGAAAAAAGAAGCGTCAGCATGAATTGGCTCTTGAGATTTCCAGAGAACTTAGGCTTCAACATAAAGAAAAACTAGATGCTGATAGAAAAGACAAGATCTTTGATGAGTTAGCAAAAGAGATGTTTGGCAAACGATATGAACCTGACCCTGCAAGCGAAGCTGGTAAGCAGAGAAAATTAGTTCAAATCCAGGCTGCTGAAAATTTACACAGACGTCTTGCATCTGAATTCTGTCTTGAATCAATATACAGATCATCAGAAGAATCCTTTAGATTACTAATACAAAAACCCGACTCAAACTCCATCCCAAATAGAACCCGTCATTTAATGAATATAAAAAGTGATGCAAGATGGAAAGATGTAAAACTAAATCTGGCAGAAGCATCTAGATTAACTTTTCTTTATGCTATTTATGATCTTGGAATTTTGAGAAGTAGTGAACTTATGATGAGACTTAATGCAAAAGTCAGTGGACACAAAGGAAAACTTTTCAATTTATGGATCAAGGGACAATTCGTTGATCTTGAAAGACAGTGGGATAATATAGACACCTATAAATCTTTAAAGGACTTAGGCGACAACATAAAAACCCATGTCATTTCAGAGCTTGGATTTGAAGAAGCAGAGTCAACCTCAGTTGCCCATTTAATACTTGAAGATCAGAATCTTGTCTGGAATTGGCGAAAATTTGCAATGAAAATGTTTTACGATATTGGCACTATAGATGCGGCTGCTCAAATAATGAAAACATTCGTCGAATCTGGTGGTGATGAAAAAAAGGTTTTAAGTAAAGTTTTTGATGAACTGTTTCTGGCTATTCCTGTTATTGGACAACTGGAATCAGCAAGAAGAGGTGGGATTACAGGCATAGGGGTAATGGCTTTGGCCATAAAATTCCCTATGTTTGGAAAGGTTTTAATTGTTTACAGCATAGGAGAAGCATTTTATACGATATATCAACTGGAAGTCGCAGCACCTCGCAGGGGCAATACTGAAGATGCAATCTATCGTGGTTTTGCAGGACCAGAAACGGTTGATTTTGGAACTCCAGGGACCCCTCCTCCAATGTTTACTAATGAAGATGAGAATAAAATCAATCAATTAAAAGATCAGTTACGAAAAAGCAGACAGCCTACTATCATGGATATCCCTACTTTAAGTCCAGAAGATGAATATTTTACACCTAAACATGTGCGTTTGCAATGGGCTATTGAAAAATATCAAAAAGACCAGGAAAAGATAAAAGATGAAATTAAAGAAATTGAGAAAAAAAGAACTGCATTTAACAAATATGCACATAGTAACTCTCAAGGTGGATTAATTTATGGAGCAAATAGTTTTGAAAACCAAAAGTGGATAAATACTTATCTACTTAAAAACATTGATCCTTTATACGGTTTTTTCACAAAAGGAGTTGTTGATCTTACGATTAATTACAATAAAAAAGCAGCATCCAAAGAAATTAGTAGACTTAAAAAAATTGTTAACAATGACAAGGAAAGCCTTGAAAAAAGAGCAGAAAGCATGGGTAGAATCAATGAACTTGGAATACAGGAAGCCAGATTTAAAAGAGCTCAAAATTATTTAAGCCATGCTGAAAACAAACAAAAAGAGATGTTAATCAGATTCAAAAGAGATAGTATTTATCCATATTTTGAGAAAAAAGGGTTAAGTATCAATAACTTTGTAAAGAACTGGCTGGATAAAAATTCTATTCAAGTAAGTAAAGAATTA
>Ga0209633_10003106_pt1 | contig 15464 bp, 15 predicted proteins | sample Cruoilmetagenom1_FD_187290 | JGI IMG/M metagenome (GOLD analysis project Ga0209633, IMG submission 187290) | Oil polluted marine microbial communities from Coal Oil Point, Santa Barbara, California, USA - Sample 1 (SPAdes) (version 2) | ecosystem: Environmental > Aquatic > Marine > Oil seeps ... | reverse complement strand
CCATCAGGTGATAGGCATATTCAATGCGTCCGTAACCTTTGGGTTCGCCTAACTCCAAATCGGTCACACCGTCAAATTTCAGTATCCAGTAATCATAACCTTTGGGCGCTTCAGTCTGACCGGACATGACATTGCCCTTATCATCCACGGCGATGACGGCCTTGGGCCGGGCGCCACCTGCCGAGGTGCCCACGCGCAAAATATCCAGAATCGCCTCGGCGTTGTCCTTTTCCGATTCGCCCAGGCTGACACCCAGCGTATTGCGTTCCGTCATGATCTGCTGTGCCAGGCCGACCAGTGCCGACACCTCAACCGGTACGGAGGCATCGTGCTTTTGCATAATCGCCGGTGAAAACTCCAACGCGCCCATGCCGCGTTTGCCGGTATAACACAGCCTTTCCACCGGGCTGAACCCGGCGCCGTCACGGCCATGTCGCGCCAGCCAGGCATCAATAATGCTGTTACCGAATTTATCCGGCAGGGCATCGGCCAGCATACCGGGCAAGCCGAGAAAGGTGTCCTTGTCCAGGGAGGGGAATGAAAACCGGCCATCCCCTTGCCGGGCATCGGCCAAGCCCATGTGCAGGGGGGAAACATCGAGACCTTTGTTGAGAAAGTCCGGGGCGTATTCAAAAAGGCCATAGCCACGCTCATCCAGCCACGACACTGCGCCGACAGTCTCGCCCCACAGCTTCACCACAGCGGTATCGACCTTGTTCACCATTCCGGTTCACCCTTCGATTTCGCCCCGGCCACTCGCTTGCGTCCCCGCTCACCGGTGGCCCTCTCCCGTTGTTTGCCTTGCATACTGGCCAGTTGCATGGGGCTGATGGCGGTGTCGGGGAGAAAGCGGTCCAGCTGTTCCAGGGCACCCAATTCACGCAACACGGCAATGAGGGTCGATAACTTACTGCGGCCGGATTCAAGGGATTTAATGGCATTGAGCGACAGCATGGCCGCCCCGGCCAGTTCCTGCTGGGTGATGTTCTTGCGTAGTCGCAACGCCCGGATGCGGTGACCAAGTTCCTGTGCGATGCCTTTGTCAGAAAGTGAATAAACGTCCATAACAACCCATAAATAGTCTATTAAACACAATTATTGCCAATAACGGCCTTATTTTTTACTATTATAGGTGTTATTTTTTGCGTATCAAGATGCTATCTGATAATAGGCTCTAAAAAGGCTGTTTATTCCTTATAATAATATTAATAGCCTATTTTACGACTTTTATAATTGTTATGGTGATTTAATCTTCCGACTGTATTGACCGATTTGTGAGAAAAACAATATCCGTCGCGTTACCTATATATATGTACTCTCCCCGTATTCCGCTTCGCTGCATACGGGCTACGTTGGTTCTTATTTTCTTTCGAGTATCACGAAGCTGTGGGCGTGGGGATTTTTTTCATCGGCATCGTGATCGCTGCGCTCCACTTCCTGCCAGTCCGTTTCATTCCATTCAGGAAACCAGGCGTCACCTGCGACTTTGGTGTGAACGAAGGTAAGGTAGAGCCGATCGGCTTTGGGGAGCATTTGTTCGTAGAAAGAAGCGCCGCCGATGATCATGATCTCGTCGACCTTGCCTGCAGCCTTGATGGCTTCATTAATTGAGTGGACGACAATGCAGTCTTCTGCTTGATAGGTTTGATCGCGGCTGATGATGATGTTGGTGCGACCGGGCAGGGGTTTGGCACCGAAGGACTCAAAGGTCTTGCGGCCCATGACAATGGGTTTGCCCATGGTTTGCTGGCGAAACCATTTCATGTCGTTAGGCAGCTTCCAGGGCAGTGTGTTGTTGATGCCGATGACCCGGTCGTCGGCCATGGCGGCGATCATGGATATTTTCATTTTTTAAACCCTTTTTACCACCAGGGCGCCAATACACCAAGGTTATATATTTAATCCTAAAAAGATAATTTTCACCACGAAGGCTCGAAGGAATTTTTATTTATTAGTGGTTGTAGTTAGTTCATAACTTCATTATGAGATTGCTTCGCTTCACTCGCAATGACAGGTTAAGAATATTTTCCTTTGTGACTTCATGGTTTATTTTATATTTAATTTTTAACCTTGGTGTCTTGGCGCCTTGGTGGTTCAATATTTTCCTCACCCCTCGATACTCGAAACTCATCACTGTTCAAACCGCGACCGGTGCCTTGATGTGGGGATGGCACTGATAGTTCACTAGCTCGAAGTCATCAAAGCTGAATTCAAACAAATTATCAATCGCCGGATTGATGTTCAGGATCGGCAATGGGTAGGGCGTGCGTGATAACTGTTGTTCGACCTGTTCAAGGTGATTCGAGTATAAGTGTGCATCACCCAGGGTATGCACAAACTCACCGGGTTTGAGGCCGGTGACCTGCGCCATCATCATGGTCAGCAGGGCATAGGAGGCGATGTTGAATGGTATGCCCAGGAAAATATCTGCACTACGTTGATAGAGTTGACAGGAAAGTTTACCGTCTGCGACATAAAACTGGAAAAAGGCATGACAGGGAGGCAAGGCCATGTCGTCGACCTCACCCACGTTCCAGGCACTGACGATAATGCGGCGCGAATCGGGATTGTTGTTAATTTGCTCGATGACCTGACTGATTTGATCGATATGCCGACCATCGGCGGTGGGCCAGGAACGCCATTGGTAGCCATAGACATGGCCAAGGTCACCGTTTTCATCGGCCCATTCATCCCAGATGGAAACGCCGTTGTCCTTCAGGTATTTGATATTGGTGTCACCCTTCAGGAACCACAGCAACTCATGGATAATGGAACGCAGGTGGCATTTCTTGGTGGTCACCAGCGGGAAGCCCTCGCCGAGGTCAAAACGCATTTGATAACCGAATACACTCACCGTACCGGTGCCGGTGCGGTCATCCTTGCGGGTACCGTGGTCGCGCACGTGGCGCATGAGATCGAGATATTGTTGCATTACATCACCTGAGTAGTTCGAATTCGCCTATTTTATCCGGAAACTACCCGCCATTACACCCGGAGAGCATAAACGAGTTGGCGAAGTAATCTCACTGTCACAACCTGTGTCACGAGATTGCCGCGTCAACACTGAAAAACATTTGTTTTTCAGTGTCTCCTCGCAATGACCGGGTATAAAAAAAGGAGCTTACCATACACAACTGAGAGTGCATGAGTGTGCTTGTGGCAAGGCGCGAATGGTTTTAAAAACCGGAGCTTACATATAGTAAGTGAGGATTTTTGAAAGCGTTCGCAACGCTGCCACAAGTGCACTCATGCGCTCTCAGAAGCCTTCCCAGGGATAGCCGACAATGACTGACACTTCCTCCCCCTCATCCCCCGTCGCATAATCCCCGCGAATCACCAGTCCGGAGGCGGTGACCATACGGATGCCCAAACCGTAGGAATCCCGCCAGATATCGCCCAATTGAGCTTTTTCATCTGCCACGCTGGCGGTTTCATAGAAAAGGGCCAACTGGATGCCGGTGCGGATATCCTTGGCAATGCCGATATCGAACGGTTTGAACTCTTCGGTCAGGTTCCAGCGAATCTCGGTGCCATAAAAGATGGCATGGGCCGCTTTATAGCGATCATTGGGATAGGAACGCAAACGTTGCCAGCCGCCGATGCCACCCACCGTACCGTAGCGGTTATTGGCAATAATATTATTCACCACCTGCCTGCACTGGTATTCTTGCTCGGTAGTTAAGGCGGGATCATCACAGTTCAGGTCACTGCGGGCCTCAACCGAGGCAAAATCGGTACTTTTCCCGCGGGTGACAAAGGCATCGGAGCGAAAGTAGTTGAAGGCCCAGGTGCTGATCCGGCCGATGGGGATATAGGCGGTCAGATTGTGTTCCTGTTGATAAAAGTCGGAGGCATGGGCTTCCGTTTCATCACGCCACCAGCGGGAAAAGTTGTAACGCACCCCCCGGCGCGGGTCCAGGTAATCGTCCGTCCAGTCAAACTGGATACTCGCGGTATAAAAGTAAAACTCATCAGGTTCGCTATTACGGGTATCCAGGATCAGGTTGCCGTCCCTGTCGCGCAGGGCCGCCAGGTGACTTTCGCCTTTAAACGCCGCCACACCGATTTCAAACATACGATCATGGAATGTACCGGTGAAACGTGAGGCCACATATTGCGCATCATCAATTTCCAGCAGGCTGTAATCATCCTTACCGCTGGTCATGCCGCGTCCGTTATAGTTGCGTACCATTGCCTTGCTAATGGTTTGCACGAACACATCGGCGATCAATCGCTCATTGATTAAGTGCATGTCCTTGGCGATCGCCCCGGCGCCTTCGAGGTCGCCGGTGATGATAAAGCCGATGTAATCGGTATAGCTGTCATGCGCATTATTCACCGTCCCCGCCACCAGAAACCCTTCGCCGACACCCGGCAGGCTATAGGGCATGGGGATGATGTAATGACCGGGATCCTTGGCGAACTGGTCGCGACGCCGCTCCATGGCGTTTGCTGTTGATAAAAAAGAAACAAACAAAACTGTTTGCAATAAGATGAGCGAAATTTTCATTAACACAGACATAAGGTTCCTTCCCCGCAGCATTGTTTTTGTATTTATGAATTTTTCTTCAATGGATGATAGGCCAGCCAGACGAAAATAACACCACCAAGGATAATGGGTATTGTTAATATCTGCCCCATGGTCACCCAACCGAAGGCCAGATAACCGATATGCGCATCGGGCAGGCGAACAAACTCGACCAGAAAACGTGCCGTGCCATAACCAATGGCAAACACCCCGGAGACGGCCATCATCGGTTTGGGTTTAGCCGAATAGAACCAGAGGATAATAAATAACAGTACGCCCTCGGACAGGCATTCATACAAAGGTGAAGGATGACGCGGCAGGCTGGAACCCGAGGCCGGGAAGACCATGGCCCAGGGCACATCACTGACCTTGCCCCACAGTTCGCCATTGAGAAAATTACCGAAGCGCACCGTGATAATACTGATCGGCACATAGGGTGCGATGAAATCCAGGATATTGAAATAGCCCTTTTTATATTTTCTATCAAAGAACCACAGCCCGACCATGACGCCGATCAAACCACCATGGAAAGACATGCCCCCTTCCCATATCTTGAAAAAACTGATCGGGTTATCCAGTAACATACTGAAGTTATAAAAAAACATATAGCCGATACGACCACCGGCGATGGCCCCCAGGCCGGCGAAAAATAACAGGTCATCGGCCTCGATGGGTTTCCAGTCGATGATCTTTTTCGCAATGCGATAACGGGCCAGGGCCAGACTGGAGCCAAAGCCTATCAGGTACATCAGGCCATACCAGTGGATGGGCCAGCCAAAGACACGAAATGCCACGGGATCAAAATCGACTATCATAAGTTACCTGCTAAATTTTGTTTTGTTGGTGAGGCTTGTCATTCATACTGCTGACAATACGTTTTAATTCTTCATCCATGCTCGTCACCGGTTGCCAACCCATAATCTTCTTTGCCTCACTGTTATCGACTTGCAGCGATCCCGACAGCCGATGCCAGACGGCCTGTTTACCCAGCAGACTGGCCACCCATGCCATGAGTGCCGGCGGGAAATAAAATACCGGCGAGCGTTGACCAAAACTCCCGGCGATTCTGGTGATCAACTCGGCCGTTGAGACAGATTCATCATCACCGGCCAAAAAGATGTGGCCTGCTGCATCAGGGTGTTCACAACAGCTCATGATCAGGTCAGCAAGATTATCCAACGCCACCAGGGTGCGTTTGTTGTTGACGCCGGCGAGGGGCAAGGGAATTCGTTTTCTCACCAGCTTGATGAGATTTAAAAAGTTCGCCTTCACACCGGGACCATAGACCAGGGGCGGCCGGATGACGACAACCTCCAGACCCGTTTCCCGGCTGATCTCCTGCAAGGCCTTTTCGGCTTCCCATTTGGCGATGGCATAGGGATCAGAGGGTGACGGGGCATCTTGCGAGGTAAAGGGCGAACCTTTGGTGACTTCACCATTGACCTTGATGGTGCTGATGTAAACAAAGCGTTTTACACCGGCCTTGACGGCCGCCTCGGCCAGGGAACGGGTACCCTCCAGATTGATCTTGCGAAATTCCACCAGAGGGTTATCTGCCTGGTCATTCATGACGTGGACTCGTGCGGCGAGATGCACGATCACATCAATGTCCTTGACGGCCTGGGTCCAATCGGTACCGGCATCGATTTCCCCCACCACCACTGAATCGGTCTGCACATCGACGCTGCTGCTGGGTCGGCGAACAGCGGCACGACACTGGTGCCCCTTTTCCTTGAGCATGGTCAGCAGTCTGTTACCGACAAAACCGGTGGCGCCGGTGAGTAAGATATTCGACATGTCGCGCTTAATCTTATAGTTATTTGAATCCTGGCCGCACATGTTACCGTGTTCACCGGGGCGGTGCATCTTCCCGTAACACCGCTGAAGGTGACAGTGCACACGGCTTTTATTATAGTCGAGTAATCGAATAAGGAATTGGCCATGCCCCACAATCGACTCAAAGACGAAACCAGCCCCTACCTGCAACAGCATGCCGATAACCCCGTCGACTGGTGGCCCTGGTGTGAGCAAGCACTCACCACGGCCCGGGAAGAAAACAAACCGATCCTGCTCTCCATCGGCTATTCGGCCTGTCACTGGTGCCATGTGATGGCCCACGAATCCTTTGAAGACCCGGCCACCGCTGCGGTGATGAATCGACACTATATAAATATAAAGGTAGACCGGGAGGAGCGCCCGGACCTGGACAAGATTTACCAGTCAGCCCACCACCTGCTCAATCAGCGGGCCGGGGGCTGGCCCCTGACGGCCATCCTGACACCGGACGACCTGACGCCCTTCTTCGTCGGCACCTATTTTCCGAAAGAACCGCGTCATGGCATGCTGGCCTTCACCAATGTGCTGGAAAAGGTCGTTGAGTATTACCAGCAGCACGAGGACGAAATCCGCGAGCAGAACCATTCCCTCACTACCGCCCTGCAACAGAGTCTGCAGCAAAATGACGGCAACCCCGACAGCCTTTCTCCGGCCCCGCTGGATCAGGCCCGGCGTGAGCTGGGCAAGAGCTTCGATAGTGACTATGCCGGTTTCGGTGCGGCGCCAAAGTTCCCCCACCCCACCAGCCTAGAACGCCTGCTGCGGCACTGGTCCGCAACCCGGACACAGGACAAGCCTGATACCGAGGCCCTCAAGATGGCCCGGCTGACCCTGCACGCCATGGCCTCGGGGGGGATCTATGACCAGCTGGGTGGCGGTTTTTGCCGCTATTCCGTGGATGACATGTGGATGATCCCCCACTTTGAAAAAATGCTCTATGACAATGGCCCCTTGCTGGGACTCTATGCCGATGCCTGGGCCATCAATGGTGAGGCTGGCTTCAAGCGTATTGCCGAAGAAACCGCTGAGTGGACGATGCGCGAGATGCAGTCCCCCGCAGGCGGCTATTACTCGACCCTCGATGCCGATAGCGAAGGTGAGGAAGGCAAGTTTTATGCATGGACACCGGAGCAAGTAAAGCAACACCTTGCGGAGGATGAATACCGGATTATTGCCGCCATGTATGGCCTGAATCGCAGTGCCAACTTTGAAGGCAAATGGCATCTACATGTCTATAACTCCATCGAACAAGTCGCCGAAAAACTAAACATAGGAATGGAATCGGCTATCAAGCTATTCAACAGCGCCCGGCAAAAACTGTTTGCGCTACGTGAACAACGCATCCATCCCGGTCGGGATGAAAAGGTCCTCACCAGCTGGAACGCGCTGATGATTAAAGGCATGGCCATTGCCGGTCGTCGCCTGCAACGGGATGACTTGCTGGATTCCGCCCAACAGGCCCTCAACTTTATTCGTAGCACTTTATATAGAGATGGCCGTCTGCTGGCGACATATAAGGATGGCAAGGCCAGACTCAATGCCTATCTGGATGATTATGTCTTCTTGATCGACGCCATTCTTGAACTGCTGCAAAGCCGCTGGAACAGCGATGACTTGCACATGGCCATGGCGCTTGCAGAAACCGTGCTTGATCACTTTGAAGATAAAGATCAGGGTGGTTTCTATTTTACCCCCGATGACCATGAACAGCTCTTTCACCGACCCAAACCCTATAGTGATGAATCCACCCCGGCCGGAAACGGTATTGCCGCCTATGCCTTGCAACGGCTTAGCCACTTGATCGGTGAACATCGTTATATTGAAGCGGCCGAACGAACCATCAAGGCCGCCTGGGCACATGTCTCGCAAGTCCCCTATGCCCACTGCGCACTGTTACTGGCGCTGGAAGAAAATCTCTACCCCACGACGACGATTGTGATCAGGGGAGATGGGCAGGAACTTCGCAAATGGCAACAACAATGTCAGTCAGGCTATGCCCCACGTCAGCAATGTTATGCCATACCCGAATCGGAGAGTCTGCCCGGCTTACTGGGAGAACGCCCACCGCGGGAAAGGACCATCGCGTACCTATGCAGTGGTACACAATGCCAGCCCCCCATTACGGATATCGCAGAACTCCGCAACCATAAAGCCGGTGCGAATTCAGTACAAAAAATGCGTTAATAAATGTTAACAAAAGCGCATGACCGGTTTTGTTAAAGTGCGCATTTATTTTGTCGATATCCAATCTAGTAAAGCTATTCAATTTCACCTTTATCGTCGGGGCAAACAATGCAAGACACCTATGTCGGTTCACAACCGATATACAATCAAGATCTGGCCACCTATGCCTACCAATTACTCTTTCGTAACAGCGAGGTAAACAAGGCCTCATTTTTAGACGGTGACCAGGCCACCTCTGAAGTCATGCTGAATAGCCTGACCGATATCGGTCTCGATAAACTGGTCGGGAATCACAAGGCCTGCATTAATTTCACACGCAATTTTATCCTCGGCGAATACCCTGTACCGGGACTGAAAAGACGAATCATTGTGGAGATACAGGAAGGGGTCACGCTTGACAAAGAAATTATCGATGCCTTGCATCAATTATCAGAAAAGGGCTATATTCTGGCCTTACCGGAACCACTTTATCATGAACACTTTAATACGCCCTCTGAACACATCTATATTGTTAAGTTCGACATCACGAAGTACGACAACGCCCAACTGGAATCTGCAATAGAAAATTTACGACAGGACAACATACGCCTGTTGGCGGAAAAAATTGAAACACAAGAGGAATTTCAGGAATGCAGCCAGCTAGACTTTGATTACTATCAGGGCTTCTTCTTCTGCCAACCCAATATTGTCAAGGGCCGGGGCATCCCGGCCAACAAGATCCAGTTGGTCCGGTTACTGCAAAAACTACAGGATGATGGTACCGACAGCAAGGAAATCGACCGGTTAATCAGCACAGATGTTAGCCTGAGTTTCCGGCTGTTACGCTATGCCAACTCCAGCATGTTCGGCCTGAATACCCGAATCGATTCCATTCAACATGCGGTTTCCCTGCTGGGTTGGGATGCAATCAGGATGATCGCCACCTTACTGGTTCTCTCCAGTATTGATGACAAACCACCCGAATTGTTTCATAACGGTCTGGTTCGCGCCAAATTATGTGAATATCTAACAAATTATAAACACCGAATTGACAAAAACATGGCCTTCACCGCCGGTCTGTTATCGATTGTCGATGCCTTGTTGGATGCCCCCATGGATGAAATCCTGGCGCAATTACCGCTCAATCAAAAACTGACCCAGGCCTTACTCAATCACGAAGGTGAACTGGGTGAATTGTTGCACGACAGTATTGCGTATATCCATGGTAAACCCGAAGAAGCGACTAAATCCGGGCTGAGCGGCGTTATCCTGCGTGAGAGTTATCTCAAGGCCCTGGTCTGGGCCAATGCAACGGTTCCTGCACTCCAGAAACATTAATACATCATGCGAAGTTTGCGCGCTTGCCACCGACTTTAAATTCACCCGCATGCGGGACAGCTTTGGCAATGTGGCAGGCCTTGCATTGAAACATTAAGCGTATATGTTACTGCAAGGTCTGGTCCGATAGACCGCAATAAGAAGTCCAAACACAAATTCAGCTTATATCAGAGACTATAAGTTACCCCGTCAAGGAAATGCTAAGTTGACGGTTTGTGAGTATTAGCCGCTATATCTGAACGCTAACAGTTCCAATCATTGCCGAAGAGCTTTTTGCAGGGGACGGAGTAATCGGTCACCAATTGACTCCCAGCCTCTGCACAAGCCAGCCATCCACCTGGGTCTGATCTCAAAATTTATAAACATAAATACTGGTCGTAAATTTCAGAGATGTGGAATAATTTCTGTCAGATCCTTTTTATCGATAATAATATTAGCTTCTTTCTTCAGAATCTCCTTGGCACAAAACGCGACACGTGTCGCGGCATACTTAAACATACTAATATCATTAGCGCCATCACCGCACACCAGGGTATCCCATTCGTTTACGCCTAATAACTTCTGCAGCTTGATCAGCATGTCGCCTTTTGACGACGAAAACATCATTTCGCCGCCAAGCTTGCCCGTTAATATTCCGTGCACGGCATGTAACTCATTACTGAATTCCACGTCATAGCCCAGTATTGGTTGCAGGGCCTGGGTCGCCTGCCTGAAACCACCACTGAAGACAACAACGCAGTAGCCCCGCTTTTTCAATGCTGCGATAAATTCATGGGCTCCGGGAATGACAGGCAGCTCCTCACAGACCTCGTCCACTTCCGTCACTTTCATACCTTGCAGGTGATTAACCCGTTGCTGGAGAGAATCAAAAAAACTGATCTCCCCCGCCATGGCAGCCTCGGTAATTTTGGAAACCTGTTCAAGCTTGCCGTGATGCCCGGCAAGAATATCAATCGTCTCTCCATCCATTAATGTGGAATCAAAATCAAGTGCAGCTAATTTCATAAAATAACCTGTTTAAAACCACTCACTCCAAATGAGCCTTAGCGCCAGCAAGGCCGCGATTGTAACAAAAAAATATTTCACGTATGTGATCCCATACTTCAGTGCGGAATGTACCCCTATATACGAACCCAGCATCAAGGCCAGCCCCAGCGAAAGGCCCATGGAATAGTTTACCGAACTCAAGGCCATAAAGGTCAGACATGACACAATATTACTGACAAAATTCATACTCCGCGCGATGGCACTGGCCTGCATGATATCGATTTTGTAGATTAGCATGCTCATACTGACCCAAAAGGAACCGGTGCCTGGACCGATAAATCCATCATAAAAACCCAGCAGGCTGCCGAGAGCGATATCAGACCGTTTGCCCGGCTTCGTTACCGGCCGATGTGTCTGTTTGCGGCACGGTAACAGTACATAAACTGCGACGAGGATAATGAACACGGGGATGATTTTTTTTAAAGCATCGGATGACATTATCCACGCCGTGAAAGTACCGATTAGCGCGCCAATAAAGGTAGACACGATAGTTAACAACCAGAGCCGGGGATTAAAGAACCGCTTCTTTATATAGACACCGGCAGATATCGTCGTCCCCAGTGTTGAGGCCAGTTTGTTTGTCCCCAGCGCCATATGCGGTTGTAGACCGATGGTTAATAGCATGGGCATCATGATCAGGCCGCCGCCACCGGCGACCGAGTCGACGAAACCAGCGACAAAGGCAATTGCCAGTAAAGCAACAAACACCTCGTTACTGAATATCAATTCCATTAAGGTCCTTCCTGTCTATTTAAAATCCCTGTTATCGAAAATCATGTCTTTAACAAACTAAGGGTTGAGATACTTATCAACAGTATCAAGGCAATATGCCTGAATATTTTAGTGCTCGCACGGGAAAAAAACCGGGTCCCCAACCAGGTAAAGATGAGAAATAGCGGACACAGAATCAATACCACTGACAGGTTGGATTTATCCACTTGCCCAATGGAGAGGATTGAGATCAGCGTCACAAAGCCGGTGATGGCAAAAAAGATAATAAAATTGGCACGGGCCTTTTGTGCAACATCGGTGCTGGACAGGAAATAAAGTATCACCGGTGGACCCGCCATTCCCGATGAGCCAGCTAAAAATCCACTTAAGGCGCCGGTGCCAACGGTGGCATAGATATTACCCTGCCCGGAGGGGCTCCAACCGGTTAACATGACGAAGCAAAATGCCAAAACAATGACCGCGATAGACTGCTGAATAAGCACCGGATCCAGTATTGAGATAGTATAGGAGCCGAGTGGAATGGTAATGCAGGCAGACAGGCCGAGCGGCATGAGCGAGCGCCAGTTCACCACCCGCAGTGCGCCTGGCAGGAGTTGCAAGGAGCCGATCACTTCAATAATGGCAATTATCATAATGGCGTTCGTAGGACCATAGATAATACTCAATGGCGGCGCCATGGCCAAAGCGGCGCCAAAGCCTGCGAAGCCACGGATTAACCCGGCGATTGATACCACACACAATGCAGCGATGAGCTCATGTGTATCCATGTATTTTCTCCCAATCACACAATACGAACAGTCCCTGCCCAAATGGGCAGGGACAACAATTACTAATTTGTTTGTGCAGCATACATCTCGTCCTGATTATCCCCCATCAGGTTCTGCATTATACCATTCAAGTAGCGGATATTCTCATCGACTTCAACTCCCCTGGTCTCAAATGCAATCACACCAAGCCAATCTTTGGCGATCAACCTCCTGACCAATGCAGTATAATCAATTATACCTGTACCAAGTGGCATGTGGCTATCCCGATCCCCCATCGTGTCACTAAATGAGAATGCGGAGATACGATGATGGAGCTTGTCAAACACATACAGTGGATCTCCCTTTCCGACAGTTTCATGACAAACATCGAAAATAAATGAGACATTATCGACCTCACTTAAAATGAATTCATATTCATCATAGTTGGTAAAGATATAATAAAACGGATGGAATTTCTGGTAATTGCACAGATTTTCTAACCAGACCTGCACCCCTTTTCCAGCGGCATATTCGGTAAGTTCCCTAATTGATTCGATATAGCCATTCAACGCCTTCTCCCTTACCACGTTGACTTTTCTCGGTTCGACGACACCACCGGCATGAACAATCAAGGGGGCATTTAAATGTGCGCATAAATCAATTTCTTTTTTTATATATTCGACACTGGCCTTACGTAGCTCCGGTACATCACTTGCGACTGGTGCCTTGAAATTACCGTGAAAAATTGGATTCACTCCATATCGCTGTATTTTATCCTGCATACTACTTATGCGATTGTTATCCCATTCAGTTGCACTGTCAGAATGAATCGAGCCATCGATGTACCAATGTGTACAACCCTTACTTGCCGCATACACAACACCCTCCTCAGCAACGTGGTATTTCTGTGCAGCGAATCCGCTCATAAAAACCGGCATTTTCATTGATTCATTACTACATTCGTTAGTATTTTGCATTTTCTTTCCCTCGAATAGACACATATGGTTTCAGTTTCCCACCTACAGCGGTGGAATGATGCTTAGCGCAGTTCCTGCAACGCATAAAAAGCCTAACAACACTTCATGACAAACATATTTCATCCAAAAATAATTTGGAAAATATTTTTCAGCCTTACAAATATTAAAATTACGTTAGCCGTATATTTTAAATGGCCGTAAATCCTTAACTTAATAGTTGCACCTGCCCTTATATTCTTTAAGTCGTCAGGCAAAATATATGAAAAATAAAATACACTTTCAAAAAGAACACCCGCATAAACATAAATTTATACTGCGCACCACTTTGAGCGTAATTCATGAATTACATCTACCGTTGCAGACCTGTCATATTTGGCAGGTAAATATTATTTGCACTGCTATCGTGAATCATTATTCACAACTCTGTAAATATCTTAACACGCATTACCTTTCGAGTTTTTTTGAGTCACACCTACCGTTGCCAACCTGTCATATTTAGCAGGCAAATATTATTTGTACTGCTATCGCGAATCAGTGTTCATAACCCTGCAACTCTCTTAACACACATAACCTTGAGTGTTTTTTTGAGTTTCACCTACCGTTCCCAACCTGTTATATTCAGCGGATAAAGATTATTTGTACTGCTATCGCAAACCATTGCTCACACCCCTTATATCTTTCTCGATACACTTATTTTCTATCCGCGCATCATAAAGCACAATGAACTCAAGCTTCCCCTGCCGTCTCGAATCCACACCCCAAATACAGTCACACCCTTAAATTTTCTCTGTAAATTTAACAGCATCATAGCCTTTATGTTTAGCCAATGAGACGGCGTGACCAGGGCACAAGGAATTAACCTGATTGAAGAGTTATTACAATTCACCTACGGTATTTCAGTATAGATGCTACGTGATATTTGCAACAAAGCATTACGTGGGCTTGGCTCTGCCAAACTCCCATGTTGACCTCCTTTATGAACTTCCGGTTCTAAAGGAGGCCATTCTGATGCATGCAGTTTGGCCAGAGGTATAACACAGTATTGAGAATAAACAGCTTAAACAGGGGCTAAACAATATCAACATGAATATCACAGTTCGCAAAGATGACGGAACAAGCTCTTTAGAGTAACGACTAATATCAAGGCACCCATGCAGCAGCATGAGCAGCCTTGATTTAAAATCCAGCCGACGAGATGCTTAAGCACATCCCTCTCATAACCCGTCATCTTTCTTTGCGCTCGAAAATATCCGGCATATTGCCGGCGCAATTACGCTAAAATGCTCATTTTTAGCTACGTTTATATTAACCCGCGCAAATGAAAGTCACTGCTGCTGTTATTATTATTGGCGCCAGCGCCTCTGGCCTGATGTGTGCGCTCGAAGCCGGCAAGCGCGGCCGCCGGGTCGTGGTGCTGGACCATGCCAATAAGGCCGGTAAAAAGATCCTGATGTCCGGCGGTGGACGGTGTAATTTCACCAATTACGATGTCAGTGCCGAAAACTATCTGTCGCACAATCCACACTTTTGCAAATCCGCCCTGAGCCGTTTTACACAGTGGGACTTTATTGCCATGGCGGAGCGATACCAGATTGCCTACCACGAACGTGCACAGGCCGCACAGGCTTCATATTTTTTTGCATGTTTATTACATTGTTTTTCACAATCCCGACAGACCTTAAGGCAGACACTGGCCAGTTTACCGGCGTATTTTGAATCGTGACTGGCCATTTTTTGCATGGCGGTACACATGGCCAGCATTTCAGTGACACTGGCAGCACAATCCGCTACAGAGGTATCGCCTTCCTTAAAGAGGCGCAGGCAATGGTCAAGGCAGGCCTCGCCATCGCGGATGCAGTGCAAGGTGCTTTCAACCAATTGTTGGTGTTTACCATGCTGGCCATGGTGGTGATCATCACTCATGGCAAATACACTTGGTGTACCGGCGGCCGCCAGTACCGCCCCGGTGCCTATCAGCACCTCACGTCGGGTCAGGGTCTGAGGGATCCCCACGAAATTATTCATATTCACCATCATCAGTGACGAATTTTCTCAGCGTGACATTGATTTCTTTATCGGTTAATAAGCTTGCCGATA
>Ga0209633_10003105_pt1 | contig 15473 bp, 18 predicted proteins | sample Cruoilmetagenom1_FD_187290 | JGI IMG/M metagenome (GOLD analysis project Ga0209633, IMG submission 187290) | Oil polluted marine microbial communities from Coal Oil Point, Santa Barbara, California, USA - Sample 1 (SPAdes) (version 2) | ecosystem: Environmental > Aquatic > Marine > Oil seeps ... | reverse complement strand
GTAAAAACTGTTTTGTAGCTTTCAATTCTATCAACTTCTACTTGGTTATCTTCTAAGGTATTCTGTAGAAGAGAATCAGTTTCATTACCGCTAAAAAAAGTAATTTCTTTGTTTTTTAGGTTATTTTCTAAAAATTTTATCAATTTTTTTTCTGAGTTTTCTACCTGTGTCACTTTACCAATATTCTTTTCAATAAACCTTTTAGTTCTTCTTCCAACACAATAAATATTTGTAAAATCTAATTCTGTTGAAGAAAAACTATTTAGAATGGAATCAACAGCATTTCTATTTGTAAAAACAACGTTTTCAATGGTGTTTTTTACGATAGCAGGTTTTAAACGGTTGTATTGAATTGTTATAAAATCACTCATTGAAATTCCTATATTTGGAAGTAACATGCTTTTTTGAGTGACAGATAAGTTCTTTGTAGAGAATATTTGTATTTCTTTATCTACATTTCCTACTTTTCTTAGTATTTTTTTTGCTCCTCTTTCTAATAATAATTTAGCAGCAAATTGAGCTATATCCGTAGTATGATTTACAGGTACTTCTTTTGAAAATTCTATTTTACTTTTCCCGTCAGGACTAAATATGGTACCTCTAAACTTTAATTCTTCTTCTTTTACTGTTGCCAGTGCACCAATAGGAGCAGTTTGATCTTCATCTAAAGCATGAAAAAACTCTCTTTCTATGGTTGTGCAAATCTCAGTTTCTTTATCGTTTAATTCTTTACAATAATCTACAATATCAATATTTTCTTTAAGAGCCGATATCATTACAGTTCCTTGTGCTGGTGCAGGAACCATCCATCCTAATTTAAAAGGTTCTTCCGGTAAAAGATCTAATCTTTTTAAAGCTGACATGGAGAATATTGCTCCATCTAGATCACTTTCTTTAAGCTTTTGTAACCTCTCATGAATAGAACCAGTTATTTCTGTAACATTATGATTAGGATAGCGATATAACCATTGAGATTTACATCGCAAACTATCCGTTGCTATATTGGCAATTTTATTTGTAAAGAAATCTTCATTTGTTTTTAAGACCAAAACATCATTAAAATTCCCTCTTTTTAAAACAGCCACTTGAATAATTCCTTCGGGTAAACTTGTTGGTACTTTTGCTAGATCATGAACAGCTATATCAATTCTGTTATTAAAAAGGGCAGTATCTAATTTCTTGGTAAAAATATTAGAATTTTTGTGCGTAAAAACAGAGTTATCTAAATCATTATTATTTAAAGAATCAACGTTAATAATTTCTGTTTTATACTCTAAGTGCTCTAACTGTTTTGCAACAATATTTGCTCGCCAAAGCGCAATTTCACTTGATTGGGTTCCAATTCTAATTATTTTATCCATAGTTTTAATAGAAGTACTTGGTTGAAATAACCAATTAATTAAATAAGTCTATACTAACGACTAGCTATTTATAGCTAAGTTGCAAAAATATACTATCTTTTTTAATATTTTAAAAATAAATTCCACTATTCGAATACACAAAAATAAAACTTAGTATTTTTGAAACATGAATAAAAAGAATAAACTTTATTTAGGAATCGTATTTGATTTAATTGGTATGAGTTCATTAGTGTTCCCTCCAATTGATTTTGTTTGGGCTCCTTTATCTGCTTATATTATGATAAAAATGTATAAAGGAAATGTAGGTAAAATAGGAGGATTGGTTTCTTTTGTAGAAGAGGCGATTCCAGGTTTAGATTTTTTCCCTTCTTTTACATTAACCTGGTTGTATGTTTATAAGTACAAAAAGAAAAGCTAATTAACTAATCTACCTAATCCAAATCGTTGCAACATCTTCTTTTCCATATTCCAAAAAAAATGTTTTTGACCAAATAAGGTGCCAACTATTATAAGGGTAATTTGATAAATAATAAAAATTGCAATTATTTTAACGGGCCAATAGAGTAGTGGTGCAGTAGTTTCTTTATTGACTCCAAGAAAATTAGTCACAGGATTTGTTAAAAAAACAGCTAAAGATCCGTTGATTGCAAAAACCAATAGAATAATTACTACTTGAAAGTTAGATTTAATTCCCCATCGCTGCTTAAGCTTTTCCATGTGTCCTAATAATTTTTTCAAAAATAGAATACATGTATCAATTCATATAACGCTGAATCGAAAAAAAATAACGTAAAAAAAATGACTCCAAAGTGGAGTCATTTTTTTAATAAAATTTTATGATGATAATATTATCCAAGCATATTGGTTAGTAAATCACCAATTCCTCCGGATTTCTTGTTGTTTGTAGTAATAAGATCTGCTAATCCATTAACAGTATCATCATTGTCTGAAAAACCTTGAACTCTAGATGCAATATCTTTTTGAGCATCATTATCATCTCCCAATAAACTTCCTAACATACCTTGAAGGCCGCCTTGGTCTGTAACTTTACTTTTTAACATTTGCTTACCTAAATATCCCATTAAAAAAGGTGCTGCCGTTTTCATAAGGCCCGACGCCATTCCAAGATCAATACCGCTAGCTTTACTCACAGCTTCGGCAGCATTGCCTTCTTGTCCGCCAAAAATATGTCCTAAAATATTACCACCGTCTTTCATAACGTCTTCATCTATTCCGCTTCCACCTAATATACTACCTAGATTATCTAGCATACCACCACTACTATGGTTTGATCCGCCAAGAGCTTTTAATATACCCGCGGCCCCTCCAGATGAAGAAGCATTATTACCCATTGCGCCTAAAATCATAGGCATCGCAGAACCTAATGCTGATGCTGTACTTGCTTTGTTTAAGCCCATTTGTTTGCTTACGCCACCAATAAGTTCTTTACCCATACTACTATTTAATAAATCGAAAATTGCACTCATAATTTTATTTTTTAGGTTATTGATTAGTTTGTATAAAAATACAATATTAATTTATATCTTCCCAAAAAAATATTCTTACATGAAAAAATTGGCTTTACATTGGAAAATACTTATAGGAATGGTCCTTGGAGTTGTGTTCGGGTTTGTAATGGTTGGGTTTGACGGAGGTAAAGAAATAGTGCAAGATTGGATAAAGCCATTTGGAACCATTTTTATTAACTCTTTAAAACTAATTGCTGTCCCACTAATTTTGGGATCGTTGATTAAAGGGGTTTCTGATTTAAAAGACATTTCCAAACTCTCAAAAATGGGAGGTAAAACCATTTTAATTTACATTTTAACTACGGTTATTGCTGTTTCTATTGGGTTATTGTTGGTGAATACTATAAAACCAGGAAACTCAATTACAGAAAAAACAAGAATTGAATTAGTGGGTAATTACTCTGATAGTACTCAAAAATATAAAGATGAAGCGGCAAGTCAAAAAGAAAGTGGACCACTTCAGGCGTTAATCGATTTGGTACCTCAAAATATTGTTGGCGCTTCAAGTGAGAATAAAAATATGTTGCAGGTTATTTTCTTTGCAATATTTTTTGGTATAGGTTTAATACTAATTCCAGAAAGTAAGTCAAAACCGGTTAAAGATTTTTTTGATGGTTTTAACGAGGTGATTTTAAAAATGATTGATTTGATTATGTTGGCGGCACCTTATGGGGTTTTTGCTTTGTTGGCAGCCTTAATTGTGGAATCACCAAGTGCAGATTTATTTAAAGCATTGGGGTGGTATGCATTGACGGTAGTTGTAGGTTTATTATTAATGATAGGTTTTTATATTTTCTTAGTTTTTGTTTTTACAGGTAAAAAACCGACTGAATTTATTAAAGGCATTTCACCTGCACAATTATTAGCTTTTTCAACAAGTTCTAGTGCGGCAACATTACCGGTTACCATGGAAAGAGTTCATGAACATTTAGGTGTAGATGAAGAAGTTTCAAGTTTTGTACTACCAATTGGTGCAACTATTAATATGGATGGTACTAGTTTATATCAAGCTGTTGCGGCAGTTTTTATAGCTCAAGCTTTTGGAATGGATCTTACATTCGGAGTTCAATTAGGTATTGTGGCTACAGCTACTTTGGCAAGTATTGGTTCTGCAGCAGTACCTGGTGCTGGTATGGTAATGTTGGTAATTGTATTGGCTCAGGCGGGGATTCCAGAAGCTGGTTTAGCATTAATTTTTGCCGTTGATCGACCATTAGATATGTGTAGAACCGTAGTTAATGTTACAGGTGACGCAACAGTTTCAATGATGGTTGCAAAATCAGAAGGTAAGCTAAGAGATCCACGCGTAAAAAACTGGGATGATAATTATAAACATTAATATTTTCAAAATTTAACTTACAGGATAACTAAAATTTCTCACCCATTGACTAATATCGTTATGTTTATTAGTACGGGGGAGAGTGTTTTTTAAGTAATAGTTAGTGAGAGAATCAATTAAAGATGTTTACCATCTAATTACAACGCTTCCCCAAGTAAATCCACTACCAAAGGCTGCAAGTACAACCAAATCGTTGTCTTTTATTTTACCTTTTTCAAATGCTTCCGTTAAAGCAATAATTATTGAAGCAGCAGTTGTATTACCATAGTTCATTATATTATTATAGACTTGATCGTCTTTTAATTTGAACTTGTGCTGAACAAATTGCGAAATTCTTAAATTTGCTTGATGAGGAATAAACATATCGATGTCATTAGGGGCAAGATTATTTGCAGTTAAACCTTCCATAATAACTTCACTGAATCGTACAACAGCATGTTTAAAAACGAAAGTTCCATCCATAAATGGGAAATAAGAGATATCTTCTTCTTTAGAATTTATAATTTCCGGTACCCAATGTTTTATGCTAGGAGATTTTACGATCAATTTGTCTGCATATTTGCCTTCACTATGCAAGTGAGATGATAAAATACCTTTCTTATTATCTTCTGTTCTCGAAAGGACACAGGCTCCAGCTCCATCACCAAATATTACCGAAACACCCCTGCCTCGAGTTGTTTTATCCAATCCATTAGAATGATATTCGGCACCAATTACCAAAACATTTTTATACATACCGGTTTTGATAAATTGATCGGCTGTAGAAAGAGCATAAACAAAACCAGAACATTGATTTCTAATATCTATGGCTCCTATAGTTGACATATCTAACATGTCTTGAATTTGAACACCACAACCTGGGAAATAATAATCAGGACTCAAAGTAGCAAAAACAATAAAATCTATATCATCTTTGGTTAAACCGGCTTTATTAATAGCAATTTTAGCCGCTTTTGCACCCATTATTGCCGAAGTGTCATCACTACCTTCTGCGATCCATCTACGTTCTTTTATGCCGGTACGTTCTTGAATCCACTCGTCATTTGTGTCCATCATATTTGAAAGATCATCGTTCGTAACTACATTTTCTGGGACATAAGAGCCAAGACCTGTTATTTTTGAATTGTACATATTTATTTATTTTGTTTTTCTAAAGTTTTGCAATTTTAGTAATTTTTTTAGATTTAAATGCGAAAACATTAAAAATAGATGTTTAAATTGAGATTGTCAAATATTCGAATAAATATGTTAAAAAAAAGACCCTTACAAAAATGTAAAGGTCTCGATTAGACTTTATAGTATTTTTTAAATAAAAGTAGAAACTACATCATTCATTTCGTTAAACGGATTTAATACTTTTGAGTCAGCCTGTGTATCATTAGTCCATGTTTTACCATCAATCAAATATCTAAATTGATATTTTTTACCTTGTTCTAATTCAACTGTTTGAGTAAAATCGCCAGACTTTAATTCTTTCATAAATGGGGATGATTCGTCCCACTTATTAAAATTACCAAGTAATTGAATGGATTTAGCACCTTCTGAATCTTGTACATTTACTCTAAATGACACTTTACAAGTTGGTTTTGATTTTAAAAATTGTTTTTTTATTCCCATAATTTTTTTTTTGATCTTAATTTGTTAAATATACGACGACAAAAATAACAATATGATATCTTTTTTAATCAAATTTCTAAAATTATAACAGCCATTTTTAGATAATTAAAGAAATGATAAAATAACCTTAACTAAATATTTATATTAATGATTTGGGTAGGGTCAAAATTCATTATCTGCAATTTTTTCATATCAATGTTTAATAATCTTGTGTAGAAAAGAGATTGTAGTCATTATCGCTGTCATCTTGTCACATTAATTGTTTTGGTACTCAATTTGATTAAGAAGATTTGTAAACAATAAAATAAATATAAATAAATATAAATATGGCAAAAGGAAAAATTAATGTAGCGGTAGAAAATATATTTCCGGTAATTAAAAAGTTTTTATATTCAGATCACGAAATATTTTTGCGTGAATTGATTTCAAACGCAACAGATGCGACCTTGAAATTAAATCATCTTGCATCAATAGGTGAATATAAGGGAAATGTAGATGATGTTAAGTTAGAGGTAAAGATTGATAAAGAAGGTAAAAAAATTCATATTATTGATCAAGGTATTGGAATGAGCAAAGAAGAAGTAAAGAAATATATTAATGATATTGCTTTTTCTGGTGCAGAAGAATTTTTAGAAAATCATAAAGATGAGAAAAATGATGCAGGCATCATTGGACATTTTGGATTAGGTTTTTATTCTTCTTTTATGGTAGCTAAAGAGGTAGAGATTCTTACTAAATCATATAAAGAAGAAGAGGAAGCAGCTCATTGGGTATGTGATGGGTCTCCAGAATACACTCTAAAAAAATCTGACAGAAAAGAAAGAGGAACGGAAATTATTTTACATGTAGATGATGATTCTTTAGAATTTTTAGAAGAGAATAAAATAAATGAATTATTGTTGAAATACAATAAGTTCATGCCTATTCCGATAAAATTTGGAACTAAAGAAATTGCAGATCCAAATCATAAACCAAAAACGACTAAAGATAAAGATGGTAAAGAAACAACTGAAGATCAAAAAATGATCACAGTTGATAATATCATTAACAATACAAATCCGGCTTGGACCAAACAGCCAAGTGAATTAAAGGATGAAGATTATAAATCTTTTTACAGGGAATTGTATCCAATGCAATTTGAAGAACCATTATTTAATATTCATTTGAATGTAGATTATCCTTTTAATTTAACTGGAATTTTATATTTCCCTAAATTAACAACAAATCTTGACGTTCAAAAAGACAGAATACAAATGTATCAAAATCAGGTGTTTGTAACAGATAATGTAGAAGGAATTGTGCCTGACTTTTTACAAATGTTAAGAGGTGTTATTGATTCTCCAGATATTCCATTGAATGTATCAAGAAGTTATTTACAAGCAGATGGAGCGGTTAAAAAAATATCATCTTACATTACTAAAAAAGTTGGAGACAAATTAAGTTCATTATTTAAAAATGACAGAAAAAGCTTCGAAGAAAAATGGAATGATATCAAGATTGTTATTGAATACGGTATGTTATCGGAACCAAAATTTTTTGAAAAAGCACAAAAATTTGCTTTATATCCTACATCTAAAAAAGAGTTCTTCACATTTGATGAACTAAAAGAAAAGGTAAAACCAGCACAGACGGATAAAGATGGGAATGTAGTTATGCTATATGCATCTAACGAAGAGGAACAACACAGTTTTATTCAAGAGGCAGAAGCAAAAGGTTACGAAGTATTATTATTAGATTCTCCTATAGTTTCACATTTAATTCAAAAATTGGAAGGTGAAAATGCTGAATTGTCAGATAAAAATCAACCAGTTAAATTTGCTCGTGTTGATTCTGATTCGATTGATAAATTAATTCAAAAAGATGAAGAACAAATTTCTAAATTAGATGAAAAAGAACAAGAGAGATTAAAAGGTATCATTGAAGAAATTGTTCCTAAAGAAACATATACCGTGCAATTAGAAGCGATGGATTCAAAATCGAATCCTTTTACTATTACGCAACCAGAGTTTATGCGTAGAATGAAAGAGATGCAACAAACCGGTGGAGGTGGAATGATGGGAATGGGTAATTTTCCAGAAATGTATAATTTAGTTGTAAATACCAATAGTGATTTGATGGGTAGAATACTAAAAGCTAAAGGTAAACGTACGGAGTATGTAAATCAAGCTTTAGATTTGGCAAGATTATCTCAAAACCTTTTACAAGGAAAAGAAATGACTGATTTTATCAAACGTAGTTATGATTTGATGAAGAGTTAAGTAAAAAATTTTTAACAACAAAAAAATCCTTAGCTATTGCTAAGGATTTTTTTGTTTTCAAACCGATAAATAAAATTTACTCTACTGGAAAATCAAAATAAGTATCTGGATATGGTTCCTTTTCTAAAGTAAAATGCCACCATTCTTTAGGATAAGATTTAAATCCATGTTTTTCCATTCTTCGTTTTAACAAACTTCTTAGGGCTTGTTGATTCTTTGTTATATTTGAATTCTCTGAGCTAGATATTTCATCAAAAAGATCATACGGACTCCCCATATTTAAAATATGTTTAGTCTTTAAAGATACAATGGTTAAATCAACTGTACTTCCTCTACTATGTCCTGATTTTGCAGAAATATAACCTAAAGAAAAGAGGTCTTTTTTGTCAATATTTGGGTAGAATTCAACTTTCATAGCAGTATCTGATTCGTCTTTAGCCCAACGAATAAAATGATCAACTGCTCTTTGTGGTCTGTAGGCGTCATAAATCAATAAGCCAAAGCCAATTTTTTCTAATTCATCTTGAACATTTTTTAATGCGAACGCAGCATCTTTACTCAAAAGACATTTTGCCGCATTATAACCTTCTATGGGTTTGCCTATAAAGTTGTTTGATCCAAAATACCTCATATCAGACCTTAAATTAGGCATGAGTTCTTTTAAATCAACAAAATCATTTTTTGTTGGTGGATCACCAAGATTATTTTCACTTATTGGAGTAAAACCAAATAGGGCTAAAATAAATAAGAATTTTATAAATTTATTCAATTTCATAATTGCAATTGTTAAGATATGCTTGGATTAAAACGATAAATCTATATTTTTATTATACTAATGGATTAATATCTACTTTTTGTTAAGATAAAGGTTCTTTATATTTGATTATTAATTAATTAAAAAATTTGTTATGGCGAAAAATAAAACGGTTTCTAATGATAATAATGTAAATGATTTTTTAAATAATGTTAAAAATGAACAAAAACGGAATGATACTTTTGATTTAATTAATTTAATGAAAGAAATTACTGGTGAAGAGCCTAAAATGTGGGGCGCGAGTATTGTTGGTTTTGGAGAATACCATTACGAATATAAAAGTGGAAGAGAAGGAGATATGTTTTTATCTGGATTTTCACCTAGAAAACAAAATATAGCAATTTATATTATGGCTGGCGTAGAAAACTATGAAACAGTTTTAAAAAATATTGGAAAATATAAAATGGGAAAATCTTGTTTTTATATTAATAAATTAGATGATATTGATTTAGTTCTTTTAAAAGAGATGATATCTGACTCTGTAAAAAAGATAAAAAATAAATACAACTAATTAAATTTGATTTATGAATCAACCATAAATTTCGTTTAAAACTTTAGCCAATCGAATTCCTGATTTTTGTAATTGACTACGAACAGTTTTAAAATGATCATAAGAATATCTATAACCTAATTTTTCACCTACTTTTGCCGAGTTGTACACTTTAATAGCAAGTTTTTGAGATTCATAGGTCCAATCTAAAACGGAACCTTTTTTGATAATTTCTATTTGCTGTTTATTTAAGTTTTTCGCATTTTCAGCAAGTTCGGTATAACTCATGTTCCAAGATGCAATCATATTACTATCCCATACCCTATGAAGGTTAGTGCCTTTATTGTGCCATCTCACTTGTATGTCATTACCACCTTTATCTTCAGCTCTTCCAACGTGTAGAGGTTGATGTAAATCACCAATTAGATGAACTAAAAATTTTAAATAAAAAACCTGATCTTCTTGGCTTGTATCTTTATCTTTTAAAATGGCAATACATTTTTGAATTCCGGTAACAATATCTCCTTTAGGGTTTTTTTCAGAATCTTCATACTTTGTGTTAAAAGGGAAATTCACAAAATGCCACGTGTAAAACTTATTATATCTACTATCAGATTTAATATCATCGCCAAAGGTAGAAACAAATGCCAAACTTTCTCCTTGAAGTAATTTTTCAATTTGTTTTTTTGCTTTTTTAGTTAGGTGCTTTTCTGCAATTACACCAATGGTTCTATGGCCTGTGGATCCCCAATCTGGACTGTTATTTGCGTTTATTGTTAACGAAGAAAATAATATAACAATTGATAAAAATGTTTGCTTAAGCATGGTTTTTGTTTTTGAAAAACAAATATATTAAAAAAGAGAGTTAGTTGAAGTAACTATACTCTCTTTTATGGGCTATAAATTTTAATGCTCGTTCATTCTAAAATCAGGATAAGCATTCATGCCATGTTCATGAATATCTAAACCTTCTATCTCTTCAATTTCTGAAACTCTAATTCCAATGGTTTTTTTCAAGGTGAATAAAATTATAAAAGAAGTTATCGTACAGAAAGCCCCCACAGCTAAAATTCCAATTACCTGACTTCCTAATTGATCAAATCCAGCTTTTGAACCAAAGATTCCAACTGCTAAAGTACCCCATAAACCACAGATTAAGTGTACGGCAATGGCTCCAACAGGGTCATCTAATTTTAATTTATCTAAAGCCATTACTGCTAGAACTATAATTATACCTGCTATAAGGCCAATCCAAATAGCATCAGTAACACTCATTAAATCCGCACCAGCGGTTATACCAACTAAACCAGCAAGTATTCCGTTTAAAACCATAGTGATATCATAAGATTTAAAAAATGCATAAGAGGTGAAAAATGCACCGATGGCTCCTGCAGCAGCAGCTAAACAAGTTGTTACTAAAACTAATGAAACTGTTCCGGCATTTGCACTTAAAACAGAACCACCGTTAAAACCAAACCATCCAAACCAAAGTAAAAACACCCCAATAAAAGCAAGTGGTATATTGTGACCTTCAATTGCTTTTGATCCACCATTATATTTGCCAATTCGAGGACCTAATAAAATTACGGCAATTAGAGCTGCCCAACCGCCTACAGAGTGTACTAATGTTGACCCTGCAAAATCGTAGAAGCCTAGTGTATCTAAAAATCCACCACCCCATTTCCACATACCTACAATTGGATATACCAATCCAACGTAGATAACTGAGAAAATTAAAAAGGAGTTTAATTTGATTCGTTCAGCAACTGCACCTGAAACGATTGTTGCTGCTGTTGCAGCAAACATGGCTTGGAATAAAAAGTCGGTCCAATAAGTATATCCTTCACTATATTCAGGAGTTAGCCCGTTTTCAGGTAAGCTCAAACCGAACCCTGCAAAGCCAAAAAAATCGCCCGCAAATTCTGCACCTGGATACATAAGGTTAAATCCAATAAGTGTATAAGTTATTAGCCCAATTGAAACAATCATTACATTTTTAAAAAGTATATTGATAGTGTTTTTTGATCTTGTTAATCCAGACTCTAAAGTTCCGAAGCCTAGATGCATGATGAATACCAAAAATATTGATACCATCATCCATACGTTATTAATTGTAAACATTTCCATAATTAATTTAATCTTTTTAGTTTATTTTAAAGTTTCTCCTCCTTTGTTGCCAGTTCTAATTCTATAGGCTTCTAAAATGTCTGACACAAATATTTTTCCATCACCAATATCACCGGTTTTAGCTGCATCCAAAATGGCATCAACAGTTGGTTTTACAAAATCATCATTTACTACAATGGATATATAGCGACGTTGAATATCGCTGGTGCTGAAGGCAACCCCTCTGTAAACATGGCCTTGTTTTTCATTTCCAATTCCGGTTACATCCCAATAGGTAAAGAAGTTTACGTCTTTTTCATGTAATGCTTTTTTTACTGCGGAATACCTTGATTTTCTAATAATCGCTTCGATTTTTTTCATATTAATTACTTTGTTAAAATTTATATACTGCTGCTATTAAGAATGAGCTTAGGTTTTTTGATGGGTCTTGGTTGTTATCTATAAATGTATATTCACTAGCTGAGTCTAATCTAATTTCAGGGATAATCATTAGGTTATTTATGCTGTAGTTGCCTGTTAAAGTAAGGTCAAAAACATTAGCGTCACCATTAGTATCATATTCACCAATAGCACCTACGCCACTATCACTTTCTCCAAAATATTCTGCTCTCATTCCTAAGGCAAAAGAATCGCTAATACTATATTGAGGATAAAGCGCTACACCATAAAAACTTCCGTCATCATCATCATAATAGGTTGCATTAGCGCCTAAATAAAAGTTATTTAAAAGATCAAATCCTGTTGTTAAATCAACTTGAAATTGAGGTCCATATATAAAATTTAAATAGGTGTCTTTATAAGCAATTTGAACTCCTAGTGTATAGTTGTTGGTAGGGTTAAAATTTGTAAAGTCATTACCATTCATTATAGCAAGCATTGCTGACCAATTATCAGTTAAAGCATAATCTAATTTTAACCCACTGTGAGAAAATGGGCCATAAGAAAACATATATGAAGTAGAGTAGTTGAAATTTCCTACTGGCGAAATAACTTCATAGCCTAAAAAAGTATTGAAATTACCAAATGTTAATGTCATTTTTTCTGTTACATTCCAATAAACATAGATTTGGTTTAGTATTTGAGAACTATTTCCTAGGTCTGGGTTACCATCGTTATCTAAATCCCATTGAAGAGATCCAAAAACAGCATCTGTACCCCTTGGTCCAAAAACCAAATCAACTACTGCTCCAACTTTTTCTCCTTCATAAGAAATAATAGCGTTTGCCATGCCAATGGCAAAACCATTTTGATTTGCAAATGATGTATTAGGTGCAATGGCATCACTTCCGTTTGGTCCTGTAATATTTTGCCTAAAGTAAACATCGGCGCTTCCACTAAATTTAATTCTTTTTTGACTAGTTAGATCTTCTGTTTGCCCTAATGAAGGTAAAGAAACTAGGAAGATGCTGATAAAAACTGATTTTATCAATAGATTTAAAATTGATTTAGATAGTGTATTAATTTCCATAATTAGTATAATATTAGTTTCATTTTTTTATTTTTAATTATTAGCTAATATTTGTTCGATTAATCGATGTAAAAGTAAACTTAATTAGTTATACCCCAAAAAAAACTATATAAAAAGTAAAAAAATGCGATATTTATATTTTACACCCTATAAAAATTAGGGTTAAAAAAAAATAAAACGCATTTTTGACAAATTCTCAATATAAAATTTAATTTTTTGATACATTTTTGATTATATGAGATTAATATAATATATTTGTAATATCAAAATAATATCACTAAAATCTTATCCTTATGAAAGAAGAAAAAATAATAACCGTATTTAATGGTTATATCGTATTAGTACTGACTATTTTATTATTGATTTTTGGTATTTACGGACTTGTAAATAGTAACCTATGGTTTTTAATCGCAATTGTTGCTTCAATTTTTTTAATTAAAGGATTTTTCTTAGTCAATCCGAATACTTCGAAAGTATTATTGCTTTTCGGCAAGTATGTTGGAACAGTTAAAGAAAATGGTTTTTTCTGGGCAAACCCTTTTTACACACATAAAAGTATTTCATTAAGAGCCAGTAATTTTGATAGTGAACGTGTAAAAGTAAATGATAAGTTAGGTAATCCTATAATGATTAGTACCATATTGGTTTGGAAAGTTGAAAACACCTATAAAGCCGCATTTGATGTTGATAATTATGAAAATTTTGTTAGAGTTCAATCAGATGCAGCAGTTAGAAAATTAGCGAGCTTGTATCCATATGATAATTTTGAGGATGATGGAAAAGATGAAGAAATTACTCTACGTGCGAGTGTTAATGAAGTTAGTTTAGCTTTAGAAAAAGAATTATCCGAAAGGTTAGATATGGCTGGAATTGAAGTGTTGGAAGCTCGAATTGGTTATTTGGCTTATGCACAAGAAATAGCAAGTGCTATGTTAAAAAGACAACAAGCTACAGCTATTATCGCTGCACGTCATAAAATAGTTGAAGGTGCTGTAAGTATGGTTGAAATGGCTCTAGATAAGTTAAGTGAAAAAGATATTGTTGAATTAGATGAAGAAAGAAAAGCTGCCATGGTGAGCAATTTAATGGTGATTCTTTGTTCTGATAAAGATGCAACGCCGGTTGTAAATGCAGGAACATTAAGTCATTAATATAATATGGAAAATGAAGGAATATAAAATAATAAAAAAAGATTTTTGGAAAAAAAACTCGGTACTAGAAGATACGATTAATCAACATGCAAGAGAAGGTTGGGAAGTTAAGACAGCAATTGGAGACGGTCATGGAAATTTTTCAAAAGTCATTTTGGTTAGAGATAAATATAGATAGACAATAATTGATTTCAATTATTAATGATTATTATTATTTTTATACTCTTGTAAATGAAATTTGGACAGTAGTTTACGAGGATAAAAAAACAATCAAAATATTAAATAATGAAAGAGTATAAAATTATTAAACAAACAGGTACAGCGGTAAAATCACAACAAGATTTTGAAGACTTAATCAATAGTTATGCAAAAATGGGTTGGAAATTAATTAATATGTTCACCCACAGAGGAATTTTAAAGGCAGCTATTGAGAGAAAGAAAAAAGAGGAATAGTTGAATTAACTCAATTGGAATTATAAATAGATGAAAATTTTTAAAGAAACACAACGGTTTAACCAATGGTGGTTTATTAGTTTACAAGTAATTGTTCTGTTGGTTTTAATATTTAAATTTATAAATGAGTTTCAGAAAATTGAAAATAATACTAGTGCTAAATCAATAATACCTTTAGTTTTAAGTTTTATTATAATGGTATTAGTATTTTTTTTTATAGGTTCAATAAAATTAAAAACAAGAATTGATGAAAAGGGTATTTTCTATCAATTTTATCCAATACATCTAAAGTTTAAGACCGTTCTTTGGTCAGATTTATCTAAATGTTATGTTCGTAAGTATGCTCCAATTATTGAATATGGAGGTTGGGGTATAAGAGGATTTATTAAAAAAGGATTGATAGGATTTAGAGGAAAAGGCTGGGCTTATAATATTAAAGGTAATATGGGTATTCAATTAGAATTTGTAGAAGGAGAACAGTTATTATTAGGCACCCAGAATCCTGAAAAGGCAAAAGCAACGATCAACAACTATCTACACAAACTGAATAATAATTCAGTTAGATAATTATTAAAGTGAAATGGCAAAGAAAAAGGCATTTGCATTGCGAATAAATGAAGATTTACTCAAAGCTATAGAAAAATGGGCAGCTGATGAGTTTCGTTCTACGAATGGACAAATAGAATGGATGCTAAATAAAAGTATTAAAGATGCAAATCGCTTAAAAAATAAAAAAACAGATTAAAAGAAAAAGGCTGCGAAAATTGCAGCCTTTTTCTTTTAATAAATTATTTTTTCTTTGGATGCACTAAAGTCATTTCATCAACTAAGTGTTTTGCTCCTGCATATTTGTCAATAATAAAAAG
>Ga0209633_10003104_pt1 | contig 15477 bp, 14 predicted proteins | sample Cruoilmetagenom1_FD_187290 | JGI IMG/M metagenome (GOLD analysis project Ga0209633, IMG submission 187290) | Oil polluted marine microbial communities from Coal Oil Point, Santa Barbara, California, USA - Sample 1 (SPAdes) (version 2) | ecosystem: Environmental > Aquatic > Marine > Oil seeps ... | reverse complement strand
GGCCTGCTCGTTTCCATTCAGAAGGGGAACTGCCTTACCATCAGGAGTTTCCATGGTAACGATAAGCTCAACAACATATTCTCCGGGAATAACACGGTAACTTTTGGTAAGTGTAAAAATCTGTCCGTCTTTGATGAAATCCCGGGAGAATTCATGAATGATTTCTTTACCCTGGTGGATTTTTTTATGACTGAAGGGACTGGTAATAAACGGAGCATCGTAGTTACCGAAAGACAAATTGAATGTACCTGCACCGCTGCCGCCGTCAAGAACCATGGAAATGGGATTGCCCTCATCTTCTTCTTTAAGAAGTTCAATGTTTTTAACAACTGCACCGGCAGTTGAAAAGATAATCTTAAAGAGATCTGTTTCTTCAACAATGGTTTCAACCGGATAATCCTGTTCAACCATTTCCGGAGCTATTCCCGAATCGACAGATGTTTCTGCTGCAGTTACCTCAGTATTGGTGTTTTCTGCACTTTCAACACTTGCTGCCGGTGCAGTTTCCACCACATCGGTCTGTACTGCAGGCTCCGGAGGTGTCTCCGGGGCATTCATCTGAATAAGGGTCATTCCGCCGATAATGATTACCGACGATAGTACAATCGCTAGAATTGTATTTTTATCCATTTATTCCTCCAGGGAATAATCAAGGGACCGGATCGTAACCACCGGGATTTCCGGGATGACAACGGCCTACGCGGCGAACAGACATCCATAAACCTTTAAAAAGGCCATGTTTCTTTAAAGCTTCAACGGAATAGCTGGAGCATGTCGGATAAAACCGACAGCTGCCGGGAAAAAGTGGTGAAATAATAAACTGATACATTTTGACGAGCACGATAAAAGGCCATGCAAGCCATTTAACTATCCGTTTTGGCAATACCCGCTCTCCGGATCAACTTTGTGAACTGTTGTTCACGTTCGTGGTAATTATAATCTCCGGAATACAGGACAACGATAATATCATAGCCTGTCGGCAGGTCCTGCTTTGTATTCCGGTAGATTTCCTTGAGAACACGCCTGGCGTAATTACGCTGAACCGCATTCCCGAATTTTCTAACCAGGGTGACAGCAAAACGGTTTATTTCAAAACTATTTTTTCGGGCAACAAGTTTTGCCCCCCGGCATGCGGACTTTACACCCGCATTATTGAACACCAGGGCAAAATCCGCTTTGCTCTTCAGTCTTTCTGCGCTAGTAAGGCTTTTTCTCATCCGTGATGGAAAGCTTTTTCCGGCCTTTTCTACGACGACGTGAAAGGACTGCCTGACCACCTTCGGTTTTCATACGGGCGCGAAATCCGAATTTACGGTTCCTTTTTGTTTTACTCGGCTGATAGGTTCGTTTCATCTATATTCTCCATAAGGGGTACGGCTTAAACCGCTCCCGGTGATGATCAATTTATGGTGCTGTTGAGCCAAATCACTATACGGATGGAATCCTTTCCCGTCAAGAGTCACCCCGGCGGCGCATCGTTTCCAGTAAGTTAAAAAATAACTGTGCTTCTTTATCGTTTTCTTCTAGTTCATTTTTTTTTAAATTATTATTATTTAACGGTTTATCCTGTTTAATCGATTCCTTTTCAATTTGATTGATTTCACCCTTTTTTTTGTTCCCGATAACAACTCTGATACGTTTTATTTCCAGAGCCGGATATTTTTCACGAATTATTTTTAAAAGACCTTCCTGCCTCATACGAATCTGCTGAGACCAGAGTGGATGATCGGATTCCAGAATAAGAACATTGTTAACAATATCTCTGGGGAAAACGTGCATCGCCGTTTTACCTCCTGCAATGGTCTCCCAGCCTGAAAAGAAGTGAGAATACTCATCCTTTTCTTCCGGAATAATTCGTTCAAAAAGAGTTTTTAATACATCACCTGCGTTACTGAATTTATCATCATCGTTCATGCAGTTCTCCATTCAGCATTTCGTATGTTAAAGATTCTTCCCCTATTCTACCTGTTTCCTCCCCGGGAAGAAATGTATAGAAAATCTGTTCCGCCTCGGGAAGACGGTCTCTAAACAGCCGGCGCCGGCCCGGATCCAATTCAAGAAGAACATCATCCAGAAGTAAGAGAGGTTTTCTACCTGTTGTATCCGAGTAGAACCTGGCCTGAGCAACGCGTAAAACCAGGGAAAGCAGTCTCTGCTGACCGGTAGAGGCACTTTTTGCAAAATCCCGTCCATTGCCGATAAATTGAAACCTGTCCCGATGAGGGCCGCTTCCCGTCGTGCTTAAAGCAAGGTCTATCTCTCTTTTTTCCTTCAGTTTCCGCATTACTTCAGAAGTAGACCGTGCATCACCCCAAGACGGCCGATAAACTAGATTTATATCAATATTTAAACCGGAAACATCTTTATACAAACCGGTAAATATCTTACCGAATTCACGGGTTAAAGATTCCCGGCGATCTGATACAGCCAGTCCGGCAAAAGCCAGCTGCTCACTGTAATGATCCAACAAATTAGTTTTTCTGGATTTAAGTAGAAAATTTCTTTCTTTGAGAATTTTCTTAAATCGACGCATCTGATCAACATACAAGGGATCATGAAGGCTTAAAGTCTGATCCATAAACCATCGGCGTCTTTCCGGCGGTCCACCGGCAAAAAGAAAATCTTCATGGGCAAAAACAATGACCGGTATCCGTCTTAACAGTTCTTTTCTGTCGTTAACCGTTTTTCCATGAAGTTTTATTGTTTTAATTCCATCCTGATAACTGACAGATAAACTTCCTTCCGGTTCCTCAACCGTATTAAACCGTCCATGAACAGCCATGGTTTCAGAATCCCAGGCAACAAGATCCCTATCAAGCCGGGTTCTGAACGAAGAACCATAACTTAAAAGATAAAGAGCTTCGAGAAAATTAGTTTTACCCTGACCGTTTTCACCAATGAGATAAATATCATGAGCTCCGAGGTTTACTTCACAATCTTCCAGATTTCGGAATCCATGGAAGCGAACCGACTGGAAACCCAAGATTTATTCCATCTGCATCGGCATCACAATATGAAAGTAACTGGCTTCAGGAACTGAAACCATGGTAATTGCCTTATTGGTTTCAGTGAACTTCATACTCACTTCATCTTCTTCAACAACTTTAAGCGGATCGGAAAGATAAGCATGATTCAGGGCAAATTCGGCATCAGGACCTTCATAACGGCAGCTGATACTCTCTTCGGCCTCACCAATTTCACTTTCATCGGATCTTAAAGTAATTTTTTCTCCAGAAACAGCAAGAAACACTCTTTTGGATTTATGATCGGCCAGCAGGGAAACACGGCGCAACGCGTCGATCAATTCTCCCCGGTTCACTTGAAACTCATAATCCTGACTATCAGGAATTACTCTGGAATAATTGGGAAATTGACCATCTATCAAGGTGCTGGTTACTTTTTGATTATCAAATCTGGCAAATAGAATTTTATCGGCTACTGCCAGCTTGAGTTCACCTTCACCGGAAGCCAGCTTTCGAATAAGATTTAAAACTTTAGGCGGAATAATAATTCCCTCGAACTCGGGAACCTCACCATCAGGAGTATTGGATATATAGCTCAGCCGTCTACCGTCAGTGGCCACCATAACCAGTCGATCTTCACCCTTTTCCATGAAAACACCATTCATGAAATACCGGGTTTCATCATCACTGATGGCAAAAATTGTCTGACCTACCATAGCAATAAAATCTTTTTGCGGGAGAGAGAAAAAAGCAGTCTCTTCAGTTTCGGGAATTTCAGGAAACTTGTCAGCAGAAATACTGTGGAGATGAAAATTAATACTATTGCCGTTGGTAATGGCCAGACGATCTCCATCATCCTGAACAAATTGAACTTCTCCATCAGGAAGAGTTTTCAATATTCCAAGAAGCTTGTCACAGAACACGGTCGTGTTTCCCGGATTTTCAACAACCACTGGTATTCGTGTTTCAAAGCTTACCTTGAGATCCGTAGCTTTTATTGTAAGAGCATCCCCATCGGCTTCCAGCAGTACATTGGAAAGTATGGACAGGGCATTTCGGGAAGCGATAATCTCCTGAGCAACGGAGATTTCTTTAAGAATAACATTCTTGTCACAGCTGAACCGCATGATGTGCCTCCATATCGATAATAAAGGGAATTACGTCATGGACACAAGTAAGACGAATGAAAATTGAATTAGATTCCTGATGAAATATACGGGATTGTGGTTTTTTCCCACAGAGAATCCTATTACTTATTATAAATTTAAATACAGTAGTAGTAGTAGTAGGGGCTGTGGAAAAGGGGAAAGGGGCTTTAATTATTTGATTGAATAAGAATTACTGCTGGGGATACTGTGGGGATGAATGGTTCATCAAGAGTTCTTTTATCCACATTTACCCAGTGGTGAAAATGTTTCCACTGTCTATTAACTTTTTTTGATGACTTTTCCCCAGGATTTACCCCGGTGTTAACGGCTCTCTTTTACCGAACGAATCAATTCTCCCACGGTTGGTTCCAGGGTGGGATCGCCTTTCATTCGATCTTCAATTCTCGTACATGAGTGCATAACAGTTGTATGATCTCGTCCGCCGAACTCCAAACCGATTTCTGTTGTGGAATAATCTGTAATTTCTCTGATGATATACATGGCCACCTGTCGGGGAAATGTTACCTGTTTGGTACGTTTTTTTCCTTTCAGATCGGCAGGAGTTACATTGAAATATTCGGCAACAACTCTTTGCACTCTATCAATGGTGATATTGGCGGTGAGAGTGCTGGTAAAGGCACCTTTTAATTGTTGTTGAGCTATTTCTACGGTTATTTTTTTCCCGACAAGATCTGCATAGGCCACCATTTTCGTTAGAGAAGCTTCCAGATCTCTGATATTGGTGGTGATGTTTCTGGCAATCAACTCGAGTACTTCATCGGGAATCGTGATTGAAATGGTTTCCAGCTTTTTTCGGAGAATAGCGTAACGGGTTTCAAAATTCGGCGGCTGGAGATCGACATTTAAACCTCTTTCAAAGCGGCTTTTTAACCTGTCGGTAAAATTTCTGAGTTCAGACGGTGGTCGGTCACAGGTGAATACAAGTTGTTTTTTTGCATCATAAAGGGCATTAAAGGTGTGAAACAGCTCCTCCTGAGTTTCTTTTTTGTTCTGAAGATCGTGAATATCATCAATCAGGAGAACATCCACTTTACGGTATTTATTTTTAAATTGACTTTGAGTTTCACTTTTAATGGAGTGTATGAATTCATTGATGAAGGTTTCAGCGGTGATGTAAACAACCTTTTTGTCAGTTTTGGAATAGTGAATAAAATTGCCAATTGATTGCATCAGGTGAGTTTTTCCAAGACCGACACCGCCGTATATCAGAAAAGGGTTGTAGGCTCCGCCCGGATTGGTTCCGATAGCCTGGGCGGCACTGGCGGCAAAGGAATTGTTGTTTCCAATTACAAAACCTTCAAAATCATAATCAAGCCTTAATTGGCGGTGAGGTTTTCTTATATTTTCGGGAGACGAGGATACGGTTTCTGAAATATTTTTTCCGATTTTACTTTCAGTCTTTTTTTCTTCTGACGGAGGTTTACTGTCAACAACTTCAAAATTGATATTCAGAGAAGATCCTGTAAGATTAAGAAGCTGATTAATCAGCATATCAAGATAACGCTGTTTTACCTGATCCTTGTAAAATTTTGAAGGAACAGCCAAGGTAATCGACTCATTATCTCCCTTGAGAAATTCCATATTGCGGAACCACATATCATGTTCCTGTTCAGAAAGATTGCCATCGGCCATCAGCTGACGGACCGTTTCATTCCAGAATAAATTATAATCACTTCCGCTCATTGCAAACACCAACATTTAAATGTATATAATATATATAAATAATATAAAAAATCAAAAAATATCTGATTTTGAATAGAATTATACACCTGTGATTTGATCATAGTATCCACAAGCCGACTGTCACAAGGGTGAACAGCTTGAGAAGATGCTTCATCTGGACTTTTAACCTGCAAAATGGTATGATTCCCAAGCAAAATAAGTGGAGTGAACTTGTTCATTCCCGAATGAGTGCCGGGAAAGCATAGTTTCATATCCCGCGGCTCCGCCGCGGAACAGGGAGTCGCTTGAGCGACTCCGGGTTCAGGGCTTTGCCCTGGGGTATGATACTATTCATTTACAGTCTTCTTTTTTCAGGACACATAAGGATATATCATGAACGAATACGATGCTCAGCAGATTCAGGTGCTGGAGGGTCTTGAGCCGGTAAGAAAACGCCCCGGTATGTACATTGGAACAACAGGACCTGATGGGCTGCACCATCTGGTTTACGAAATAGTTGATAATTCCATTGATGAAGCTCTGGCAGGGTACTGTCAAAAAATTGAAGTATTTATTGAAGAAAAAGGGTCTATTAAAGTTAGAGATGATGGTCGCGGAATACCTGTGGCAGAGCATCCGGTAGAAAAAATCAGTGCTCTGGAAGTCGTTATGACCCGACTGCATGCCGGAGGTAAGTTTGACAAGGGATCCTATAAAGTTTCAGGCGGTCTGCATGGTGTAGGTGCGGCTGTTGTCAATGCTCTCTCAGATTGGTGTGAAGTTGAAGTATCCCGGGAAGGACACACCCATTTTCAACGTTATGAAAAAGGTGTACCCGTCAACCCCATTAAAATTAATGGGGCTACAGAAGGGGAAGGAACCCAGACAAGATTTTACCCTGATGCTACTATTTTTGAGGAACTTGATTTTAGTTATGATGTTCTCTCAAAAAGACTTAGAGAGTTAGCATTTCTAAATAAGGGTGTGGAAATATCTTTAACAGATGAACGTCCGGGTCAGGAAAAAAACAGGATTTTTAAATTTGACGGCGGGCTTAAATCTTTTGTTCAGTATTTAAATAAAAGTAAAACACCACTTCATGAAGAGCCGATCTGGTTTGAGGCTGTACGTGACGGAGTTACAGCGGAAATAGCACTCCAATATAACGACGGTTATACAGAAACGCTGTTCAGCTTTGCCAATAATATCAATACACGGGAAGGCGGAACGCATTTAACAGGTTTTCGGGCTGCATTAACCCGAACTATCAATGATTTGATGAAAAAATCAAAACATGGAAAAAAGATGGACGACTCCCTCTCCGGAGATGATGTCAGAGAAGGACTTACCTGTGTTGTTTCAGTCAAGGTACCCGAGCCTCAATTTGAGGGTCAGACAAAGAGTAAACTTGGAAACTCTGAAGTTAAGGGAATTGTAGAAAGACTTGTTGGCGAAAATCTTTCTTCCTGGTTTGAAGAACATCCCCGGGTAGTGGATAACATATTAGATAAAGCTGTTACAGCATCCAGAGCCAGGGCTGCCGCCAGAAGGGCCAGGGATTTAACCCGGCGGAAGGGTTTTCTTGAAGGAGGTGGTCTTCCGGGGAAACTGGCTGACTGCTCTGACAGAAACCCCGAAAACTGTGAAGTATATATTGTTGAGGGTGATTCTGCCGGAGGATCGGCCAAAATGGGCCGTGACAGAAAATTTCAGGCTATCCTGCCATTATGGGGAAAGATGCTGAATGTGGAAAAAACCCGACTTGAGAAGGTTCTGGCAAATGAAAAGATGCAGCCGATTATTCAGGCTCTTGGCGCTTCAGTGGGCAATGAGTTTGATGTTGAAAAAATCCGTTATCACAAGGTTATCATTATGGCTGATGCTGATGTTGACGGTTCCCATATCCGAACACTACTTCTAACCTTTTTTTTCAGATACATGCAGCCTCTGCTGGATTTTGGACATGTTTATCTGGCCATGCCCCCATTATTCAAACTTTCCATCGGGAAGAGGATTGCTTACGTCTACGATGAAAAAGAACGGGACTCGATTCTCTCAGAGTGGGGTGAAAATGAAAAAATTAATATTCAGCGCTACAAAGGTCTGGGTGAAATGAATCCGGATCAGCTCTGGGAAACCACCATGAATCCGGATACCCGAAGTATCAAACAGGTTAAATTGGAAGATTTCGTTGCAGCGGATGAGATGTTTACCACCTTAATGGGCGAAGAAGTTCCTCCACGGAGAAAGTTCATTGAAGATAACGCCCTTTCAGTTGTAAATCTTGACGTATAAGCGGAGCCGGAAAAAATATGAAAACAACCAGAAGCATTAATAATAATATATGCATATGTCTTACAGGAGCATCTCGTGGGTGAGCAGCAGGGTCAGGTTATACCGATAGCTATTGAGGATGAAGTAAAAGAATCGTATTTAAATTATGCAATGTCCGTAATCGTCAGCCGGGCACTTCCAGATGTGCGTGACGGGTTAAAACCGGTTCATCGGCGTATTCTGTTCTCAATGAGCGAGATGGGTCTCAGGCATGACAGACCGTACAAGAAGTGCGGGCGTATCGTCGGTGATGTTCTGGGTAAGTATCATCCCCATGGTGACCAGTCCATTTACGATGCTCTGGTGAGGCTGGCACAGGATTTTTCTCTCAGGGTTCCCATGGTTCAGGGGCAGGGAAACTTCGGTTCGGTTGACGGCGATCCACCAGCTGCAATGAGATACACCGAAGCCCGCCTTGCTGAAATGGCTGAAGCCATGCTTCGGGATATCAAGAAAGAAACGGTTGATTTCGGGCCAAACTACGATGATTCCATGACAGAACCCACAGTTCTGCCTGCGGCGATACCCAATCTTCTGTTGAACGGTGCCAGTGGAATTGCTGTTGGAATGGCCACAAACATGGCCCCTCACAATCTTCGGGAGGTTTCTTCAGCGGTTGCTGCGTTGATTGATAACCCGGAAATTTCCATTGAAGGGTTACTCGAACATATCACCGGCCCGGATTTTCCCACAGCAGGTATAATTTTCGGACGTACCGGTTATAAGCTTGCTGCTCATACAGGTAAGGGGAAGGTGGCGATAAGAGCCCGTTACAACCTGGAAGAACGCAGCGCCGATAAAGAAGCCATAATAGTTACCGAACTTCCCTATCAGGTGAACAAGGCCAACCTGATTGTAAGAATCGCCGAATTGGTAAGAGATAAGAGAATTGACGGTATTTCTGATTTACGGGATGAATCAGACCGTACCGGAATGCGAATGGTGATTGAACTAAAGCGCGGAGCCAGCCCTAAAGTAGTACTGAACCACCTTTTCACACACACATCGCTCCAGGTCAATTTCAATATCAACAACCTGGCCCTTGTTGATGGAAAACCAAAACTTCTGACCTTAAAAGATATGCTCAGCGAATTCATCAAACACCGGCAGGTGGTAATCCGCCGGAGAAGTGAGTTCGATCTGGCCAAAGCCAAGAGTCGTGAACACATCCTGGTTGGACTGAAGATTGCTCTGGAAAACATTGATGAGATTGTTGAGATTATTAAAAAATCCCAAACAGTCGCTATGGCCAGAGCGAACCTGATGGCCCGGTTCGAGTTTTCTGAAAAACAGGCTCAGGCCATTCTCGATTTGAGACTACAGAAACTGACCAGTCTGGAAACCCAGAAAATTCTTGATGAACTGGAAGAAATCCGGAGAACCATTGCCTATCTGGAAGATCTGCTGGCAAACGAGTACAAGATTCTCGATGTAATAAAAGAAGAAACTCTGGAAATATCTGAAAAATACGGAACCGACAGAGCTACAGAAATCAACCCTGAAGAAGTAATACAGGTAAATATCGAAGACTTGATTGTCGAAGAAGACATGATTGTGGTGATTTCCAACAGAGGTTTTGTCAAACGAATTGCCGCCAGTGAGTACAGGGAGCAGAGTAGGGGTGGTAAGGGCGCTAAAACAAGCGACTTGAAAGAGGACGATTTTATAAAGCATGTATTCCTGGCATCAACTCACAGCTACATCCTTTTTGTCACTTCAGCCGGGAAAGCGTATTGGATTAAGGTTTTTGAAATTCCTGAAGGCTCCAGAGCCAGCAGGGGTAAACATCTGAGAACAATCTTTGAGTTTGAACAAGACGAAGATATTACAGCCATGGTGCCTCTGGTAGAGTTTGATGAAGTAACTTCACTCTTCATGGCTACAAAACAGGGTGTTGTAAAAAGAGTGGCCACATATGCGTTCCGCAACGCCAGAACCCGGGGAATTATTGCTATCAATCTGGACGAAGGGGACCGGCTTGTAGCGGCCACCCTGGTAAATGGAGAGGAAGACGTCTTTCTGACAACCAGAAACGGCAAGGGACTCAGATTCCCAGAAGAGAAGGTCAGGCGGATGGGCCGGGATTCCCGGGGTGTCCGGGGTATCCGCTTAGCCGGTGACGATGAGCTGATCGGAGTTTGCCCGGTTCGGGAAGATGAAATGATGCTACTGGTTTCTGAGAAGGGTTATGGGAAGCGGACCAGCTTTGATGAGTTCACCCCTCACGGAAGAGGTACCGGCGGACAGAAGGCATACACTTCTAACGGGCGAACCGGATTTCTTGTTGCTGCCCTGGAAGTCAACGAAGAGGACAGCTGTATTGGAATAACAGCAAACGGAAAAGCGCTTCGCTTTGCTGTAGAGCAGGTTTCCAGGATGGGAAGAGCGGCATTTGGTGTCCGTATCCTGCATATGTCCGGCGATGATTCAGTAATAGGGATTGCACGGCAGCCTTTTGAAGAAGAGGAAGAAGCTGAAGAGTCCGAACAGAAGGCGGAAGCAAACGAAGTAGGTGAAGTTCAGAGTCCCGATCCTGTTTCAGTTACCGAAGAGACAATCGAAGAAGCGAAATCCGAAGACAAAGACGACGGTCTGGAAATCTATTAATTAACAGGTTCCTAAAAAAAGGCCCCATGTTTCACGTGAAACATGGGGGCTATACTGTCGCAGACGTTCTAAATGTTTCACGTGAAACACCTGATGTGGAAACATTGTGGAAAAATTTAATCACTTAAAGTCAAACCTGAGTTATTACTGAACGTTAAGACACAATTATAATAAAAACAAAAATAAATATATACAACACAAGCATTTACTATCGAAAAAGGTTTAAAGATAGAATTGTTAATTGTTTACAGTATAGAAGGATAGAAAAAACAGGGTGTGGATAAATTGTTTATAAAGATCTAAATTTTTGTATAGTGGTAATGTGAATTAAAGGCCTGTACTGGCCCTGAACTCGTTAATAGCTTTTAAATAACTATCAGTCAATTCGGATTTTTCCTTATCCGTAAGAAAGCAACCGTCAATTGATTTTATATTTGAATCGATCAGATCTTCTACACTCCACCCGAAGTTGGATACGGCTTTCTCGTAATCATCAACCAGGAGGGAATCCTGGATTGTGGGATCGTCTGAGGCCAGGGTAATTGGAACCCCGGCTTCGGTAAGAGGTTTTATGGGATGGGTTTTTTCATCCTTCCATGCCCCGGTCTGATAATTACTGGTAATGCACTGAGCCAGAAAGATGTTTTTTTCTTTTAATACACGTTGGAGTTTTTTATCATTGATGGCCGCAACACCATGCCCGATGCGGTCTGTGTGGAGTTGATCGATGGATACCCACATGTTTTTTGAGTCAGTTACTTCACCGGCATGGATATCAATCTTGAAAAGTCCCTCGTTCTTAATGACATCAAAAAACTCAGGAAACAATTCAGGAGGATAATTAATCTCATCACCGGCCAGATCGATTCCCACAACCCCTGTGAGATCGATATCAAGGAGCTCTTTGTAGGTTTTAAGCATTTCAGAGGCTGTTTGGACACTGCGGTTGAAGGTGAGCAGATAACGGATTTCCATATTGTTTTCAGCGGCAGCGGTGTTTGACGAATCAATAATGGCTCGTGTTACATCTTTTGGATTCAAGCCGGTCAGTTCTGTAAAATGAAGGGGGTTAAAGCGCAATTCAATGTAATGCAGGCTTTCGTCAGCAAACGATTTTACAGAGTCATATGCAATTCCGGCTACGTCATTGATGGACTTGTACCAGAATTTTTTAAACTTACTCAGAAATAGAAGAAAGTCAGGCTTATGGTTCTTCGGGAATTGAAACGCCTTCTTAAAAGACTCCAGATCTCCGGGAACATCAAGTTCATTTTTCTGTGCCATTCGGAAAAGCGATTCAATCGGGTAGGTGCCTTCAAGATGCCTGTGAACTTCAATTTTTGGTAAAGCCTGCAGGAGATTTCGGTCCGGCCGGATATTCTTTATTTCTTTATGATCTGCGAGTCCCATGTACAACCCCTGGTTTACACTTTAAGTCTGTCTACGTAAGCGAATAAACGATTAAATTAACTCGCCGTTACTATTATTAGTAAACCATTTTAAACGGAAAACAATGATTTTTTCTATTATCGGCTGATCCGGTCTAAATCGTTACCTCTGTGCTGATGTCTGTTTCAGTCTTTTTATTCCTGCTCAACACTGGTTACACCTGGAATCTTCTTAGTCAGATAAGCTTCAACGCCCTGTTTGAGGGTCATCAGGGCCATCGGACAGCCGTCACAGGCTCCTGTCATCCTGACAAGAACTTTTCCGTCATCATCAACGGAAACATATTCGAGATCGCCTCCATCAGCCTGCAGTGAGGGGCGTATATCTTCGATCGCTTGTTTAATTAACTCTTCCATAACACGAGGTTAGTATTCAAAAACGGGTTGGTCAAGCGGAGATGCGGTGCTATGATCGCTTCATGGGTCAGACAGTTGTCTTTGCGAACCAGAAGGGAGGTGTCGGTAAGACAACTTCCACCGTTAATATCGGAGCTTATATGGCGGCCACCGGTCGTCGGGTTCTTCTTGTGGACTTCGATCCCCAGGGAAATCTCAGCAGTAGTGTCGGTGTCAGGAAGCAGGAGCGTGGTGTCTACGATGTTCTCATCGGCAACGTGAGTGCGGAGGATGTAATAGTACCCACCCCGCAGGAAAATATGGAAATACTCCCTTCAGATCTCAGGCTTTCCGGAGCAACGGTGGAGCTTGCAGGCGTTGAAGGAAGGGATCATTATCTGAAAAAGGTTTTAAAACCTCTTGAAGGACGATACGATTATATTCTGATTGATTGTCCTCCTTCTCTGGGGATATTGACGATAAATGGGTTTGCCGCCGCCCAATCGGTAATCGTTCCCCTTCAGTGTGAATTCTTCGCATTGGAAGGCTTTCTGAATATGCTGTTTCAAACAATTAAAAGAATTCAAAGCAGTTTGAACCCGTTATTATCTGTAGGCGGTATAATTTTTACTATGTACGACTCAAGAACACGTTTGGCACAAGAAGTTATTCAGCAGGTTAAAAAAGCATTTAAAACACATCCGGAACTTCTCTTTAAAACGGTGATACCGAGAAACATCCGGCTTTCTGAGGCGCCAAGTCACGGATTGCCGATTAATATGTATGATCCGGGTTGTGTCGGGGCCCGTAGTTATGCAGCGCTGACGGAAGAGGTGATGAAACGTGTCTAAGCAACCCAGAAAAAAAGCATTGGGGTCGGGATTGGATGCCCTCCTAGGTGAAGACCTCAGTTTATCCAACCCGGCATCCGGAATATCGATAAATGAGGGAATTCGTTTTCTTTCTTTAGACCAGTTAAAACCTAACCCGGATCAGCCCAGAGAGCACTTTAACCAGGAGTCCCTTGCTGAGCTGGCGGAATCCATTCGGCAACAGGGAATTATTCAGCCGATTCTGGCAGAAAGCAGAGCCGACGGAAGCTATATGCTGATAGCCGGTGAAAGGCGCTGGAGGGCTGCTGAACTTTCAGGGCTTAACGAAGTTCCAGTTATCGTTCGGAATTTCAGTCCTGAACAGAAGTTGGAAATTGCCCTTGTGGAAAATGTTCAGCGGGAAGATCTTACTCCGATGGAGGAAGCAAGAGCTTATCGACACCTTATGGATGCACTGGAACTCTCTCAGCAGGAAGTGGCGGATAAGGTGGGGAAGAAACGTTCGACAGTGGCCAACAGTCTGCGTCTTCTGAAACTGCCTGAAACCATGAGAACTGCTGTGGAAGAAGGAAAATTGAGCGCTGGTCATGCCCGGGCTCTACTGGCGGTAACCAACCCGGCGGATCAGGAACTGCTTTTTTCAAAAATATTGAGTTTTTCCCTCTCTGTCCGGGATGCTGAAGCAACAGCGACCGAGATGAACCGAGGGCATAAAGGAAATGAAAAACCTAAATCATCAAAGTCCCGGGGAGCACAGCAACGGGATCCTGAAATTGACAATCTGGAGCAACGCTTTCTAGAAGCTCTGGGAACAAAAGTATCAATGAAAGGAACTTTGGTTCGGGGCAGATTGGAGATTTTCTGGTTCAGCCAGGATGACCTGAATAGAATTTATGAGCTTTTAGTCAACGAAGGGTAAATGGCCGGAATTTTTACCGAGAGTGTATGTTCCATCTTAAATACAGTCCCACCGGGTTTTGTTGTTACCTATGGCGGTCTCGCGGCAGCGGCAGGTTCTCCCAGAGCTGCCCGGCAGGTGGTGAGGATATTGCATACCCAGAGTAGAATACGGAATCTTCCCTGGCATCGGGTAGTCGCTGCCGGGGGTCGAATTGCTCTGAAAGACCCAATGGCTGCCGATCTTCAAAAGGAACTGCTTCGTTCTGAAGGTGTTCAGATGATTATTGACGGCCGGGTGGACATGAAACGACATTATTGGGATTTTTCCGGGGCTGTTCCCGATTGACAAAGAGCCCCTGTTCCGGCTAATTTTCATACCCGGTATTGGAGGGGTGTCCGAGTGGTCGAAGGAGCTGGTCTTGAAAACCAGTGCGGGGCAACTCGCCGTGGGTTCGAATCCCACCCCCTCCGTAGGCGAGGGTTTCAAGAACTGGTATTTTCGCCTGTCAGGACAGTTTAATTTACCGATTTGGAGAGGTGCGAGAGCGGTTGAATCGGGCTCCCTGCTAAGGAGTTGTATGGGTGACTGTACCGAGGGTTCGAATCCCTCCCTCTCCGAAGGAAAGAGAAGGATTGTATTGAATCTTTCCGCATTTAAAAATGTGGAGGGATTCGAAACGAGTGAGCGCCGGCCGAAGAGGCCGGATAGCCGAACATGATGATCGGCGGCAGTGAACGAAGCGGTCTGAAGAAACGAGACACGACGTTGAGTTTCGGAAGACGAATCCCTCCCTCTCCGTAAGACAATTTATGTGCCCTTAGCTCAGCTGGATAGAGCGTTAGGTTGCGGACCTAAAGGTCGGAGGTTCGAGTCCTCTAGGGCATACATCTGGAGAGATGCGAGAGTGGTTGAATCGGGCGGATTCGAAATCCGTTGTGCCGGGTTCCGGTACCCAGGGTTCGAATCCCTGTCTCTCCGAAGGAAAGACTGAGGATTCGATAGAATCTTTCTTCTTTCTGAAGTTAATTGGAGTGGTGACCGAGAGGCCGAAGGTGTGCGCTTGGAAAGCGTATGTACTCTAACCGGGTACCGAGGGTTCGAATCCCTCCCGCTCCGTCTTTTCCCCCGTGTTGATCCGAGGGTCCCGTGTTAGAGATTGTCGCCCAACTCCGCCAGATCCGGAAGGAAGCAACGGTAAGCGAACAGTCTCTGTGCACGTCAGGC
>Ga0209633_10003103_pt1 | contig 15478 bp, 17 predicted proteins | sample Cruoilmetagenom1_FD_187290 | JGI IMG/M metagenome (GOLD analysis project Ga0209633, IMG submission 187290) | Oil polluted marine microbial communities from Coal Oil Point, Santa Barbara, California, USA - Sample 1 (SPAdes) (version 2) | ecosystem: Environmental > Aquatic > Marine > Oil seeps ... | reverse complement strand
CAGTTTTTCGGCCTGATAGATCGCGCGTTCATGAATGCTTAACCATGTGCGCATTGGCCAAAGTTGCAAAAACGCCACCAGTTTGATGTTGTCAAAGGCCTCGGCGTCGTTGTGTTCATAGTTCAGCCCCGAGGGGCTTTTGGTCACCGCCGTAAACACCTGCAGGGCGACATTGCCCTCAACCAGCCGCGGAATATCGACCTGCCCACGGCTGCCGCGTTCATTCAAATCGCGGTTCCACAGCAGGCTGTCGGCGTGCCAGTCGCCAATGATCAGGCTGTCGTGCAAGGCCTTTGCGGCGTCTGAAACGGGGTAGGGCGCGTGGTCGGCCACCGCATTGCGGCCCTTTTCCACATAGCCCGGCACGAAGATAAACACGCCAACCATGATGAGAATGCCCAGTATAATCAGCCGTCCCAGCCATTTTCCGAAGGTGCGCATGATGTTCTCCCTAAGGTCAGTTCAGGGCAGGATAGGAGGCAAGGCGCCAAATTTCCAGCATTGCTTTTGCAAGGGGCGGCGGATTAGGCTGATGTGAGTTTCAAATGGAGGGCTGCACATGGCAGGCGGTTGGGCCAAAGACGGCGCGGTCGAAGAACAGATCGAGGCCTCAATTGCGGACGAATTGGCGCGGATGAAAGCCCGCAGCGGACCGGTTGGCGAAAGCCTGATTCATTGTGCGGAATGCGAAGAGGAAATCCCCGAGGCGCGGCGCGTGGCGATCCCGGGGGTGAAGCTGTGCATCGACTGCATGCAGGAGCGCCATACGGGGTTTAAGGCGCGGCCAGGGATCAACCGGCGCGGCAGTAAGGACAGTCAGTTGCGGTGAGGGGGGACGCAACCAAATGATGCCGCGGTGTCATTTTGTCCGTGATGTTATTTGCTGCCAGCAATATTATTTATTAGCCGTTCGCAATGCGTTATTGAACCTGTGTGCTCCATAAGCATTTCATTGTCGGACCTAAATGTAATGGTTGATGGAACATCTGATTTTTTCATCAATGACCAACGAAGCTCTTCTGCGCTCATGCTGTTTCTCGCGAATACCCCATTGATGTCGTACTTTCTAATCCACACGCGGATCGGGGTTTCGGGCATTAGATTTCCCTCAAATTTCCAGCTGGACAGATATTTCGCAGTTGCCTCGACCTTTAGGTCATCAAAAACAAACGTAATATCCATATCCGCGTTCAGAAACCCATTGTTCTCGAAGCTGAAAACCCCTTGCATATGCGCATGTCGTTCTTCGTTCTCTTGATAGGACGTGCAGACCCAATCCCCAAGAATATCTCCGGCAATGGCCTGACTTATCGGCGCAAGCCAGATCAATGCAACCCATCCCAGATAGTGGAATGATGCCCTGCGAAGCAATCTCACCCCTCCATCGCTTCCAATTCATCAATCATACCCGAAATCATGCTAAGCCCCTTGTCCCAGAATTTAGGGTCTGAGGCGTCCAGCCCGAACGGGGCCAGCAACTCTTTATGGTGCTTGGAGCCACCCGCTTTTAGCATCTCGAAATACTTGTCCTGAAAACCTGCGTCGCCTTCTTCATAGACCGCATAAAGCGCGTTCACCAACCCGTCGCCAAAGGCATAGGCGTAGACATAGAACGGCGAGTGTACGAAGTGTGGCACGTAGGACCAGAAGGTCTCATACCCTTCCATAAAGTTGAACACGGGGCCGAGGCTTTCCGCCTGCACCGACATCCACAGCGCGTTGATGTCGTCAGGCGTCAGCTCGCCATCGCTGCGGGCGGCGTGCAGTTTGCATTCGAAATCGTAGAACGCGATTTGGCGTACCACGGTGTTGATCATATCCTCGACCTTGCCCGCCAGCAGCACGCGGCGCTCTTCTTTCGTCGTGGCGCCTTCCAGCAGCTTGCGAAAGGTTAGCATTTCGCCAAACACCGACGCGGTTTCCGCCAGTGTCAGCGGGGTCGAGGACAGCAATTCACCCTGATCTGCCGCCAAAACCTGATGCACCCCGTGGCCCAATTCATGCGCCAAGGTCATCACGTCGCGCGGTTTGCCAAGGTAGTTCAGCATCACGTAAGGGTGCACGCTGGTCACGGTGGGGTGCGCAAAGGCGCCCGGCGCTTTGCCCGGTTTAACGCCCGCATCAATCCAGCCCTCGGTGAAGAATGGCGCTGCGATTTCGGCCATGCGCGGGTCGAACGCGGCGTAGGCGTCCATCACGGTTTTCTCGGCTTGGTCCCAATCAACGGTCTTGGTGCTTTCCATTGGAAGGGGCGCGTTGCGGTCCCAGACCTCCATGGTTTCCAGCCCTAACCATTTGGCTTTTAAGGCATAATAGCGGTGCGACAGTTTTGGATAGGCCGCAACCACAGCGTTGCGCAGGGCCTCGACCACTTCGGGTTCCACGTGGTTTGACAGGTGGCGGCCGGTCTGCGGGGTCGGCATGTTGCGCCATGCATCCTCAATCGCTTTTTCCTTGGCCAAGGTGTTATGCACCCGCGAGAACAGCTTGATGTTGTCGCCAAACACCCGCGACAATTCGCGGGCTGCGGCCTCGCGCTTGTTGCGGTCTTGCTCGGTCAACAGGTTCAGCACGCTTTCGAGGGTCATTTCGGTGCCATCAATATTAAACATCAGCCCCGCGATGGTTTCGTCAAACAGCTTGTTCCACGCCGAGGCGCCAACGCTTGATTGATCGTGCAGGAATTTTTCCAACTCGTCCGACAGTTGATAGGGCTTCATCGCGCGCAGTTGTTCAAAGATCGGTTTGTAACGGGCCAGATCGGCGTTTTCAGCCATCATCGCGTCCAGCGTCGCATCGTCCAGCCGGTTAATTTCCAGCGTGTAAAACACCAGTGGAGCGGTGAAAACCGTGACCTTTTCCTGCGCGTTTTGCATGAACTGGGCCCGATCTGCATCGGTGGTGATCTGGTAATAGCGCAGGCCCGCATAGGACATCAGCCGCCCGCCGGTGGTGCTGATCGCTTCATAGGCCTGCACACAGGTCAGCATTTCGGCGGCGTTCAGATCGGCCAGTTTGCCCTCGTATTGAGCGGCGAAATCAGCGCAGGCCGTTTGCAACCAGTCCATATCGCGCGCGAATTCAGGCGCGTCTTCGCCTTTATAGAGGTCGCTTAAATCCCATTCGGGCAGGGTGCCAAGATCACCTGCGTCGGCTGTGTTGGGATTTGCGTTAAAAAGCGGGGCGGGAAATTGGAAATGCATCGGCTGACCTCAAAAGTGGATTGTTCCTCTCCACTTAAGGGCGCAGGTGCATGGGTTGCAAGGGGTTGACCCCGGATGCCGGTTTGCATTTGATATAAATTGAACATTGAAAGGATACACCATGCGGTTTGTCAGATTTGGGGCCATCGGGGCAGAGAAGCCCGGCGTTTATGATGCAAACGGGGATTTGCGCGATTTGTCAGGGATTATGCCAGATCTGACGGGGGCGGTTTTGGCGGATTTGGCATCTGTTCAGACAGATGATCTGCCCCGTGTTGCGGGCAATCCGCGGCTGGGTCCGCCGGTGACCGGGGTTGGAAAAATCGTCTGTATCGGGCTGAATTACTATGAACATGCGGCCGAGGTCGGCATGGATATTCCAACCGAACCCGTGGTGTTTATGAAAGCCACCAGCGCCATCACTGGCCCGAATGATCCGGTGTTTTTGCCACGCGGATCTGAGAAAACCGATTGGGAGGCCGAGCTGGGCATCGTCATTGGCACGGCGGCGAAATATGTCGACGAGGCAGATGCTTTGCGCCATGTGGCGGGCTATCTGGCGGTCAATGATGTGTCGGAACGGGCGTTTCAAATTGAACGGGGCGGGCAATGGACCAAGGGCAAAAGCTGCGACAGTTTCGCGCCGATTGGTCCGTGGCTGGTGACACCGGATGAGGTGGGGGATGTGCAGGATCTGGCACTGACATTTGCCGTCAATGGCACGCAAATGCAGGCGGGCAATACCTCGGATATGATCTTTTCTGTGGCCCGGATCATCAGCTATCTTAGCCAGATGATGACCCTGCATCCGGGCGATATTATTTCAACCGGCACCCCCGCCGGGGTTGGCGGCGGGATGAAACCAAAGCGCTTTTTAAAGCAGGGCGACACGATTGAGTTAAGCATTGAAAAGCTGGGGACACAAAGCCAGATTGTTCAGCTAGATTAGGACGTTAGCGGTGGGCGTTAAACAGCGCCGCCATCCCGTCAAAGGCTAGATTGCGCGCGGCTGGTTTTTCCATCAGCACCTCGTGTTCGGCACCTTCGACCATTTCCAGACGCCCGTCTGGCCATTTGCCCATCAGCTTGATCACCGCGAGGGAATCAACGATCCGCTCGTTGGTGCCAAGATAGGTCAGCGTCGGCACAGCGGGCATATCCATGGCTTGCAGATTGCGGGTTTCGGTCAGGGCCTGAAACAGCCAGTTCATGCTGGGGCCGCCCAGTGGCAATTGCGGATGCGCGCGGGCTTGATTCTGCATATAGGCATACATGTCGGGGTCGGTGGTGAGCAGATTGCCCTCAAATGGGGCGGTCACCACATAGCTGTCCGCACTGGTGCCCGGCGCATATTTATGACCCAGCCCCAGACCGCTGGACGCCCAGGCAATACCACGCGCCAAGGGGCGCATCGGCGCGGAGATCAAAATACCCCACATCGGCGCGCTAAAAACGGCGGCCTTTACGTCGATGTTTTCCATCAGGGAGCGCAGCGCAATGCAGCCGCCCATCGAGTGGGACAGTAAATAAAACGGCTCAGGCATATTCAAATCGCGCGCGGCCTTAACCATCGCCCGCATGTCGTGCTGATAGTCGGTGAAACGCATCACATGACCGGTGGCGGTGTCTTCCAACAACCGGTCCGCCAACCCCTGACCGCGCCAATCCACAACCATGGTGGCAAAGCCGCGGGCCTGTAAATCGCCCACGGCTTGGCCGTATTTTTCAATATATTCGGTGCGCCCGGGGAACAGCAAAACCGTGCCATTGGCGCCTTTATCCCAAGCCCCGACGCGAATGCGCACCCCGTCATCCGCGGTCACCCAATAGGCAGCCCCCCCGTCGGGGGCTTTGGCAATGTCGTCATATAGGGGGGCTGTATGCATGGGGTTAGGCCAAGGTTCCGGCCAGCTTCATCGCCATGCCCATATCGCCATCAATCTTTAGTTTACCGGTCATGAACGCCGCTGTCGGGTTGGTGTCCCCCTCAAGGATAGCCTGAAACACGTCCGCATCTGCCATCAAAGTTACATCGGCATCGTCGTCACCGGCGCGCGCGCCATCTGTGTCGATCATGATAGAGCCTTCGTCACCGACGACGAATTTGGCCAATCCGTCAAAACCGTCTTCGATTTTTTCATTTAGGGCGGCTACGGCTGCGTTAATTACATCGCTCATTGGGCATCCTTTTCAAACTGTGATCATCGGGGTCTCGTAATTCCCGATTTATGCGTTAAACTTGGGGCTGTTATGAGCATATTCAACCCACATCACAAATGTATCGTTACGGCACTTGCCTTAACAGTCATGATTACCTTACCTGCCGCAGCCAAAGCGGGGGAAATTGACGATTTATTTGCCCAGTTGCAGGCGATTCCGGCCGATCAGGTCGCACAATCGGCGCGAATCGTTGATCAGATCGGTGCCATCTGGGCCGACTCGGGCTCGGCCTCGATGGATTTGTTGCTGGAACGCGGCCAAAAGGCGCTGGACGAGGACGACACACAGGCGGCGATTGATCATTTCAGCGCGCTGGTGGACCACGCGCCGGAGTTCGCCCAAGGTTATTACAGCCGCGCGATGGCCTATTTTCAAGCGGGGTATTACGGCCCGGCCTTGGCCGATCTGCGTGTGACGCTGGCGCTGAACCCGCGTCATTTTATGGCGATGCAGGGGCTTGCCTATATTCAAGAAGAAACCGGCGAGCCCAAAAAGGCGCTTGAAACCTTGCGCGCGGTGCTGAAACTGAACCCCAATGATGCGGACGTTCAAAAGGCCATCGCACATCTTAAAGGTATGGCGCTTTAGGCGCTGGTAGATCGGGCATCGCATGGACAACACGCAACGGATCACAGCCGTTTTAGGGCCGACCAACACCGGCAAAACCCATTACGCAATTGAACGAATGCTGGCCTATCGCAGTGGCGTTATTGGCCTGCCGCTGCGGCTGCTGGCCCGCGAGGTTTATGACAAAATCGTTGCCCTGCGTGGTGCCAATGTGGTGGCGCTGGTCACCGGCGAAGAACGCATCGTGCCGCCGCGCACCCAATACTGGGTCTGCACCGTCGAGGCGATGCCCGAGGGGTTGGGGGCCGAATTTCTGGCGATCGACGAGATCCAGCTCTGTGCCGACCCTGAGCGCGGGCATGTGTTTACCGACCGTTTGCTGCATGCGCGGGGCAGTTTGGAAACCCTGTTTATGGGAGCCGACACCATGCGCAGCGCCATTGCTGAGCTGGTGCCAAAGGCGCAGTTTGTGCATCGCGACCGTTTAAGCGAATTGGTCTATGCAGGTTCGAAAAAGATAAGCAGGATGCCCGGACGCAGTGCAATTGTCGGGTTTTCGGTTGATAATGTATATGCGATCGCAGAATTGCTGCGCCGTCAAAAGGGCGGGGCGGCGGTGGTGATGGGGGCTCTTAGCCCGCGCACCCGCAATGCGCAGGTCGAGATGTATCAAAACGGCGATGTTGACTATCTGGTGGCGACCGATGCGATTGGCATGGGGCTGAATTTGGATATCAACCACGTCGCGTTTTCAGCGCTGAACAAATTTGACGGCCGGAGGATGCGCCCGTTGCAACCCAATGAGCTGGCCCAGATCGCCGGGCGGGCAGGGCGCTATATGCGGCATGGCTCGTTCGGGGTGACGGGCGAGGCGCCTTTGATGGACGACGGCGTGGTGGATGCGATCACCAACCACCGGTTCGCTCCCGTAAAAAAACTGCAATGGCGCAACACAGAGCTGGAATTTGGCAACACCACGCGGCTGATTTCATCGCTCGAATCCCCCACAAATGACGATTGGCTGACGCGGGTGCGCGAAGCGGACGACCTGATGGCGCTAAAATCCCTGTCGATGCGTGATGAAATCACCACCCATCTGGGCGGCCCGAATGATGTGAAACGGCTGTGGGATGTCTGCCGCGTGCCCGATTTTCGCGGCATCAGCCACGCCGAACATGCCGCCCTGTTGGAACAAATATTCATTTATTTACAACAGTATAACCGCATCCCCGATGATTGGTTGGCCCGGCAAATCAAACGGGTGGATCGCCCGGATGGCGACATTGATGCGCTGTCCAAACGGTTGGCGTTTATCCGCACATGGACCTATATTGCCCAGCGAAAGGGCTGGGTCGATGATGAAAGCCATTGGCGCGGGCGCACGCGCGCTGTAGAAGACCGCCTATCGGACGCGCTGCATGCGTGCCTGACCCAAAGATTTGTCGACCGGCGCACTTCGGTTTTATTGCGCCGGTTGAAGCAAAAGGAGAGCCTTGTGGCTGACGTGAACGACAAAGGTGAAGTGATGGTCGAGGGGGAACTCATTGGCCGTCTACAGGGTTTTCGCTTTACGCAGGATAAAACTGCAAATGCGGACGAGGCAAAAACAGTGCGCGCGGCCAGCGTGGCGGCGTTGGTGCCACAATTCCATTTGCTGGCGGACCGGTTTTATAATTCGCCCGATACGGAAATTGATTTCACCGAACAAGGTGGGTTGATGTGGGGCGATGCGGCGGTTGGCAAGCTGGTGGCGGGCGATGATGCGCTAAAACCAACGGCTGTGGCCTTCGTTGATGACGAAGCTGGCGTTGACGTGATGACCAAAGTGCAGCGCCGTTTGCAGCATTTCATTGACCGCAAGGTCGCCACCTTGTTCGAGCCGCTTTTGGCGCTCTCGAAGGACGAGGCGCTGACGCCCATGGCGCGCGGTTTTGCCTTTCGTATGGTCGAAGGGTTTGGCGTGGTGCCCCGCGCCGCCGTTGCCGCCGAGGTCAAAGATTTGGACCAAGACGCCCGCGCCACCTTGCGCAAACACGGCATTCGCTTTGGTCAGTTCACCATTTTCCTGCCGATCCTGCTAAAACCAGCCGCCACGCGTCTGCGTTTGGTGCTGTGGTCGCTGGCGGGCAAGCTTGATGAATTCCCCGAAAGCCCTCCGGCCGGGTTGGTGACGATCCCGACCGAAAAAGACGCGCCTGTGGGCTGGGACACCATGTCTGGCTATCGCGCGGCGGGCACACGCGCCATTCGCATTGATATGCTGGAGCGTCTGGCCGACATGTTGCGGGTTGAAAACAGCCGCAGCGGGTTTGAAGCCAACCCCGATATGCTGTCGATCACCGGCATGACGCTGGAACAATTTGCCGACCTGATGCAGGGTCTGGGCTATAAGGCTGAAAAAGCGGAGCGGGCGAAAGTGAAGCCTGCGCCGGTTGTTAAGGTTAAGGCCGATGCGCCAAAAGTCGAGACGCCCGAGGGTGAAGCTGAAACCACCGAGGCGACAGCCCCCCCCGTTGTTGAAACTGTTGCCGCGCCTAACGTGAAAGCGGATGCGCCCACAGAAGATGAAGCAGTTGAAGCGCCCGAGCAGGAGGTGTTTTACACCTTCACTTGGAATGTTGTGCGCAAACCGCAGGCCAAACCCCAAGGCAAACCACGCGGAAAACCGCAGGCTGGACCAAAGGGCAAACGGCCTAAGCAGGAAGGTGCCAAAACTTATCAGGCACGCCCAGCCAAGAAAGAAAAGCCGATTGATCCGGATAATCCCTTTGCCGCGGCCCTGATGGGGCTCAAAAACAAAGGCTGATTTATCAAGGTTTGAACGTCTTAAATCGCAGTTTGAATTCCAGCAGCCCGCCAACATTGGTGGGCTGTTGTGCATTTTGATGGGTGTAAACGACCAAGGTTCATGAAATTGCTTTTGCAGAGTAACCGGATTTTCACAAAATTATGCGATGAACGCCTATGCAGAGCGCCCCTAAAACCCATCTCTTTTCTGGTTTAACGACCATAATCAGCATTCAAGTTGCAGCGTTTTTTGTGTTTCACTTGAGTATGGCCTTGGTGTTTGAGATCGAGTGGGTGAAGCTGACATTGGACCACAGGTGGCTGGGTACGACAAACTGGCTGCTAAAGGATGCAACTTTATACGTCCCCGTGGCTCTGTTTGTCTGGCTGATTTTTAAGTCACGCTACAGCAAGCCTCTAGTGGCCTTAATGGCTGCTGTAACGCTCTCTTCCGCTTACTACTTTTCTTACCCTGTGCTCACAGGATTTCTGTATTCTTTGGGGCAAATTGATCGGTGGCCGACGTTCCTGTTTGATCACATGCCGGGAATTGATCAATATCCACCGCTTTAATCAATATCAATGTCAACAGGGTAAGAACTCCAAACTGGCCCAAAGGATCGCGAAACACCAATAGAAAATTCGATCTCACCGGTCAACTTTGCAACAAAATCCCAACTACCAAAACTGCGAAATGAGCTTCGATAGGAACCATGGCCATCATAGGACCGAATATCTATGCCGTAGTCACCACCGTCGCTCACGCTTTCATGCGCAGACCATGAAACCGTATAGCGATCTCCTCTTTCGACGAAAACCGTGACCCTTTCTCGGTTGTAGGAACCCGGCCCCGCGTCAATAGTGGTATTGGATTTCCGCTCATAACATGGAGCCTTATTGAGGCTTTTTCTGACTGCGCCTGTCAGTGTCTTGGACCTGAATTCATATTGCATGGTATTTCCTTTAAAATTTCGTGCTAACTATTCCCTCTTTTCTCTTTTGATCCCGTATCGGTATCGTGCGTTGCGCATCCCTGTTCCCGAACAAAACCCATTGGGAACGCCCGCCGCTTAGCGCCTGTTGAACATTTCCATTGAACTGCCCGCAATTGCCCGCCAAGATGCAAAGCTGCAATGAGGTTGGTTTTAGTGGATGGAAATGCAAACTACTGACAAGGGGCGCGTCGACAAATGGCTGTGGCACGCGCGGTTTTTCAAAACCCGCGGGCTGGCCTCAAAACTGGTGACGGGCGGCCATGTGCGGGTGAATGGCAACCGGATCAGTAAAGGGTCTGTGATGGTCGGGCCAGGGGACACTTTAACCTTTTTGCAAGCCCGCCGGATTAGGGTGATCGAAATCACAGCGATCGGGCTGCGTCGCGGACCGGCCCCCGAGGCGCAGACCCTATATAAGGACTTAACCCCGGTTGAGGAAAAACCCGAACCGACCGCCGAAATCGAGCGAAAAGGCCGCCCAACCAAGAAAGATCGTCGCACAGCACGACTTTTGCGTGGCTCATACCTTGATTGATGGTTAACAAACGAATAGCAAGATACAGATTGCGAAAACCTAGAGTGCACATATGACCTACATCGTTAACGATAAATGTATCGCCTGCAAATACACCGACTGTGTCGAAGTCTGCCCTGTGGATTGTTTCTACGAGGGTGAAAATATGCTCGTTATCCACCCGGACGAGTGTATTGACTGTGGCGTTTGCGAACCTGAATGCCCTGCCGATGCGATCCGGCCCGATACCGAGCCTGACACGGATAAATGGGTTGAATTCAACCGCAAATATTCCGAAATCTGGCCGGTGATCATCGAGAAAAAAGACCAGTTGCCCGAGGCTGAAGAGCGTGATGGCGAAGAGGGTAAGCTGGAGAAATATTTTTCCGAGAAGCCGGGCGAAGGCAGCGAATAGCGATTCGGGGCTAAAGGGAAACCGGCTGGAATTTCGGTGCAATATTCCCGAAATTGGACGGCAATACTCAAGTAAACAAAGCCTATACGCAGGCTTATGGGCTGCGCTTTAAGTAGGGCATAATTTCTGCTATATTGGACGCAGAGATCAATTTTGAAATGTGTCACCACCCTCAGTGCTGAATGCCTGACGGGTGGTTTCTTATCGCCTTATGGATGCTGTATTTCGCAGCAAAGGCGCCAAGCAAGGAAGTGGCCTGAATGAGTAAGTCAAAGAAACTGGATTTTCGTCCTAACGAGTTTGTTGTGTATCCCTCCCACGGTGTGGGCAAAGTGGTTTCGGTTGAAGAGCAAGAGGTTGCCGGTTTTGCGCTGGAGCTTTATGTGATCGCCTTTGAAAAAGACAAGATGACGTTGCAGGTGCCCACCAATAAGGCCATCGAGGTTGGCATGCGGTCGCTTTCGTCGCCGGATGTTGTGGCGCATGCGAATAAAACCCTAAAGGGCAAGGCCAAGGTGAAGCGCGCCATGTGGTCGCGTCGGGCGCAGGAATATGAGCAAAAGATCAATTCGGGTGATTTGATTGCAATTGCCGAAGTGGTGCGCGATTTGCACCGCACCGATGATCAGCGCGAGCAGAGCTATTCGGAGCGCCAGCTGTATGAGGCCGCGTTGGAGCGGTTGACGCGTGAATTTGCGGCGGTGGCTGGAGATGGCGAAGACAATGCCCGTCAAGGGATTATCGACATTCTGATGTCACGAGTTATGCCGGTTGTAACCTAATGGGTTGCGCCCGCTGACGCGGGCGCCCCAAGCGCTTTGGCCCCTTGCGGGACCAAAGCGCTTTTTGCCTGCGGCGCAGGTATTTCAGGCAAGAAGAAATGCGGGCGGGCAGATTAACTGATCGCCGTTGTCAGTGCCATCAAGGCGCCTATTTCCGCGATCTGCTGTGTGGCCCCCAGAATATCTCCGGTTTGTCCGCCGATTTTACGCAGGGCGATCAGGGCCACGGCTGTGCCCACAAGGCCAGTGATGAGTATCGCGGGGACGCCGGACCAGCCCAGCAGGACAAGGGCAATCGCGGCCGCAATCGTAACGGCGAGCATCGCGGTCTTTATCTCAACCCGGCCGACACTGGCCGAGAGGCCGTCCTGTCGGGCATGGGGTAGTATTGCCATCACCACCACCATCGGCACCCGCGACAGGGTTGCAACTGCGATCAGGCCGATTGTCAGTATCCCCGCCTGTGCCAGCGCCGTTAACGCCGTCCAGCGCAGGATCAGCGACAGCACCAGCGCGATCACCCCGTAGGCGCCGATGTGGCTGTCTTTCATAATCTCAAGGCGGCGGATTTTGTCCCAACCGCCCCATAATCCGTCAACACTGTCGGCCAAGCCATCCTCGTGCATGGCGCCGGTCATGACCACCAACGCCACCAGCGCAAGGCCCGCTGTTAACCCGTCCGACAGCCCGACCGCGGCTGCGATCCCACCGATTGCAGCCGCGATTGCCCCAAGGATCAGCCCTGTCAGTGGAAAGGCCCAGGCACAGGCCGCGCCGCGCCCACCGCCGATGTTAACCGGCAAGCGGCTGAGCAGGCCAAGCGCTGCGGGGATGTCCGCAATGCGGACCAGGGGGGTGTCGGATTTTGACATTAACAGGGCCTTTTCATTGCATGCTTGCACATCTGCATTTGTTAAACCAATAAGGCACCAAAAGATCAACGAGGGACCGCTATGAGTTTTACCACACTTGCCGATTTTCGCACGATTTTGAACGATATGCCGGTTGCAGATGAAACCGCGCGGACGGGGGCCGAGGCGCGCAATGGGCAGTTGACCAAACCGCCGGGCGCTTTGGGCCGGTTAGAGGATTTGGCGATCTGGTATGCCGGTTGGCGCGGGGACGAAAAACCAGCCCTTGAGGCGCCGCAAATCATTGTTTTTGCTGGTAATCATGGGGTCTGTGCGCAAGGCGTTTCGGCCTTTCCAGCGGAAGTGACCGCGCAGATGGTGATGAATTTTCTGCATGGTGGCGCGGCGATCAACCAGCTGGCCAAGGCGTATGGGGCCAAAATGGATGTGCATGCCCTGTCGCTGGAGACGCCGACGGCGGATTTTACCACCGATGCGGCGATGACGGAAGATGAGGTTGTGGCGGCCCTGTTGGCAGGTTGGGAGGCGGTCGATCCGCAGGCCGATTTGCTGGTGACGGGCGAGATGGGCATTGGCAACACAACGGCCGCGGCGGCTATTGCCGCGGCGTTGTTTGGTGGCGATGCAGCCACGTGGACAGGGCGCGGCACGGGGGTTGATGACGCCGGATTGGCGATCAAAACCCGCGTTGTGGCTGATGGTTTGGCGCGGCATGCGGATCTGTTGGAGGACCCGCTACAGGTGTTGCGCTGTTTGGGCGGGCGCGAATTGGCGGCGATGGCCGGGGCGATTGCGCGGGCCCGCAGTCTTTGCATTCCGGTGATTTTGGATGGGTTTATTTGTTCTGCCGCCGCATCGGTGTTGGAAATGACTGTCACCGGCGCGTTGGATCACGCGGTCGCGGGCCATGTTTCTGCGGAATCGGCCCATGGTGTGATCCTGAAAAACATCGGCAAAGAACCCCTGTTGGCGCTGGATATGCGGCTGGGCGAAGGCTCGGGGGCGGCGCTGGCGATTGGTGTTCTGAAGGGCGCGATTGCCTGCCATAGTGGCATGTCGACCTTTGCCGAGGCGGGGGTTGCGGCGGGGTAGTCTGCCTGCGGCGCGGATATTTAAGAAAAGAAGATATTAGGTCGGCAGTGGCGCGTCGGCCTTTAACTCGTTCATGACGATTTGGCTTTGCACGCGGGCCACGGCGGCGTGGGGCAGCAGCACCTCTTGGATGAAGATGTTCAGTGCCGCCAAATCCTCGCAGTAGATATGCAGCAGGTAGTCCGCTTCGCCCGTCAAGGTCCAGGCGCTGATCACTTCGGCGCGTAGGGCGACAAGACGGGCAAAGGAGGTCGCAGCGCGCGCATCATGGGCGGCCATTTGCACCGAGACAAAGCCCTGAACCGACAGGCCCAGCTGTTTTGGGTCCAGCTTTGCGCCATAGCCACGGATATATCCCTCGGCCTCGAGCCGTTGGCGACGGCGACCGGCCTGCGAGGCCGAAAGCGCCAGCATGTCGCCCAATTCAGCCGCTGTCAGGTGGGCGTTTTTCTGAAGTTCCGCCAACAGGCGGGTATCAAGTTTATCAAGTTGCATGCGTGTATTCCGCGTTAAATTTCCAATTATCGCTATAGTGACGCATATATTATGCATATGTCTAGTGAAAACGCGCACAATTCATACGGTTGTGTTGATACCCTAGCGAGGAAACACGCGTACAGGAGAAAACACCATGGGACCCTTCCCACATAACGCCCCCAGATCGACCATCACCGCAGAAAATCCAGCCGGCACCGACGGTTTTGAATTTGTTGAATTCGCCCATGAAGATCCGCAACAGCTGCGTGATCTGTTTGCCAAAATGGGGTTTTCGCATGTCGCCACCCATAAGGTCAAAGCCATCGAGCTGTGGAAGCAGGGCGATATCAGCTATCTTTTGAATGCCGAGCCTGCATCCTTTGGCATGCGCTTTGTTGCAGAGCATGGCCCCTGTGCGCCGTCGATGGCGTGGCGGGTGGTGGATGCGCAAAAGGCGTTTGACTATGCGGTGTCCAAGGGGGCGGTGCCCTATACGGCGGATGATAAATCCATGGATGTGCCGGCGATTTTGGGGATTGGCGGATCGCTTTTGTATTTCGTTGACCAGTATTTTGACACCAGCCCCTATAACGCGGAATTTGACTGGATCGACAACGCCCATCCGGCGGGGGACGGGTTTTATTACCTCGATCACCTGACCCATAATGTCCACAAGGGCAATATGGACAAATGGTACAAATTCTACGCTGATTTGTTCAATTTCAAGGAAATCCGGTTCTTTGATATTGAGGGGAAATTCACCGGTCTGCTAAGTCGCGCGCTGACCTCGCCCTGTGGTCGCATCCGCATTCCGATCAACGAAGATCGCGGTGAAAAGGGCCAGATCGTCGCCTATCTGAAACGCTATAACGGCGAGGGCATTCAGCATATCGCGGTCGGCACCAATGATATTTACGGCTCGACCGATGCGATTGCCGACAAGGGGTTGGCGTTTATGCCTGGCCCGCCGAAAACCTATTACGAGATGAGCAAAGCCCGCGTGGTGGACCACGACGAGCCGCTGGACAAGATGATGAAACACGGCATCCTGATTGATGGCGAAGGTGTGGTGGATGGCGGGGAAACCCGTATCCTGCTGCAAATATTTTCCAAAACCGTGGTCGGGCCGATTTTCTTTGAATTCATCCAACGCAAAGGCGACGACGGTTTTGGCGAGGGGAATTTCAAAGCCCTGTTTGAATCGATCGAGCGTGAGCAGATTGAAAATGGCGAGTTGGCGGCCCAATAGGCCCTGCGATCTTTGTCAGGATTTCGGCATCCGCAGGATAATGGTGCGCCCGCCTTTGATATAGCGCAATTCACTTTGACCGATGGCGGCGACCTTGCCGCCATCCACCCGTTCGCCGACCTTGACCTTAACGTAGCGGCCGTTTGACAGACGCACCAAAGCGCGGCGTTTGCTGGGCGAGCCATAAACCCCGATCAAGGCGGTGCGCCGCAGGTTGATGGCGTTTTTGGTGGTGGCCAGACGCGCCACCGATGCCCGGGTTGGCGCAGCGGGCGCTACGGTTTGGTTGCGCGGCACAGCAGAGA
>Ga0209633_10003101_pt1 | contig 15488 bp, 12 predicted proteins | sample Cruoilmetagenom1_FD_187290 | JGI IMG/M metagenome (GOLD analysis project Ga0209633, IMG submission 187290) | Oil polluted marine microbial communities from Coal Oil Point, Santa Barbara, California, USA - Sample 1 (SPAdes) (version 2) | ecosystem: Environmental > Aquatic > Marine > Oil seeps ... | reverse complement strand
GGTGGCCTTTGCGTCATTGGAACAGAGCGCCATGAAAGCCGTCGTGTGGATAATCAGCTTCGAGGCCGCTCTGGTCGTCAAGGAGATCCAGGTGCTTCTCGTTTTTATCTCTCACTTGAAGATGACTTGATGCGCATCTTTGGCTCCGATCGCCTTGATACCATGCTTCAACGCCTTGGCCTAGAAGAAGGCGAAGCTATCACGCACCCTTGGGTCAACAAAGCTCTCGAGCGGGCCCAACAAAAAGTTGAAGCACGCAACTATGATATGCGTAAACATCTTTTGAAATACGATGATGTGATGAATGCCCAACGTAAAGTTGTTTATACGCAACGCCGTGAGCTTATGGAAAAAGACGACATGAACGACGTTATTGAGGAAATGCGCGATGACGCCCTCGATGCCTTACTAGATCGCTGCATCCCCGAGAACTCTTTTGCGGATCAATGGAGTGTCGAGACTCTACATGAGGAAGTTTTGCGTTTATTTGGCATGAATCTTCCCATCAAGGACTGGGCATCAGAAGAAGGAATCGCAGAATCTGAACTGCGGGATCGCATTGAAACAGCTTCTAAAAAACACATGGCCGAAAAAGAAGGAAAATTCACGGCTCCCCTGATGCGTATGGCAGAAAAAAGCATTCTTTTGCGAGTCTTAGATACCTCTTGGAAGGACCATCTTCATAACCTTGACCACCTTCGCCAAGGTATTAATTTGCGAGCCATTGCCCAACGTGACCCTCTGAATGAATACAAACAAGAAGCTTTCACCATGTTTGAAGACATGATGACACAAGTATGTGAAACAACCGTTTCTTTACTTTCTCATCTTGAAATTGGCGTTGAAAATGAAGATGAACTAGAAGATGCAGCCCTTGAAGGAACAGAAACAGACCAAAGCGCCTTAAATTATAGTGGCCCAGCTAAGACACTTGAGGATACATCGAAACCCAAATCTGGTACGAAATCTATCGCACAGCGCCTTGCAAAATCTAACCCATCTCGGGCAAAAAAGGCAACAGGGACAAAAGTAAATAACGGCAAAAATAGCGATACAGATGTTTCGCGTAATGCCCAATGCCCTTGTGGCTCAGGTGAGCGTTACAAACACTGCTGCGGCAAAAAATAATAAGCTTACCCTAAAACATTATCCCCCTCATCATTCCCTTTTAAATGATGAGGAACTCCCCCACGATCGATAAGGGGGCAATGGAGTAGCTTATCATTATCCCAAAAAAGTTCCAGTCTAGGAAAGAGCGATCGACGACTATGTCTCATAGGAAGCTCTGCAAAAGAGCTGAAGCAATACTTTTATACGAAATTAAGATATACTGGTCTTATGGATATAAAAAAGCTGTCCCTCTTTTGTGATAAGTTAATTGACCTGATCTTGAAACCAGGGGATTGGATTTGCCATCTTTTTAAGGTGAAAGAAGGCGAACCGCGATACTTTTTGCGATTATATCTTAATATCTTTATCTACACAAAAATAGCTGTTTTTGGTGCTGTTTTCTTTGCCTTGCGCTCTATTTAAAAACCCAGAATAAATATTTTTATCACCCTTTCAAAAAGGTTTCAGTTACGCATGGCCTGTATGTGCAAAGAGATGCTCTGGGTCCACACCAAATTTTTCCAAGGTCCGTTGCCAAAGAGTGTTTGGGTTGGTATCAAATAAAATAGAACCATCTGCTGGTAGGGTAAGCCAACCATTTTTCATAATTTCTTCTTCTAATTGACCGCTGCTCCATCCCGCATACCCAAGGGCTAATAAGATATGATCGGGGCCATTCCCGAGAATGACATCATCTAAAACGGTTGTTGAAGCTGATAGTGCAATATCATTGGTAACCTCAACGGAGGCTTCTGCCATATAATCTGTGCTGTGTAAAACAAATCCACGACCAATTTCAACGGGGCCTCCATAATGCACCTGAATATCCAGGCTTTTATCAATATTTTCAAGATTTAACTGTTGAAGAAGATCTTCAAAGGTAACGGATTCAATAAGCTTATTCACCACAATTCCCATAGCGCCATGATCATCATGGCCACACATAAAAATCACTGACTTTTTAAAACGAGGGTCTTGCATTTGTGGCATAGCAACAAGGATCTGTCCTGTTAAGTGAAAATCTGTTTCAGCTATTTTCTTTACTTTTTTTGATGACATTCTGAACCCTATACCCTGTACCCATTTGTTCTTTAAAGAATAGCAGTTTTTGAAAAAGAACAATAGGCCTTGAAGCAACCTCTTTTTTATAGTTAGATTGAAGTATCCAACATTTTATAAAATACAGGGATTAAAAAATGAAACAATATATTTTAAATCATATGAAAATAGCTATCGTAAGCCTTTTGATTCTCTACCCTCAAGGGGTATTTTCCAGTGACAAAGGCATCGAAGAGGATGTTCTCGAAGTTGGCTCAACAAAGGTCCCTCTCAAATCTTTTGTAAACACACTCTTTAGCGAAGCCTTTGATGGCAAAAGAGCACAAACCTTAGTCCAATTGAGTAAGCACACAGAAACAAAAACCTTGTACCAGAATCCTCTTTTTCAAACAGCCCTTCGGGAAATGGAAGAAGGGAAAAGAAATACTTTTATTATGAGTCTCCCCTTTGAAGAAAAAAATCTCCTTAAACCCTACATTCATTGGTCTCTCCTAGGCTCCCTTGGCAAAGCTGAATCAAGCAAAGCAGAGAAAAGTGTCCTTGCCCTTCAAGAGCTCGATTTAGATAATGTTGAGGGCATGGTTGCTTCCTTGGATAATTCAGAGTTAAGAGCTCTCTTTGGCACGCTTTTCTCCCTAGACGATACTCCTCCAGCACATGATGCACCGTTTTTAGAGCGGTATTTTTATGAACAAAAAGGAGATGCAAAGATTCTCTCAGAAGATCTAGCTGATCAATCTGACCTTCTGAAAAAGGCAGAAAAAGGCTCTGAAGCATTTTATAATCTCGTTGGGCAACTCAATTTCCTAGGCAAGCGCCTTTACGCGGCTAATAATCCAAAAGACCATACCCTTGAAAATTTCCCAGATGGACTTTTATTTGGCTTTAGCCATGAGCTTGCGCACCTTGAGCTCACCTACTATTTCTTAAAAAATGTTGCAGAACGAGAAGATCGAAAAATAGATGCTCTAGCCGTCCAACTTAAAACAGCAGAAGGTGACTTAGCGCGTCAAAAGCGCTTGAATGTCCTTCTTAATACAACGATGCTTAAAAGAGAAATTGTGGCCTCATCGGCTGTTGCCTTAGATAAATTTTTATCCCTTCAATCTCCTTTAGATGCCTATGTCGCCCTTGGGAATTTTTTCCATAAGTATATTGCAGCCACAACAGATCCTCACGCCTCCAGCTCCCAATTGCCAGCATTCCACGCAGAACTGTGTGAATTAACATTTGGCCTTAGCCTAACACCGCCCGATCTTTTAGATATGGGGCTCTCCTCTCCTAAAGACGTGGAAGATATCACAGTTATTGTTGATGAAGGTTCCGGCAGCGGCGAAAGCATTGAGGTGCTGAGCGTAATCACACCATCAGATTACGACAAAGCCTCTAAGAAGCTTAAGGAAGTCGCTCAAACTTTAGGAAAGGAAGCCATTAGTCACAATTCAATGGAACAAGCACAAAGAGCAGGGCTAGTAGAGCACGCAGCTCTTATTGCCCAAAAGGCTAAAGAAGCAAGCGACAAAGGTAATCTTGAATTAGCAAACAGACTTATAGAGCGCCTTCAAAAAATTAAAGAAGAGCTCTCGACATTATAAGGTCCCATAAAGCGGTGTTCACTATCAAGCCTCTCGTTCCTGGGAGGCTTTTTTGTAAAAACTCCTCTGAAAACCTGTATAGGCCTTTTCAAAAAGAAGGGCAAAGGCCCCATTACCAAAAACATTGGCAGACGTTGCAATGGGATCAAATAAAATATAAAGAGCCAAAATCAAGGACAGCATCTCGGGCGAGAATCCAAGAGTAGATTCTAGAACAGGCAGAATAACCAAGACCCCTCCTCCTGGGACAGCTGCAACAGAAAAGCGCGCAATCACAAAAAAGAGGGTAAACGTTAGAAAGGCCGAAGGGTCTGGCAACGGTTGGCCAAAGGACACCATAATGGCTAGTGCCAAGATAGAGAGAGAAAAACAATCCCCAATCATATGGATATTAATACTCAAGGGCACAATACCGTTCACCACGGGATTCTTTGATGTTTTTTCCGAGGCTGTTGTGATGAGTGGAAGGGCTGACGCACTGGACATAGTGCTGAATCCTGTTACAAGGGCTGGCACCATATTACGAATACTAATCAACCATTTTGACGGATTAAAACGAGCAACAAAGCCATACAAAAGGATAATGTAGGTAAAAGCAAGAAGGGTAATCGCCACAAAAACAGAGAGGTAATTTTGAACAATAAGCGTTAAAATACCATCATGTTGCATCTTAAGAATAAACCCCAAAACAAAGACTGGAATCACAGGAATGAAAAGACGCTTTAAAAAGAGTAACGCATAGTGTTGCAGGTAACGGGCTATGTTTTGCCCTTTTTGAAAGCCCGTTAAAGAAACCAGAATGCCACATAAAAGACCTAAGAAAAGAGCCGTGTCATTGGATAAAAAGGAAGGAAAATCTAAATCCCAGAAAGGTAATAAATCGAGCGTTGAGGGTGTGAAAGCTTGAATATTATCCAAAGCATTTAAGGTGAAAATACCTAAGAAACCCGCCAAAGATGTCGCCGTAAAGTTTGATAAAATGACCATCAAAAACGCAATCATAACAAAGGAAAGAGCTCCGTTCCTAAGGGTGCCAATACTACTAAGTAAAAAGGAAAAAATAATAAAAGGAAGCACCATAAGCAAAGCTTCTTTGATGCTCAAGCTGATGGCATAAAGGATTGATTTAATTTCCGTTGAAACCATATCCCCAAAAAAAAGGCATAGAATAATTTCAGAAATTAAAATAAGAGGAAGTTTTAAATCAGCTAGTTTGCCCATGAAGATACCTTTTTTTCTTTGTGAAATACGTGATAAATTTTCTCAAAAATCTGGGCAAAAGCCCCGTTCCCAAGAACATTTGCAGAGGTAACAATGGGATCAAACAGAATGTAAAGGGCTGTGATCAATGACAGCATTTCTGGGGTAAAACCAAGGTACTTTTCAAGGATAGGAATCATGACCAAAATCCCTCCTCCCGGAACGGCGGCAACAGCAAATTTAGCCAACACAAAAAATAGGGTGAAAAGCATATATTCTTCGAGGGTCGGCAACGGGTGCCCAAAGGAGACAAGAATGGTGAGAGCCAAAATAGAGATAGAAAAACAATCTCCAATCAAGTGAATATTAATACTAATAGGGACAACACCTTTAACCTCTTCATTACCCGTATTCCTTGCAGCGCCTTCCATAAGAAGCGGCAGGGCTGAGGCGCTGGACATCGTGCTAAAACCTGTGATCATGGCTGGTAACATGTTCTTTAAATAACGGTGCCATGTCGCAATTTTGAAAGAGGAAGCAATGCCATAAAGAAAAATAATATAAGAAAAAGTCGACACAACAATCAGGGTAATGATTGCAAAATAATCTTGGAAAATCGAGTTGAGCAACCCACTGTGCTGCATGTTAAAAATGTACCCTAAAATGAACAGTGGAATAAGAGGGATAAAGCCTTTTTGCAAAAATGAAAAAGCAATAGATTTCATTTTTAAAGAGATAGCTTTTGTTTTGCTATGATTGGTAAATGCCAAAAGAAGCCCACAGGAAATACCTGCAAAAAGAGCCATGTCATTAGAGATGAATTGCAAGACTCTAAGACCCCAAAATTCTGTGATATTTCTCAAAGCCTCAGGTGTAAAAAATGTTTCCCAAAGAGGAACCAATTGTTGCGCCGTACCAGAATTATAATTAGCGATTTCGACATGATCTAAAAACTGTATGCCTAAAAATCCGCCCAAAGATGTTGAAACATAATTAGAGATAATCACAAGGGAAAAGGCAAGAGCCGTAAAGGTGAAGGCTCCTCTTTTTAAGGCTCCAAGGCTGCTAAAGAGAATCGAAAAAATGATAAAGGGAAGGGCCGTCACAAGGGTATTTTTAAGAAAAACGCTGATGCTATAAAAAGCCGTTTTAATTGACGTTGGAACAAGGTCACCAAAAGCAAGGCACAGGATAATTTCTGCCACCAGAATGAGGGGTAATCTTAATTCAGACAAACGTATTTTAGGCATTAAAGTTCAGTCCTTAGTTGGGGAATTTAGTTGACTTACACCCTTCACAGTAGCGTAAAACACCCTTTAAAATCAAAGAAAAACGAAAGAGATCACTTCAAAAGTTAGAGCTTTTCTTTTTTATCACCAAAAGAGACTTTTGCAGCAGGCTCTGCAGCGGGCTCTATAGTGGTGGTTTTGAAACAGCGCTCTTCCTGCCCAAGACTTTTTTGTAAAGCTTCTCAAAAAGTTGTGCAAAGGTCCCATGCCCCAAAACATTAACTGGCGTAATAAGGGGGTCGAACAAAATATAAAGCGCCGTAATGAGTGATAACATTTCCCCAGAAAAACCAAGGTATTTTTCAAAAACGGGAAGCGTCATAAGAACCCCTCCTCCAGGTACTCCCGCAACGGCAAAGCGAGCAATCACAAAAAACACAGCAAAGAGTAAAAAGTCTGGCAAAGAAGGCAAATCATATCCAAAAGAAATCAAAATAGCGATGGCTTGGATAGACATAGAAAAACAATCTCCCACAAGGTGCGTATTAATACTCACAGGCACAACGCCTGGAGTAAAAGGCTCTGTTGTGTTTTTTTCCACCGCATCAATAACTAACGGCATGGTCGAGGCGCTGGACATTGTCGTAAAACCTATCAGCATACCAGGCACTAAGTTTTTTAAGCCTTGAACCCACCGTGCTTTATTAAACCCAAGAGCAAGGGCAAACAAAGTCAAAATATAGGGAACAGACACGAGGATAATCAAAATTGCGATAGGTAAATAGTGCTTAAAGACAGAGGTTAACAAGCCATCGTGCTGCATCTTGAGAATAAACCCTAGGATGAAAATAGGGAGCACGGGAATAAAACAGCGTTTTAAGAAGAAAAAAGATCCATTGTAAAGCTTCTGAGCAACATCCTGGCTTTTTTGATGACCTGTAAGTGACAAGACAACACCTGCAACAAGGCCTGAAAATAAAGCTGCATCATTGGAGATCAACTGAGGTAAGTCAAAACTCCACAACGGACTTAGAACATCTTGAGACAGGGTTATTTTCTCGATAAATCCAAGACTTCCCAAAGTAAAAATACCCAAAAACCCTCCAAAAACCGTTGCCGTAAAATTAGAGATAACAACCATGGAAAAAGCGAGAGCAACAAAAGAAAAAGCCCCTTTTTTTAAAATACCAATACTATTCAGCAAGAAAGAAAAGATCACAAAAGGCAGGACGAAAAGAAGAATTTCCTTCAAGTTCAAGCTTACGGCATATAGGGCCGATTTAATGGAAAGAGGAATAAAGTCCCCGAAAATCAAGCACACGATAATTTCGGTGATTAAAATCAGGGGCATTTTAAAGTCGGATAAAAATTTTCTCAAAACAAACTCTTTTACTGGATATATTTTTTGTGGATAGGATTTTTAAGCACTTTTCTCAAGAAAATTTTCTTGATCCATCGCATCCAAAATATAGGTGATTACTTTATCTAATTTAGCAGAGCTCTCGCTCTCTACCATAATACGTACCAAGGGCTCGGTTCCAGATTTGCGTACAAGAACACGCCCTGTTTTTCCCAAATCCGCTTCCATTTCTTTGATAGCTTTTGCCACCGCCAAAGAAGTCATAGGATCCCCATTTTGAAAGCGCACGCTTTTTAGTTTTTGAGGGGTTTGCTCAAATACACGGCACACCTGGCTTGCAGGCTTTTTAGAGTCGACCAAAACAGCAAGAACCTGAAGGGCCGCTACAAGACCGTCGCCTGTTCTTGCAAAGTCTGACAGAATAATATGGCCAGACTGCTCACCGCCAACATTGCCTCCATGTTTTCGCATATAATCACCAACATGGCGGTCACCAACGTTCGTACGCACAAGTTCAAGCCCTTGTTTTTCTAAATAATTTTCAAGGCCAAGGTTAGACATGACCGTCCCAACAACCTGCCCTCCTCGCAACTGGGCACTCTTTTGCCAAGCCGTTGCGATCAAGGCCATAATCTGATCTCCATCTACGATATTGCCCTTTTCATCGGACAGAACAAGGCGATCTGCATCTCCATCAAGGGCAATACCAATATCAGCACCGTGCTCTAGAACAGCTTGACACATTGCATTACTGGAAACAGCGCCAACATTCGCATTAATGTTAAACCCATCGGGCTGATCTCCCATAATAACGACTTCAGCACCGAGTTCCCAAAAAACTTTAGGGGCCACATGATAAGCAGCACCATTAGCACAATCGATGACAATTTTTAAACCATCCAAACGAACAGAACTAGGAAGGGTACTCTTAACAAATTCAATATAACGACCACTGGCACTTTCAAGACGAAAAGCTTTACCAAGATCTTCAGGTTTAGCAAAGTTCGTGATTTTACCAGAAACAAGGTTTTCAATTTTCTTTTCAACATCACAAGAAAGTTTATAACCATCAGGGCCAAAGAACTTGATACCATTATCATAATAAGGATTATGAGACGCAGAAATCATTACACCTAAATCCGCCCTCATAGAACTCACAAGCATAGAAATTGCAGGTGTTGGCAGGGGCCCCACAAGAACCACATTCATCCCCATAGCGATAAAACCAGCTGTCAAGGCAGGTTCAATCATATAGCCAGAAAGACGTGTGTCCTTACCGATTACAACGGTATGCCGATGTTCTCCCTGTTTAAAAACACTCCCCGCAGCCATGGCAAGGCGCATCATAACATCAGGGGTCATGGGTGCTGTGTTGGCAAGGCCTCGAACGCCATCGGTTCCAAATAACTTCATTTACTTAACCTTTTTAGATCAAAAACACTATATAGCAAATTCAAGCAATTTTGCATTGTTTTTTCTTTCATTGTCAACAGAAGCTACTGTTTCAAACAATAAAGTACCCTTAACAAAATTACAAAGTGCTTTGTTAAGGTTTTCTTAAGGAGATTCATGGAATAAATAGAAGAGGAAAAAATATACTTTTGCTGTGTAAAAAAGGAGCAAATTAAAAAATGGAGTGTTATGCTTTAAACGACAAGATATATAAATCACTGAGTTCTTGTCAGTTTGAGGCCGGCACCGATGAGTATAACGCCCTGAAGAGTTTTATGAGTAAACATATTAGCGGTGCTCTTTGTGAGCTCTATGATTTCTTAGAAACCCATGATATTCACCATTTCCCAAAGAAAAAGCAAGACCAGTTAATAAAAAAACAAATTCAGCATTGGAACAACTTAATGCTGCATAGTGATTTTTTACACCTACAAAAAGAGTCTTTTAGAATTGGAAAAGCCCACGATCGCAATAATATTTCTACAGAGATCTATCTCTTAGGCTACAATAAGGTCATCTCCCACTTACAAAGAAAAATATTTGAAGAGGATTTCAAGGACACGTCTCTCCCCAAAAAGCTTTTGAATCACATCACAAACCGTATTTTGGTGGACATTAGCCTTTCTCTTTCTTCATATGTTAGTGAACGTGAGAAAAATTCTCTTTATTTTTATGAAATTTCTAAGATCTCAAGCTGTAATCATGATTTTAAAAAAGCCATTTCTGATGTCCTTTCTCTAACCGTAAAACGTATAGAAATGCAGGGGATCTGTTTTTATGGTCTTCAAAGTGACAAATTTTTAAAATCATTAGATACAATACATATAGGAGATGACCCCCTAGCTGATCCTTCTTCATTAGCCTGTAGGGAAAAAATTATTAAGGATTTCTGCCTTGAGAACCAAGGTACAAAAAATGAGAATCAAAAATTTTCTGTCCTCACAAGAAAAAATTTTCCAAAAAATTCTAAAAAATTAGATAGTTTGTTTAATAAAATTGAACGTTATATCCTTGTTCCCGTTAAAATAGAAGAAGAGCTTGTTGGTGTCGTCGAAATTTTCTCCTTAAAAAGGAAAAAAGAAGAAGGTGTTGTCCCCTATAAAACAATAGAAATGTTCTCTTCTCAGCTATCCATTATCCTAGAGCGCCTCCATTTATTTATTAACCAAGAAAAGTTTATTGAATCCCTCCATAATTCTGCTTTCTATGATTCCCTAACAGGCCTTGCAAACAGAAATCTTTTTATTGACCGCCTTAAGCAAAACTTAAAAAAACTATCTCGCATCGACATTAGTCGTTCTTCTATCATTTTTTTAGATGTGGATGATTTTAAAAATATTAATGATAAATATGGCCATACCATGGGGGATGAAACGTTAAAAATAATAGCAAAATCTATTTCTGCTTGTGTGCGTCAAATAGATACTGTTGCTCGATTTGGCGGCGACGAGTTTGTTATCTTACTAGACTCCGTTGAAAACGAGGGGGAAGCTTACGAGATTGCCGAGCGAATCTTAAAAAATTGCTGCCGCACACTCTATATTAATGATACCAAGATCAAAAACTCCGTCAGCATTGGCTTGTTAATGCTCGAAAACAACGATGACATTGAAGATAGCATTTTATACAAAGCAGATAAGGCAATGTATCAAGCTAAGAAGCTCGGGAAAGGACAAATCTGTGTTTTTGATTCAGAGTTTGTTGAAAAAATAAATTCTGAAATCAAGATGTTAAGTGATTTAGAAAACGCTATCCAATCTAATGAAATCGAAATGTACTACCAGCCTATTATTGATGTTGAGTCAGGTTGTATTGCCTATTTTGAAGCTCTTTGCCGTTGGCATCACCCAGAGATTGGCTATATTCCACCCTCAACCTTTATTAATCTAGCGGAAACATCGGATCTTATTTTAGACCTAGGTAAGAAATGTTTTGAAATTGCTTTGAGAGATATGGCTCGATTACGCAGAGCTTATCCAACTTATCCAGGTGCTATTTTTTCCATTAACATGTCCGTTAAGCAATTTCATAATGATAAAAATTTTCAAGCCATCAAAAAACTCATTCAAAGCCGTTCCAGCTCGCCAAGCTCCATAAAAATAGAAGTAACAGAGAATTTACTATTAGACTCAACAGACCATACTTTCGAGAAATTTACAGCCCTCAAAGAGATGGGCGTAGAAGTCTTAATTGACGATTTTGGTACGGGATATTCCAGTTTATCTTACTTAAATAAATTTTCTTTTGATTATTTGAAAATTGATAAAAGCTTTATTGATACAATGAATGTTGATGAAAAAAACCTTGAACTCATTAGAGCGATCATTGCCCTCTCAAACTCACAAAATATAGGCATTATCGCAGAGGGAATAGAAACGAAAGAGCAGTTAGAAACTCTTTATGAAATGGGCTGTTACCTTATACAAGGCTATTATTTTAGCAAGCCTCTCCCTTTTTCAGAAGCTCTCCTTTTGATTGAAAAAGAGGTGTCTCACAAAAAAGTCTTTAAGAGCTTACAACACAATATCTTTTCAATAAGAGCCTAAGGCTAATAGCTTTTAAATGGCTTCCGCTAACGGGGAAAGGTTGATTTTTTCAGCCCGTTGATGGGCTTCTTTATGGTTAGCAGGTAAGGTTACATAAAAAGTTGCCCCTTGATTTAAACTGCTCTCCACGGAAACCTGCCCGTGAAGGTCATCACAAATTTTCTTAACAATGGCAAGCCCAAGCCCAGACCCATTTTGTGATTTTGTAGTGCTATCTGCATGGTCAAAAGCATTAAAAAGAGTTTTCAATTTTGATACATCGATACCACAACCCGTATCTTTTACCTTAAAACAAATCGCGTTTAGGTCTCCTAATTTTCCAGCTGTAATGTCTAAAGTAATTTGTCCAGACTTTGTAAAATTAGCCGCATTTTCGATAAGATTGGCGAGAACTTTCATGGTCTTTTTAGGGTCAGAATCCATCAACAAAGTGGAGTCGGGGCAGTAAACTTTGAATTTGTTTCTGTTTTTCAAAATGACGACTTCAAGGTTAGGTAATATTTGTTGGATTTCTTCACGGACATTAAATCTTTCAGGCGCAATAATATTGTTTTCTCCCTCATCTGTGAGCTCAAGAACAGAGTCCACCATGTTTAAAAGATTTTGCCCTGCATCGGCAATTTGATTAATATCTTGACGTAATTGCTGCAAATCCATTTTATCATTCACAGAATCAACGATCATTTCAGAATAACCAATGATAGAGTTCAAAGGGGTACGAAGTTCATGGCCGATACGAGCCATAAACTGATTTTTCATTTGGCTTGCTTTTTTGGATTCCGCAATAGTTTCTTGAAGATGACGCTGCATTTTTTCAATCTTTATAGCATTCTCACGAAATTCATGGAGCATGCGCGCTATATCCCCAAATTCATCATTTTGCTCTGTTCCTTGAACATCGCCCTTCATGTTTCCCGCATTAATATCACGCATGCGTTGTGTAATTTGAGCAAGAGGTTTTGAGATCAAATAGGCCGCCACTGTATGGAGCAAAAAAATCGCGAGTCCTAAGAGGCCCAATACAAGGTAAAGGTTGTTTAACGTATCGCTTTCATAGGATTTGAGAGCTTCTTTCTTAAGCTCTCCTTGACTTTGGAGTTCTTTTTGAAAAGTTGTTATTTGGGTCAAAAAAGAAGATAGATCACCCACCACCCGAGTTGTTTGCTCTTTAATTTGTTGAGAAACCCAGGCAAGGTTGTCTGTATTTTGGCTACCCTTATTTAAAAGGGCCCTTTGCTTCATAAAAAAAGTATCAAGAATTTTGAGCTGTTTCTTAACCTCTAAAAATGTTTCAAAGGCCTCTGTCAACAACGGGCTGTCTATGTTTTTAAAAGACGACATCTTCTTTTGAACGTCTTGCATAGAAAGTGTTGTTTCTCTAAGGTCTTTTGTACTTCCCAGCGAAAGACCTTTTTTTAAATTTTTAACAGTGCGAGCAACATCACCTGCTGCTGTAGCCTGATGAGACAGCTCTAATTGCGCTTTTAATAAAGTGGCATGGTTTTTATAATTATCAAGAGAGAGATAAGCGACAAAAGCAAGGGCTATAAAACTGAATAAAGATAAGGATATGATCTTTAAAATAAGTTTTTTAGAGCCTTTTTGAGGAGACTGTGAAGCATCGGTGGTTTCTGTAGAACCCGTGCCTGGTGATAGTTGAGGTGCTTGTGAGGTGTCTGACACGTTTTCTCTTTCTCTTTTTCATTTAAAACGAGGGGATTCCCTAAAAATAGACTAGGGTTTAAAAGTAAAGAAAGGGTTAAAAGAGACGCTCTGTTTTTTTAGCTTTTTCTTCTTTTTCAATCAAGGATTTTAGATCATCAAGGGCTTTATCAAGGCGTTCTTGGGGAGCGCATTCTGATGTCATTATTTCCCGCGAAATAGGTGTTGTGATCACGTTAAGAGACAATGCTGACTTTGTCGGGGTAAAGGGTATTTGCATAATTTTAAGAGCACTTACTGCAGGATATCCGAAAAAAGTATTGACCTTTTCAATCACCAAATCTTTACTATGAGTTAAAAGAAGAGCATGACTAGGGTTGACCTTAATGTGAAGGATGCCATAGGTGCGATAGCCTTGGCGAAAGGCAATTTTCAGAGGTGCACAGAAGGCTGCGTACTGAGGACCTACGATCTTTTCCCACTCAAGGATAATTTTTCCATGAATAATGCCTCGTTTTTTGGCAATGGGATTGACGACACGATTAACAACCGCTTTTATACTTTTCATTACCGTAAACTCCTTAAGGTTAAAAATGCCATGGATCCTGCAAAAAAACAAGGTTGCCCTCAAAAGGTTCAAGAGATCACCCATCGACTTTTAAACTGGTACGACAAAAATGCGCGCACTCTTCCTTGGCGTTATGATCACCATGAGGCAGGAAATCCTTACCATACCTGGCTTAGCGAAGTGATGTTGCAACAAACAACAGTTATTACTGTGATTGACTACTTCCATCGATTCATTGCAAAATGGCCAACCCTTAAAGATTTAGCTAGTGCCTCTGAAGAAGGGGTCCTCACCAATTGGCAAGGGCTTGGGTATTATTCAAGAGCCCGAAATCTCCTAAAATGTGCGCGTTATGTACAAAATGAACTTGGGGGATCCTTTCCTAAAGACCTTCCCATTTTGCTAAAACTTCCAGGGGTTGGTCCTTACACAGCCGCTGCTATTTCCAGTATTGCCTTTCAACAAAAACATGTACCGGTGGATGGAAACATTATTCGCGTTATGTCACGACTTTATGGGTTAAAAACACCCTTGCCTGATCTCAAAGGAGACATTGAAAATCTTGTAAAAAGCTATTCCAATAATTCAAAGCCTGGGAATTTTGCCCAAGGACTCATGGATTTTGGTGCTACCCTTTGTCGCCCTAAAAAGCCTTCCTGTGATAGTTGTCCCCTCCAAAATCAATGCATCGCTTATGCTGAAAATACACAACACCTCATTCCTTTCAGAAAACCTAAGCCTCAAAAACCAACCCGTTTCGGGCGGGCCTTTTTAATCTATGATAAAAACGGCTTGCTTCTCCTCCAAAAGCGCCCCGAAAAAGGCTTGCTCGCCAATATGATGGAGGTTCCCTCTACCCTTTGGTCAACGGATAGTGACGAGGTTGAGCGCTCTTTTTTTGATATAAGCGCAGATGGGAAATTCACCCGCCTTGATCAAACGGTCAAACATACTTTTACGCACTTTCACCTTGAGCTTGATGTTTACCATGGCGGTGTGAATGATTTTAAACCTCGGTGTGCTACGACAAAGTGGGTTGCGCCCAATGCTTTAAACACACATCCTCTACCGACTTTAATGAAAAAAGTAATCCGAGCGGGAGGATTCTCCTAAGGCAACTGAGTTTTGTGTTTATATGTGAATTTTAGGTATTTATATGCTAGGATTTGAAAAATGATTTTAAAAATGATGAGAATAAAATGAATTTAGCTACAAAAAAAGAAAAGAAAAAAGAAACTATGGGAGAGCAAGTCCGCTCGATTACCCTTGCCATTTTAATTGCTCTTTTGATTCGCAGTTTTTTATTCCAGCCTTTTGTGATTCCATCAGGATCCATGAAGCCTAACTTACTAATTGGGGATTTCCTATTCGTAACAAAGTATAGCTATGGCTTTACCAAACACTCCCTCCCCTTTAGCATTCCCGTTATTCCAGGAAAAATTTTGGATGGTGATAAACCTAAAATTGGCGACATTGTTGTTTTTAGAGGGCCTTTTGATCCTGATACAGATTATATCAAACGCGTCGTTGGATTACCCGGAGACGTTGTCCAAATGCGGGACGGTATTTTATATATTAACGATGTGGCAGCAACAGTTGAACCTGCAGGCGAATTTGTCGATGATCTTTGGGTGCGTCGCCAAAGAGGGCAGGCTGATCAACGCATTGTTGATGTAGATAGTAATCGTCATATTGATGCTTATTACG
>Ga0209633_10003100_pt1 | contig 15489 bp, 15 predicted proteins | sample Cruoilmetagenom1_FD_187290 | JGI IMG/M metagenome (GOLD analysis project Ga0209633, IMG submission 187290) | Oil polluted marine microbial communities from Coal Oil Point, Santa Barbara, California, USA - Sample 1 (SPAdes) (version 2) | ecosystem: Environmental > Aquatic > Marine > Oil seeps ... | reverse complement strand
GTAATAAAAAACAAGAAATTGAGGAATGTATTTTGGAATTAAGTGGTTAAATATACAGCCAAGGTACTTATCCCCTTCATCCTGGTGGGTGTAGATGCTCTGCTTTTTTCCCGTTAATCGGGGTTAGTATAACTGGACTTCTACCCGCCAAAACTGACTTCATACATTAAATCACCTTTAGTGATGGCAAAGGTGGCCATGCAACGACGAAAGTGATTTCATGTTTCTACATGTTTTTTTACCGCACGACACTTACGCGTCCATCGCAGAGAGCAATCGCTTGTTCCAGAATGGCATTCTTGACAGAAGCAATGAGCCACTCCCTTCATAGGTACGCAACATCCCTTCATGACAAAGCAGAGAAGATAATATTGATCTTGCCGGCCTCTTCATCTTGAATGTAATGCCTTCAGTTCGGGCTATGACCAGTCTTCCGTCAACCTTCATCCTGCTGTTATCGAGTTTGATTTCTTCCACCGGACCATCAGCATTGAGAACCACCTTCCCGTGACCGCTTAGTTTAGTCTGGTAATAAATAAAGCCTTCACCAGACCATAGGGATGTCATGACCTTCTGACGGGCAAGGCTGAGTTTTACGCTACTTTCCGAAGCCCAGTAAGAACCTCGCGAGAGTATCCAGTTTTCATCTTCCGGGACTTCAAACATGTGGTAACCCCTTACCGATGGATCGAGATAAATGATACCACTGCCTGAGTATTTGGGCCGGATAATCGATTGTTGCGCAAAAGTCGAACGAACTGCACCAAGGGGAGAAGGGATGACTGCAGCCATTTCGATATCGCCATCCATGGTTGCCAGTGCACCGGCTTCAGTTTGTATAACTTCATTATTAAGAAAAATCTGCACGGAACGCATACCTTCCGTCTGCTGAACTTCAAACACCGCCATACCACACTTCCTGTTTTTGCTTTTAAATACGGTTACCCTGTAACCCCGGATTGCCTTATTGCATTAGATTCTTGAAAACCTTGGCATAGGCTGCAGGAGGAACGCTTACCTCCCCGCGCAACGGAGCATCCATGGCAATAATAACAAAAATCATCATACTTAAAAAGAAAGCGACTGACCCGCCAAGGATGAGATGAATGCTGAGTTTCATGTCAAACAGCCAGAACAGCCCGATGTTCATTAACGCACCAACTCCTACAACATACCACAGCACCAGCGGTATCGACTTATCAACGCCGGCCTGACGCGACTGCCGCGCCTCTATAAAGGCATTAAATCTACGCAGGGTTTCAGCATGCAATATTTCATCGGATCTAGTCTCCGGCTTAAATGATATCAAGTTATCCTGGATATTTGAAACAATAATATTATCGTATTTTGCTGTCTTACCATTCTGTTGTGCTGGCCAGACCTCATCTATCGTATAGAGAGTATAGTTTTTTATCTGATCTTGTAAAAAATATTTAACATGGCCCGGATAATGTGAAACATCCCGGTACAGCGTCGCCAGGGTCGTCGCCTCATTTTTAACCATATTCTCAACATCTTCCGTATTCTGATAGGTGGCCACTGAAAGCAGCCCCAGTAATAGCCCATAAAACACACTGATACATGAAATAGTATACCCTATGAGTGCATTTCGTCGTGTTTGTCCACGCATCCAGATCTCAAAAAATGGACGTATAAAAAAGACTCCAGCCCAGGAAAACCCGACTAGAGTGACCGCAACCAGGATCGCCAGGCTCAAGTTACTCATATTATAAAATGAATTAAGCATATCTATTTAGTACCTTACTCATGAGTCTCCTGTTTTTAGGACAGAATACAAAATATTACTATTCAATTTAAAAAGTTAGAAATAATTGCCAAGGAACTTATCACAAATCCTGCTCAGGGGCATACATCAAGACCATGTTCCACAAAGTATTTTTTCGCCCCGTCGTGAAGCGGCGCCACATAGCCGCGGCAAGCCATCTCTTGCAAATCCAGATCTGAAAATGCGGGATGGACTTCTCTAAGATGGTCAATATTCTCAAACACAGCCCGCACTAATTCATACACTACGCTTTCGGCCATGTCTTCAGAAGTAACCACTGTAGCGATTACCCCCGGCGTGTGTATATCTCTCTCCATGTTCGCATAGGTGCCGGCGGGAATTGTCAAGTAGTCAAAATAAGGCCGACCAGCAACGAGATTGCGCACTACCGATGTGTCCAGAGAAATGATCGAAGCACCGCAATCACTGATTGCCCGGGCCACGGAGGGACTGGGCACACCGGCACTATTACCGTACGCATCAATCCTGCCTTTGCACAAGGCATGCGTTTGTTCGCTGGAAGTTAGCTCGGTCGCCCGACCAAAAAACTCCGTGTCAACGTTATAAGCCCCCATCAATTCATCAAAAGTAGACCGGATTCCCGAACCTGGACTACCTACATTAACCCGCTTACCCATGAGATCATCCCAGTTGGAGATGCCGGAGCCTTGCCGGGACAGGAGATGGAATGCCTCTGAATAGAGTGACAGCACTGCGCGAATATTCTTTAATTCCGCGCCTGTGAAACTTGCATCACCCGTATAAGCATGAAACTGAACATCTGACTGGACGATGCCAAAGTCCAGCTCTCCGGCAGCGACCTTGTTGATGTTATCGACAGAGCCTCCGGTGCTTGCCGGAATACAACGAATATTGTGACCACGATCTTCCATATCCTTGTGCAGCATCAGGCAGATAGCGTTACCTGCCCTGAAATAGACGCCCGTGGAGCCGCCGGTACCGATTGCAATAAAATTGTGCTTGGCAGTCGCCTGACTTGGCAGTGCGATTAGAATTAGTATAGAAAGACAAAGGACTGCTGTGAAAATACGTTTTCCATGCCACAAAATCCTTATTGGTTGTACCCTTGGCAATAGCATACGCTTTTTAGAATTCATCACCGATCTCGAACAAAATTAACCTCCCTTGAACATCCAACCTTAGACACATCATAACCCGTACAATTCAAAAATCTGCTCATGATATTGTCCCGGAGGAACACTACCGAACAAAAAAGACTGATAATCAAACCCATTAAACTTTAACACTGCTCAATATCCCGGTCAATGATAAACTGCAGATACTTGCCTGTCCGGCTTCATCGTTATTTCAAAAAATGAGCTTAGTTACACTGGCTACTTGCTGCTATACCGAGATGTACAATCGGTTCATAAGAAAATTCAGCCATCAGTTCGGCATATCTTAACCCGGAGTATATCCACATGATGGCGCAGCGTGTAAAGATCCTGGCTGAAAGCGACCGGCACCTGCATGGCCCGCAACACAGCATCGATTTCGTCCAGCCTGGCGATAGCTGCCTGACGTGCCTCCCTGGAACCTTTGTCTGCCTGTCGCTCTACACGGGCAAGTTCCCTATACCAACGAAAAATGCTGGATCTGATACGCCAGATAAAGAACGTCGGCAGAATCTTGAACAGGGGGACAAACAGCACCAGGAACGGCACCAGCATTACCTTAAACCGATCGATCAGGGTTGCCGCCCAGAACGGCAGGTAACGCTCGAGGAAACTCGGTCCGTGAGACAAATAACGTTCCGCCTCCTCGCTGATTGGTAGATCGACATAGTCCTGGGATGGAAACTGGCTCCGCCTCTCGAACATGCCACCCTGTCCGTGAACCCGGGTCGTAGTCGCCAGTAGCAGATCGACAAGTGCCGGATGCAGCGTTTTGCGCGCTACAAGGTTGGCGGTAGTCGCCACCATTTTTATGTCCTGATGCGGAATATCACGTTTGAGATCCAGCGCTCCATGGGGCAACTGTACCTGGGACAGGAAGCGGTAGCGCATTGCGTAGGCGCCGGCACGCTCAAAACTCATGAGGCGTACATTTGATTGTGTGAATAATCTCTGCAGTGTCGGCGAGGTAGGTGACGCTACAAAAAATGCACCTTCAATCCGGCCACCAATCAGTGCATCGGCGGCATCACTGCCACCAATCGGGAGCGTCGCCTGTGCGGTCACTGCAAGACCATTTTCTGCTAACAGCTTGCTGACTATCGCCTGAGTTCCGCTGCCCTCACCACCAATGGCCAGCCGTCGCCCTTCCATAATGGCCAGGTTATCGATCTCATCCGCAACCTCCATGAGGTAAAAAAACCATAGTGGCTCATAGTAGAGACTTGCCAGCGACGCCAGCGTTTTGGCATCAGACGCCTCGGATACGCCGCCTTGGACAAATGCCAGATCCACATCCGAACCGGGATCCCTGAGCCGCTGAAGGTTCTCCAATGACCCATTCGACGCCAGCACTTCAAGTTCCACACCCTCAACGGCCAGACTCTTTGCGTACTGCTGTGCATATTGATAATAGGCTCCGTCTTCACGGCCTGCACTGATTACAATGTGATTATCCGGTGCAGGCTCAATCGACAGATATGCCAATATTGTACCGAGAAGGGTTACCGAGGCGGCGATGACATAGAAACGAACGCTGTTATCCGTGATCCAGTTCAAAAAACGTTGTAACATTTGCTGGTTATATATGGTTTAATAGATCAGGCATCTGGTCACCGAGATGCCCTTTATTTTTCTTCACGGCTTGTGAGCAAGAAACGCAGACACGAAGAGTGTTTTTATTAAAAGAATACACTCAATAAGCCGAGTATCACGCCCATAACAAAAAGAAAAAATAGTCCGAGAAAAGAGAGTGCTGACAAGAACAAATAAAAGGGGTTGACTAAGGGGCCAACACTAAAATATTGGCCAATAATATCATCAGCTGAGTTAAGCAAAGTACGGATTTGAAATAGCTTTTTCGCCTGTCCAAAAAAATTCAATGCGCCTTTTTTACTTGACTTAACGTGGTGCCAGCTTTGAGCAACCTCATCAGTAACATCATCGATAATTTCTTCTGCGACTTTAGGAATGTCTTTAAGGTTTTCCAAGGCATACCAAGTACGCGAAAGTATTAAGCTTGGTAATAGTGTTAATCCGCTAATCATTAAGCTTGTTATTAATGAGACCTGATGCAACTGGAAGCAGTAGATAAAAATCCACAGGCTCAGTACAACAGAGATAAGCAGCACTAGCCTTAGTCCATCGGCCAAATCATCGACTAAAAGCAGTATTTTCTGAAATGCCTCCTTTAACTTGCTATCGTTTACTGTTTTATTTTCCATGATTTTCTTATTTGGGTCGGTTGTTGTGATTGTGCAATAAAACCCATTACGCTATGCGTAAATATAAAGAATTTCGCAAAAGGGAGACCAATTTAAAAGCAAAGGGTATTTTAAGACTCATTCTGTATTGGACAAGGCCAGGTGTTTAAAGTAACATATTTATCTTACATTATCACCACTACTCTCTCCAGAAACCAGAAAGTAGCAGTTATACCAATGATGTAGGTTAGCCCCATTTTATACATATAGACATACTTTTCAGTTAACGATTTAAATACCCAGGCAAATAAAAGCACAGCAGATACAAAGAGCAATTGTCCTGTCTCCACCCCGACATTAAAGAAAATAAGCGAACCCACTATCTCATTTTGCGGCAATCCTATCTCTTTAAGTGCTTCGGCGAATCCTAAACCGTGGATAAGCCCAAAACCAAAGGCTATAAGCCATGGGCATTTTTTAGTTATATGTTCACGGCCACGCATGGCGTATATCACTTCTGCAGCAACGAATACAATAGACAGAGCGATAGTTGCTTCAACGGCACGACTTGAGAGATGGATCATATCCAGGGAAGCGAACATCAGGGTAATTGTATGGGCCACGGTAAATGCAGTAATGGTGCCGATAAGTATTCGCAAATTGCCTACCAGTAGTAACAGTACCAGGACAAAAAGAAGATGATCAAAGCCTTCCAGGATATGCTCTACACCTAAAATAAAATAGGTCGAAGCCATGTTATAAAAACCACTTTTATGCGTCAGCATAAAAGTTGGCTTTTCAGGAAGTACACGGATAAACTCTGTAGATCCATCCAGATAATGTATACGTACCAGTACATCACTTGAAGTTGCTTCCAGGTCTTTGATCTCTATAGGTTTGCCTATTAATGCTCTATCATCTTCTATCACATAGGTTTCGAGAATAGCACTGCCTGTTCGGGAGATATTTTTAATACCTTTAAGTCGAGAGCTTTGTGGAAACAGAGGTTCTAACTTCAGTCCACTTTGGGCTTCACCTTGAGTGGGTTTTTTTGTCCATGCTGAACAAAAGAGAAGTTGATGTCATGGTTGGGGATATACGGGTTCTGGGAGATACAAAGGGGCTGGATATTACAGAACTTCCTCAACATCCCATCTGTTATGTCTGCAGGGCCGGCCATCCTTACGCAAAACGCAAACAAATGGTTTTAGGGGAAATTTTTGACTACCCCATTGCCACACCCTGGATCCCGAATGTTATTTACCAACTGGTGGCCAGTGAATTAGGGCTGCCGGTGGCAGAACTAACCGCATTTAAGAACGGTTTGATTGAATGCAGTTATTTTAAGTTACTGATCGACGTGGTTTTGACCAGTAATGCTATCGGCTGTGGTCTTGTTCCCATCTTTTCAGATGGGATAGACAGAAAAAAATTGTGCAACTCCCTGTTACCTGCCGGGGTGTTAATTCTGCGTATAGCTTTGTGAGCCTGGCAAGATACTCCACTTCCCCGGCAGTCAAAATTCTGAAAAAAACTCTTATCCAGACTGTGCAGAAAATGTAACATGTCGAAGAACCTAGCGACGACCACCGCCACGACCGCCACCTCCTCCACCGCGACGACCACCAGCACGGGAACCTCCTCCCATGCTGCTACGGGCTGAATGCATTCTTTCTGTGGAGCGTTGCCTTGAATACTGCTGCCGGTCTATTGATGAAGAACGGTCATAGCCTGAAGTCTTAGGCACACTGGAACGTTTTACCTCATCAACTTTTGCAATATTTTTATTCTGCCACTCTCCACCAGTCCGTTGCTGCCATTGTCCTTCATGGTTGCGCAAAACATTGCCATCCTTATCAGCCAGGACATTATTTGCCCTGTTCAGATTATCACGGGTCGCTGCCTTGTTGCGGATATCGGCTGTACTGAGTTCACCGGAATTAATCTTACTTGCCGGATTATGACCACTGACGGCAGGACGGACAGCCGCACGGTTGTCAATCCTGTTCTGAATATTTTGCCGATCCGTACTGCTGATGGAGCGGGAATCAACGCTGTTCACAATATTGGCTCTCTGATTTGAACTGCGATAAATATTGTTGTTTCTGGTTACACTGTCCCAGTTATTTCGGTTAACATTTATATTGGTGTTATGGATGTTGATATTGTTATATGAACGGCGGTACCCGCGGGGCCCCCAATATCTGTGACCCCAACCGTGTCCATGGTAGCCCCCTCCTGTATAAAAGCCGAAACGAAAGGGGCCCGAACTCCAGCTCATACCAAAGCCCCAGCCACTCCACGGATTATAGGAGACACTGAATCCCCAGGTGGCCGGACGCGGGTAGTAATAATGGGGGGTAATCCAGGGAGAGTAATAATAGCCGGTCCCATAGACAATTGTCGGACCATAGATGTAGCTGCCCACATAACCCGGTGTATAGCCCACGTAGACCACCTCCGGTGTGGAATCATAAACATAGACATATTTCGTATTATAAACCGGACTGGATGGCGGCACCTTGCCGATCCCGGGAGCAGCGTGATCTGAAACCTTCCAGGGGCCGTTCGGAGAATCCGAAATATACCAGACCCCGTCTTTTACAAGATAATATTCCTTACCGGATTTAAGAACGGTTTCCGAGCTGTTGACCGCATACTGAAGGTCTGTTTTTTCAATTTCCTTGAACTTGGGTTTACCGTCGTACTGGACCTTGATATCGACCGTGCCCCGCTTAATCGCGGCTGTCTGCGGAATTTGAGCGTCCATCACCGCCTCTTTGGCCTCATCAGTATCTGCCACATAGGATCTGACATCACTGTATTTCGAATTTCTTGGGATTTTGGTAAAAGAACCAGGTAATTTATCAGATGTTACAAAATGCCATTTCCCCTGCATGGAGTCTGCCTGATACCAGCGCCCGGAAGCAACAATAAAATACTTTTGACTCTTTACATCCATAAAGACCCTGGAATCCGTATTATTCATCACCAGGAGATCATCCGTCAAAGGCTCAAAGCCAGCTTTACCGTCTGAGACGATAAGTTCTGTCGGCTTATGAACCACCACAATTTCAGGGTTGTTCTCTGTGGTTATTTTTGTCTCGGATGAATCCTCTTCCTGGTCATATTCTTTCGCCTTATCCTGCACCATCTTGACTAAAGACTGTGGCGGATCGGTATCAAAAGTCCAGGGGCCATCCACATCTTTGGCCTGGTACCAGACGTTTTCTGCACCGTTCAGATACCAGCTGCCGCTTTTGTTTTTATTAAAAAGTGGGTAGGGAGTGTTGGCGACGGCCTGGTAATCACTGTTTCCTTCAATCTTCTGCAGCACAGCCTTGCCGTCAATGGTAATAAGCAGGGCTGGTTTATCCATATAGATAATATCGGGTGGATCATTTTTAAGGTTGGCCGCCTCCGTCTTCTCCTGTTTGATGGCAGCCAGGGCTGTTGTCAGATCATCAAGTGACGACTCCAGCTCCCAGGTTTTCATACCATCGCTCACGGCCTGACGAAACTCTTTAGCAAGCTTTGTATTTTCCTCAGGAAAGCGGGTGTTGGTGATCTCCAGGGTTTCGTACTGGACGATTCGCCTGTCACGATCAATCTGCACCTTGGAATCAAACCAGGCTACACCAAAGACCGGGTCTTTTTTCCCTTCAGCGAAATAGGCTACCGCAGCACTGCCCTTCATGATATTATTCTCTAAAGATTCAATCTGGGGCTGGTAAATGGTGATGGAGCCTGAAGAAACAGCAACACTCCTGGGCCACTCTTTCAATTCTGTTGACTGCAGAGGAGAGACTAGCAGCAACAACAGAAAGACACTGATAGAACAAATCCGGCGGTATGGCATGAGATACTCCCTTATTTATTTGATAGCTGGTTCTACGAAACATACTCATTCCTACTGGAATGTCCAGTATCGGGTAGTTGCCGTTTTTATTGCAGAGGTGATTTTAAAGAATCCCCAGGAAGAAAGTATTGGGAAATCAGCAGGCAGGGAAACAGCTCATAAGCGGAGGTAAAATGACAGGGCTCTATCAGAGTCACCCTGATCAACGAATTCACAACCAACGACATTAGAGTGGACATAGCAAACCAGGGCCTGTTTTTTTATCGGACTGCGCTGTTTATCGTCAAGGTGGAAATCCAGGTCGAGAATGGAACCCGGGTGAAGACGGTTCATACCGATAACATGATACTGCAGACCTCCGGCAGAGATGTTGGTGATCTGCATTACACCTTTACACTGATCATACTGGTAGAGTGTTTTGTAAGTACCGGACAGGCTGACATCCTTGCGGTAATGACTGCGGTAATCGAGAAGTACCCTGAAAATTGTTTTGCAGCTGCAGCGAACTTTCAATATATGTTTTTCATGTTTCAGGGTGGCGACCGTTGTCCTTTTCAGATTATCGCATACAGGACAGATGATGGTAGTAGTTCCGTCACTATGGACATGAGTCTTAACGGTTTGCATAAGGATTACTCATAAATGAATGGCAAAATCATTTACAGTTCAGTGCCGGGAACAACTCCAACCCTCCAAATTCTATGGTAATCATTATTGATGGCGTTGCAAAACCCAAAGATTTAGAGCATTCCGTCATTCCCGCCTTCGCGGGAATGACGGAGCAGGGAGCTTTTTACGGGTTTATCATTATTGAAGAACTCATAAAAAGGTCATTCTGGGATCCAGATGGCTAAGTCAAAAAGTTCGATATACGAGGCGTAGTGTTTTTCTCGGGCCCTCAACAATACATATGGTATGTTGAGGTTCTGAGAAAAACCTGCAACGAAGGAGATCGGACTTTTTACGACGCCATCATTATTGCCCAAAAGCAAAATGGAAGTCAATGGATTATCCACTGGTCACTTCCGTTATTTGTCACCGATACCGATATTTACTGCTTCTCCTGCTCTTTTTTCTCGCCATGAAAAAGATTAACAGAGCGCACAAAACAAAACCAACTACCACTCCCATTAAAAAAAATTTCCACCCTCCCCCGCCCGCTGATGGTAATGCCTTACCATTTTGTGCAACGGGAGTCACTGCTTTAGTCTCGCTGAGAGCTGCCTTATCCAATTTTTTTTCTGCCGATCCCGTCTGAGCTGCAGCCATCGCAGTTTCAGGAATTGCCGGAACCATTGCAAAACCCTTGGCCAGTAGCTGTGTGGCCTGGGCATCACGAACCTTACGATCCTTACTTCCCATAACAATAGCAATGATACGCCGTCCACCCCTTTTGGCAGTGGCGGCAATGGAAAATCCGGCAGCGGTGAAATATCCGGTCTTGAACCCGTCACAGCCATCCACACTTTCAAGCAGATGGTTATGGGTACGCATGACAAACTTTCCTCCCCGAAAATCCCTTACTCTTGTTGCGGTATATTCAAATACTTCGGGATGTTTGGCCATTTCACGGCATAAAATGCCAAAATCCCTTGCAGTGGTGATATCAACTTTCTGCCCCTCTGCCGGCGGCAGACCATGCACGGAATAGAAATGAGTGTTTTTCATCCCCAGTTCTTTTGCCTTCTTGTTCATCAGGGCAACAAAGCTTTCTTTTGATCCGGCCACATGGGTCGCCAGGGCAACGGCAGCATCATTGGCTGATTGAACCATCAGGGCATACAACAGTTCTTCGACTGGGAACTGCTCTTTGGGATCAAGATATACCTGCGACCCACCCATCTTAAATGCCTCTTTGGTTATCTTAACCATGTCACTGAGCTGCAGAGTACCCTGTTGCACACGTTCGAGAACAACAAACAGAACCATTAACTTTAAGACAGAGGCCGGATATACATGTGCATCGGCATTCTCGGCAAACAGAATTTCGCCTGTATCTGCATTTAATAATATGGCAGAAGCATAAGGGTCTTTGCCGATTTTTTTCACTGGAGCACGTCCAGCCCATGCCATCTGTCCAGCCAGAAAAACAATAAGTAGGGTAACGATGAATTGTTTCATAAATTTGTAATTTAGTACCTTACTATTAAACTCCTGTCATAAAAAACAAAAAATCGAGGAGCGTGTTTTGAAATTATGTGGTTGCATATACCACCATGGTACTTATCAGGCTCTGCGTGGTTAGGTGATAAGCCCGATAAACAGGATAAGTAGTTGTCAGGATCAATAAAATTCGAGCTTCAAAACATTGTAATAGTTACAAAACAGCTGATTGGAAGTCAAGAGTTTTTCACTTTCCCAAGTGTCAACCTGACCGCAAGAGGAGCTATTCAGAGCATTTTTCAAAGTCCCAGATAAGACAGCCAGAAAACGTAGCTGAAAATTGATAAAAGTGTGGTGGTGACGATGGTGCCGCTGGTAGAGTCAATATCACCACCCATAGTGGCAGCCAGTATAAAATTGACAGTTGCGGATGGCGAAGCTGCCATGACCACCAAAACCTTGGCCATTGTATCAATCGGCTGCTCAAAAAGCCACAGCAGAGTTAATGCCAGGGCAGGCGTGATCAGTAGTTTAAACCCGGTACTGAGAAGGATGATCAAAAGATTTCCTTTCAATTGACGGATAGTGAGGGACCCACCTATACAGAACAATGCCAATGGCAATGTCACACCGCTGATAATGTTCAGGGTCCGCGTGACAAATTCCGGAAAAACCAGATCAAAAAAGGAAGCCGCCAGTCCCATAAAACAGGCAATCGCCAAAGGGTTAAACAGGGTGTTTTTGATAAATACAGACGCTGAACTGCGGCCGGAAAAAAGGCCCAGGCTGACCACGGAAAGCAAATTCACCAGGGGGACAAAAAAGGCCATAAAAATACTGGCATAGAGTAAACCGGGCTCTCCAAAGGCATAATAACTCACAGGCAGCCCCATGTAGGCAAAATTCCCCCGAAAGTTGTTGGTCATAAAGGATCCCCCGGCCCTGTCAGGTATCAGGGGTGTTTTTGCCACAACAAAGCTTATGCCAAAAACCAGCACTACCGTAGCTGCCAGGATAAGCAAGAGCTGGATATTTAAAATGTGATGGACATTTGCACTTGAGATTTTGTGAAAAAGCAGAGCAGGAAGGCAGACATTGAAAATGAGGCGGTTGGACGTTTTTATAAAGGCAGTGTCGACAAGTCCTGTGACTTGTAATCCTTTACCCAGAAAAATGACCAGAAATACTGGTAATATAATGAAAACAATAGATTGCATACTTGTAATTTGATTGATTATACTAGAAGAGCTAGATGACGATCTGAACATAACCAAGTTTAAGGTGGAAAGCGAGTCACTATGAACATTTCAATAAAAGATCTGGATGATCTGAAATATGCCAAATCCCTGCTGGAGAACCCGGGGTTAGCAGCAAAAATCACAAATTCACTTGGAACTCCTATTGAGAAGGGTTTTGATTTCCTGCCAAAAAGCTGGCATAAAATTGTATCATCCAGTAGCCAGAAGGCGCTGGAGGTTGCTGCCAATTCAGCAATCCTGACCATGAAAAAGTCAGCAAAACCGGATGCCGCAAACACTCTTCATAAAATCATGGTGGCCGGATCAGGTGCAGCTGGCGGTTTCCTGGGTCTTCTTGCGCTACCGATAGAACTTCCTGTTTCTACTGCTATCATGATGCGTTCCATTGCCGATATTGCCAGAAGTGAAAACCAGTCAGTTTCAGACCCTCAGATAAAGATAGCGTGCATAGAAGTTTTTGCACTGGGTGGGCCCGGTAAAGACGATGATGCGGTTGAAACAGGATATTTTGCCATCCGCTCCGGGTTAGCCAAATCCGTAACCGATGCAGCACAACATATTGCCAGCAAAGGATTGAGCGGTAAAAGTTCTCCTGCACTGATCAAGCTTATCTCACAAATTTCTTCTCGATTCGGCATCCAGGTATCAGAAAAAATGGCTGCCCAGGCAATTCCTGTAATTGGCGCTGTTGGCGGTGCAGTTATTAACACACTGTTTATTGATCATTTCCAGGCTATGGCCCGTGGCCATTTTATTGTTTTACGACTCGAGAAAAAATACGGCTTTGATGTTATAAAACAGGCATATGCAGTTTTGTGAATTAAACACCATCAGCTTTTACTGTGGAGAAATCCTATGCGCTGGAAACAATTTTTTACCCCTGTCAAATCTATGAATAGTGGCGAGGCGAAGCAACTCCTCCAGGATCATGAACTGACAGATGTTCAGATCCTGGATGTACGTCAGCCTGCAGAGTACCAGGCCGGCCATATCGCAGGAGCGATTCTTATCCCCCTGCCCCGGCTTTCAGACTCCTACCATCTGCTGGCTAAAGATAGGCCTCTGCTGGTTTATTGAGCCGTCGGAGGCAGGAGTCGCGTGGCGACTCAACAGCTTGCAGGAAACGGCTTTACCAATGCCATCAACCTTTCCGGCGGTTTCAAGGCCTGGACAGGGCAAAGTGCATTTGACGGCGAAGAAGATGGTCTGGAGCTGTTCACTGATCTCTCCAGACCAACCGACGTTCTGATTATGGCCTATTCGCTGGAAGAGGGCTTGCAGAATTTCTACGAAACAATGGTATCCCGGGCTGAATCCGAGGAAGTTATCAAAGTATTTACCCAGCTGGCGGCCATTGAAGATCTGCACAAGGATCGTCTTTTCAAAGAATATACCCGTATCACCGGTTCCGATGACCGAGAGAGATTCCTGGCCAAAATACAAAAAAAGATGCTTGAGGGCGGACTCACCACAGAAGAATACCTGGCCAGGTTCGGCACGGACTTAGAGCGTGTCGACGAGGTTATTGGCATGGCTATGTCCATAGAGGGTCAGGCCCTGGATCTCTATAGCAGGGCAGCACAACGTGCTGAAAATGCAGATAATAAAATAACACTAGAGAAAATTGCTGCTGAAGAAAAAACTCACCTGGAAAAACTTGGTGAACTTATGGATTCAATCCTGGGAGAAAACGATGGCTAAAAAACTCCTTTTGGCCGGTGGCGGCCATGCCCATATGATGATGCTGGCCCACATCGGCACACTTACCACTGAAGGTCATGAAGTTACCGTGGTTCAACCCTCCAATCACCACTATTATTCAGGTATGGGTCCCGGGATGCTGAGCGGCTTCTATACTGCAGAGGATATCCGGTTCAGAACCCGTTTTGTGGTGGAACGCCAGGGGGGCCGATTTCTTCTGGATAAGGCTGTTCGAATCGACGCAGAGAAGCAATGTGTCGAGCTTGAATCTGGGATTCGTCAGGAGTATGACGTTCTCTCCTGCAACACAGGCAGCTTCGTCCCTTTTAATGATATCGAAGGTGAGAATGATAAAATCTTCAGCGCCAAACCCATCGAACAGCTGCTCGAAGCACAAAAAAATATCATTGGTGGCTGCAGCAACCCCGACCTGAGTATCAATATCGTTGGAGGCGGCGCTGCTGCTGCAGAAATTGCAGGAAACGTACATCATCTTGCGGTAAAAAATGGCTGCCCCGGAGTTAAAGTGAGGATTTTTGCCGGCAGCAAACTGATGAAAAATGCTACACCGGCAATACAGCGCATAATCAGAAACTATTTCCAGAAGAAAAATATTACAATCGACGAATCCGGTCATGTGGACCGAATCGAAAATTCTACCGTGATCATGAAAAACGGTCAGAGCCACAGTTCCGATTTTATTTTTCTGGCTACAGGTGTACAGCCGTCTCCCCTGTTTTCAGCTTCAGATCTACCCACCGGGCCTGATGGAGGACTGCTGGTAAATGAGTATCTTCAATGCCCCGACCACCCTGAAATCTTTGGCGGAGGAGACTGTATCTACTATGAACCCCGTCCCCTGGAAAAGGTTGGTGTCTATGCGGTGCGTGAAAACCCGATCCTCCTGCACAATGTCCTGGCCAGTCTGCAGGGAGGCACGCTGCAGCCATTTGACCCCGGCGGAAATTTTCTGGCAATTTTCAACCTCGGCGGAGAGTATGGTGCCCTGCAGAAAGGGCTGCTTAACTGGGGTGGTAAAATCTCCTTTATGGTCAAGGATTATATCGACAGAAGATTTATGACACGATTCCAGAGCCTGGAGAAGGAGTAGCTCACAGCCTGTGGTAACCGGTATCTGAAATATGGCGTACGCCTATATAAAAACCTGACGATGTCGCTTCAGGTCGTAGTTCCGGAGGGGCCGACAACGACAGTCATTGCTTCACACTACTGTTTCTGCAGCCCAAATGGGTTGTCAAAAGCCCGCCGCTCCTCTTCGCTCCCCTGCTTGTAGAAAGAGTGCTTGCTGTCGGTAACAAAATATTTCCAGAAAGGTGGTTCAAAGCTCTTCTCAAGGATCGTGAATGCCCCCTTTTTCTGTTGCTCTTTCAGGTAATCTTTCCTGGCATCGAGAGGCTCCGGTCCGCTCTGTTGAAAAATAATG
>Ga0209633_10003099_pt1 | contig 15504 bp, 6 predicted proteins | sample Cruoilmetagenom1_FD_187290 | JGI IMG/M metagenome (GOLD analysis project Ga0209633, IMG submission 187290) | Oil polluted marine microbial communities from Coal Oil Point, Santa Barbara, California, USA - Sample 1 (SPAdes) (version 2) | ecosystem: Environmental > Aquatic > Marine > Oil seeps ... | reverse complement strand
GGAAGAGCTCAATGCATGGTGCATGCCAGGCGGACAGATTGCCTTTTATGAAGGAATCCTTCCGGTATGCCAGGATGAGAATGGTATTGCCGTGGTAATGGGTCATGAGATTGCCCATGCGGTGGCACAGCACGGAAATGAGCGGATGTCCCAGCAACTTGCTTTACAGATGGGGGGAATTGCCCTCTCGGAGGCATTGAAAACACAGGAGCAGGAGACCATTGATATGGCCATGCTGGCTTTTGGAGTGGGAGCACAGGTGGGTGTAATGTTGCCCTATTCAAGAACTCACGAGAGTGAAGCAGACGAACTGGGATTATACTTTATGGCTATGGCCGGGTACAATCCCCAGACTGCACCGTCTTTCTGGACACGAATGGACGAAAAATCAGGATCCCGTCCGCCCGAATTCCTTTCTACCCACCCCGATCCTTCCAACCGTATCGAAGACCTGAACCGGCACATGCCCAAGGCAATGGAGTATTACAATGCAAGATAGGTACTGATCCCTGTTATCTCGCCATTCAACTGCCCCTCAGGGGGGTTCATGTATTTTATGATTTCATTAACAACTACTTAGAGAGTAATTGGCCTAATTTTATGTAAACGGCGAAAAGCATTATATAAACAAGGCCATGAATATATATTTCTTAGGCGTTCCTACTACTCATCCACCTTCCGTAATATCTGTTAATGAGAAGTTAAAAGCATTCATAGTGAGAACTTTATAAATGATGTTTTGTTAGCAAGACGTGTAAACCAATTATCTCAACTGATCACATATTTATCTGTACCTGAGTCAAATCACCGAATTATGAAAAAAATATACTCTCCAATTAAGAGGTTCCAACTTCTTAGTTTACTATTTGTTGCCCTGATATTAGCTATTCCCCTGGACATTTTAGGACAGAAAGGAAATGGGAATAACAAGGAAGTCAACATCCTGGTCTCCTGTGTTGAATATATCGGAGATGGGCAACTGAAAGTCCATTTTGGGTATGAGAATCCAAGTAATAAAACAATTGTGATCGCGGAAGATGGCAGTGTGGTCATCTACAATCACGGACAAGCAATAAAGGCAGGTCTCTATGTTTTTGAACCCGGGGTGAAGGAGAAGGCCTTCAGCCAGGATTTTGATCATATGGACGAAGTTGAGTGGAGCGTTACACTTCCCAGTGGGAATGTAAAAACAGTTACAGCCAATATCAACTACAACGACTGCTCGGGTGATGGCCTCCCCATTATTCCTGGATATAGTCCACCTGAGGGAGGGAAAGAATATGATTCTAAGATTGGCGCTGAACTAACTGCCCTGTATGAAGCATTCAACCTTGATCCTAATTTTTCGGACGCTCCGAAAGATATTTTCCAGATCAGAGGCAGCGAGGTGCTTGTGGAGGTAGTAGCAAATAGCACCCGATACGATGAACTGCTTGCAAGCCTGAGCGGTCTGTTTACCATTGAGACTTCAGATCCTGCACTGAATCGAGCCACAGGATGGGTGGAGATCGCAGATCTATTGTTGTACAATGCCATGGATGCCCTGCATTATGGAAGGCCTGTTTTTCCTGGTGTAGGTAATGCGGTGAGTCACTATCTGGTTCCGGCAACTGGTCTAACCAAAAGCCAGGGTGATTTTGCCATGCATTCCGATTTTGCACGTCTGGGCTATGCAATTGATGGCACGGGGGTCAAGATCGGTGTTTTGTCTAATAGCTACGACACCCAGTTGAAAGCTTCTCAAAATGTAGTTGCGGGCGATTTACCTGGAGTAGGGAATATTTATGGTAAACTCACCCCCGTCCATGTACTCAAAGATATTAATCCTGTTCATGGTACGCTCTCCGACGAAGGAAGAGCCATGTTGCAGATCGTGCATGATATTGCCCCCGGAGCAGAGCTGGCATTCAGGACAGGTTACCTGGGAGAGAAGGACATGGCCCTTGGTATCAGGGAGTTGGCCAATGCCGGGGCCGATGTTATCGTGGATGACCTTTCATATATAACAGAACCCTTCTTTCGTGATGGGATAATCACTCAGACAATTGACTCGGTGGTAAATGAAGGAGTTACTTTCTTTTCCTCGGCTGGCAACTTTGGCCGGGCTTCCTATTCAGGTGTTTTTGATTCTGAGGCAGCCCCTGCAACAATAAGCGGAACCGCTCATGATTTTAGCGGTAGTGGAGATATTTTTCAGGGTGTTCTGCTGCATGAGGGAAGTTATACCCTCGTTCTTCAGTGGGACGATGGATCGGATATTACGATGAACACCACTACCACGGACCTGGATCTCTTCCTTTCGGACGATGCTGGCTTCTCACTTTTGGGATTCAATAGGGAAAATGTGGGTGGCTTCCCCATTGAAGTGGTACCCTTTTCTGTTATAGGCGACAGTGTTGCGGCCAATATTGTGATCGCCAGGGCCAGTGGTCCGGATGTACCTGTCACCTTTAAATACATATTATTCCGAGGAGGATCTCAGTTCGAGATGCTTGAGTACGGTGATGGAGGATCGTCAACCATTGTGGGACATCCCAATGCTGAGGGGGCTATCTCGGTTGGAGCTGTCCGCTTTGACAAGAATCCCGTATACAATCCCGGCGATTTTCCTGTACCGGTAATTATGTCTTTTTCGTCCATTGGAGGTACTCCTGTGGATGGAGTGGTTCGTGCCAAACCAGATATCACTGCTCCAAATGGGGTGAACACCACTGTTGACCTGGGTAATGGCGATTGGGTCAGCCCCATTGATCCGGATGTCTTATATCCCAATTTCTTTGGGACCTCGGCGTCCTCGCCCCATGCGGCAGGGATGGCTGCATTGCTCATTGAAGGCAAAGCCAAATTCGATGGTGACACTGCTCTTACTCCCGAATACATCAGGACTGTGATGAAGGCCACAGCCCTGGAAATGGAGGATGAGGGCGGAGCATATAATTATGTTTCTGGTTCCGGCTTTATCCAGGCCCATAAGGCCCTTATGACCTTTGCTCAGCCATCTCCATACGTGCAAAACCTGATAGTGACCTCTGAGGGGGATGTGCCAGGTCAGGAAATCACCCCATTCTCCTTTACCATAACAGGGGATTTCTTTACGGATTCCACCCAGGTACTGTTCAGGGGAGATACCCTTGACTCAGGTGTTGTGGTAGTCGACGGGAGCACCATTACTGTCGATCACGGAGGATTTATTGGTAATCCGGATATACAGATTTATAACCCCCCGATATCCAATTTCGGATCGGATGGTGGAGTCTCGGAAGAGATCAACTTTTCATCTCAGCCGGTACAAAAAATTGTGATTACGGCACACAATCGCGTCAAGAACTTTGGAGAAGAAATTCCTGATGACAGTGCCAGCTTTGTGCTTATCACTGTGGGTGGAGACTCTTTGAATTTTGAGGAAGCTCTGCAGGACACACTTATGCTGCAGGCTGAGGTGGACCGTCTTAAAGGATTAGCCTATACCATACCTGCCAATGATGTTTCTGATGCGGGTCAATACCCTATATTACCATCGCTGTATCCTGAGGTAGATACTGTCACTCCGGCAGAAATTGATCTTGCAATTTCTGAGAAGTACATAGTGGAGTTTAAAAGCGGAAACCTGACCATTGAGAAGCTGGGCTTAACCATTACCCCGATGAATACAAGTCTGGTTTATGGAGAAAGCTTGCCTGAGAATGGCTTTCAGTTTTTGTACCAGATAGGAGACTCATCTGTTGTAATTACCAACCCTGACTCAATATTGCAAAGTGTGCAGCAGGAACACCTCGATGCTCTTACAAATGAAATTGCTCTGGTTCGGGGTGTAGCACTGGTCAATGGAATTCCACTGATTCGGGGAACTGCCCTGGTCAATGGCGTAACCATGCTCAGGGGTATTGCGCTGGTCAATGGTGTGGAGGTAAAAGTGGAAGTGGAAGGCTCTGATACTACAGTTTATGTTGCAGGTGAGCCGCTTGTTAACGGGGGCTCTCTTGTCAGGGGAGTTGCCCTGGTGAACGGCCGACCCTTTGTGAGCATGACCGAGATTGTGCGAGGTGTTGCTCTTGTAAATGGTTCTGAGCTCAACTTTGCTGATGGATATATGTCCCTGGACGATGATCCTGTTGCTAATGGAATTCCTGTACTAAGGGGAGTGGCGCTGGTCAATGGTCTTAATTCCAGGGGTATTGCCCTTGTGAATGGCCATACCGTTGAGGTTGACGAAAACGGGATCACGAGGATTGATAATGTAGCTGTTCCGACCAACGGCATTGCCCTGGTCAATGGAATTCCTGTGATAAGAGGTACCGCTCTTGTCAACAGTTCTCTAATTTCGAGAGGAGTTGCCCTTGTGAACGGATTGGAAGTTGTAATTGAAAACGGAGTTCCCACGGGTCGTGGCATTGCCCTGGTAAATGGTTTACCTACGCAACGCGGCATTGCCCTGGTCAATGGCTTGCCCCTGATCAGGGGAACTGCCCTGGTCAATAACCTGGAAGTACATGTGGATGATGGTGAAGTTAGCCAGGTGTTTGAGAATGGCATCCTGGTTAATGGTCTTACCCTTAACAGGGGTATTGCACTTGTTAACGAAGTTGCCCTGGTCAACGGGAGTCAGCTGCATAGCAGGGGAACTGCTCTGGTGAATGGCATAGCGCTGGTTAATGATGAAGGCCCGGGAGAAGAAGTGGTAAACCTGGCAAATATGAATTTCATGGCCAGTTCAACGGCCCTTGCCAATGGACTGAACAGTGTCAGAGGAGTTGCACTGGTAAATGGAGTGGAAAGTGAAGATGGAGAAGCGCTGAAAGTTGCTGCCGGAACAGTTCAGGAAGATGGATCCATCGTTTTTGAAAACGGATTCTCCAGCAGAGGGATTGCACTGGTCAATGGACTGAACTATGTGCGTGGGACTGCCCTTGTAAACGGAAGTACTTTAAGAGTCAGAGGAACCGCCCTGGTGAATGGTTCCACCATCAATGACAATAGTAACAATGGATCCATCCTGGTGTTTGATGCCACGGAGTTAGGAGATACAACTGATAATGTTGGCTTCACTCCCATTAGTTTTATCACAGGGACAACCGTGGGCCAACACTGGATCGTTCCGGGAACTTATATCTCCAATAACTTTGATATAAGCTACGGTCTGGGAACACTGACAATTGATCCGGCCGACCTAACCATTACTGCCGAGGATAAAAGCAAAACCTTTGGAGAGGAAGATCCTGCACTGACCTACACTGATCAGGGATTATTGGGTGAGGATACTCTCTCTGGTGCCTTGATCCGTGAAGTAGGTGAGGATGTGGCTGATTATGCCATTTTGCAGGGCAGTGTGACCGCCGGGGAGAATTACAAAATTCATTATGATTCAGCTACACTGAGTATCCTGCCAGCCTCGATGACTGTCAGTATCACCGCCGAGGACAAGGTGTATGATGGAACCAGGACTGCTATAGTAGCCCTGAGCGATAATCGCCTGTCCGGAAGTGAACTGGATATTGCGTATAGTACTGCATTATTTGATACTAAACATGTGGGTGAGATGAAGGAGGTGACGGTTCTTGGACTCTCAGTAACCGGGGCCGATGCCGGTAACTATGTGGCCAATACAGAGGCAACAACCACTGCAGACATATCAGTGGATAGTATAGATGTCACAGCTGTCACAGACAGTAAGACCTATAATGGCACTACCAGTTCTGGAGGAGTGCCTGAAGTTGATCTTTTGGCTGATGGAGATGAGGTTTCCGTTGTTCCGGTCCAGGTATTTGCAAGCAAAAATGTCGGGAGCGAAAAAGTATTATCAGCAAGCGGCCTGGTAATCAGTGATGGAAATGGAGGGAATAATTATGCTGTTAGCTATGTGAATGATAGTACCGGTAATATCGATCAGTTGGCGATCAATGTCACCGCAGTCACAGACACAAGGACCTATGATGGCACAACAAGCTCCGTTGAAGAGCCAGTGGTTGATCCACTGATGGATGGAGATGTGGTTTCTATTGTTCCGGTCCAGGTATATGACAACAAAAATGCAGGGACAGGAAAATCGTTAATAGCCAGCGGATTGGTGATTAATGATGGGAATGAAGGAGGGAACTATGCTGTTACTTATGTGAATGTTACTGCAGGGATTATTTCTGCATTGGGAATCAATGTCACAGCAGTCACAGACAGTAAGACCTATGATGGTACTACTGGTTCAGAAGGAGAACCTATAGTTGATCCTTTGATGATTGATGATGAAGTTTCCATTGTTCCAGGCCAGGTATTTGACAACAGAAATGCAGGGACAGGAAAATCGTTAATAGCCAGCGGATTGGTGATCAATGATGGGAATGAAGGAGGGAACTATGCTGTTACTTATGTGAATGCTACAGGGAGTATCTCTGAATTAGGGATCAATGTTACGGCGGTCACCGATAGTAAGACATACGATGGGACCACCGGTTCTGTTGGGGTTCCTATTGTTGATCCCCTGGTCGGAGGAGATATTGTTACTACTGTACCTGAACAGGTATTTGACAATAGAGATGTTGGAATTGGGAAGACATTAACAGCGAGTGGATTAGTGATCAGTGATGGGAATGGAGGTAATAATTATAATGTTAGCTATGTACAGGCTAATTCGGGGCAGGTTGATGCATTAGCCATAAATGTCACAGCAGTCACCGATAGCAAGGTATATGATGGTTTCACCACTTCCTTTGGAGTCCCTGTTGTTGATCCTCTGATGGATGGGGATTTTGCTTCCAACGTTCCTGTACAGCTATTTGACAATAAAAATGCTGGAACCGGGAAGGCATTATCAGCAAGTGGCTTAAATATTAATGATGGGAATGGCGGCAATAATTATGTTGTTTCGTATGTGGATGACTTTACGGGAGTAATTACTCCAAAACCACTGACAGTTACTGCAATTGATCCCTTCCTCTACATCAGGGAGGGTGATCCCTTACCTGTGTTTGCGTTTACCTATATGGGCTGGATACCGGGCGATGCGGGGAATGAAGGCTACACTGTTTTAAGGGACACAGATGGAGCTGTATATGATCAATCCTCGGAGGAGTCAGCCGGAAGCTATACGGTCACTCCAGCCCCATCCAATGGAAATTATGCCTTTACCTTTGAAACAGGAACTTTACATGTTAATCCCTCTGGTCCGGGTACCAGGGTTGTCAAACCCGTTCTGAATTGTATCGAGGAAGTCGGGCGTGGCAGCGGTATCTACATCGCCAACTTTGAGTATAAAAACGAAAATGATGTGGCGGTCTATATACCTGAGGGTGATGATAATTTGCTTACAGGAACCGGAATCGATTGGGAGAATTTTGAAGGTCTTCCCACCATGTTTGAGCCCGGAGGAGGAACCTTTACTGTATTTTTTGATGGTTCTGATCTTTCGTGGACAGTTAATAGCAGGGATGGAGATCAGAAGGTATCCAATGCAGCCAATGCGAATTCAAGCTCCACAAAGTGTAAAGGCAATAGTAAGAAGACAGCTTCTGTATCAGGTTCAAAAATAGAGAATGAGCTTGTACCTGATCTACTGGTGGCATATCCAAATCCGGTTATGGACAAGCTTCATCTGACCATGAGGGATATAGAAAATTATAGGCTGATCCAGCTTTATGATTTTACAGGCAGATCGTACCCGATCACATCCATCGATAAGCAGACAAATAAGCTGGAGATAGATATGGTCCAATTATCGGCTGGAAGCTACTTCATCAGGGTCATAATGGAGGATGATAGTTTCAGGGTGGTCCAGATCATTAAATACTAGGTAAATTAAAGTAAAAGTGAAGATGAGTTGAACTGTAAAAGAGGGATCACGTAGATCCCTCTTTTTATTTCTAATGAACCTTTGAAACGACAGCTTGTTATGATAGCGAAGATGCTTGAGAATCTGTCTGCAAGCACATAAACGACTGTAAGTGAAAAAAATAAGAATATACCTGCCCTTACTTCTGCTTTTTTTAGCCATGACCCTCAGTGGCCAGGATACCAGGGCTGATAGTCTGAAGGCGGTTCTGGAAAGTCTTGGAGAGGACACAAAAAGGGTCGATGCCCTCAATGCCCTCGCTAACGAGCTATACAGGGCAAATCCTGATGATGCCATCAGGTCAGCCGCAGAGGCCAGGAACCTGGCCGAGAAGCTTAATTATCCTGAAGGAGAGGCCCTGGCTTTTAAGAATATCGGACTGGGTTTCTATATGCAGGGAGAATTCCCTGAGGCATTAAGATATTGGGAACCAGCCTTAGCTCTATATGAAGAACTGGGGGACGATCAGCTGGTCGCTAATCTTCGTAGTAATATGGGGGCAGTCTACTATACTACCGGGAAATTTGTTGAAGCTATGGAGCTATTCCTGCCAGCCCTGAAAAAGGCAGAAGAGCTGGGCGACAGCACAAGGATAAGCACATTGCTTCTGAATATCGGGGTAATCTATTCTGAATCAGAAAGCACCTGGGATGATGCACAGAACTATTACCATCGGGCTATTGAAATGGGGGAAGCTCTGGGAGACCCGGATATTACGGGAATAGGCACACTTAACCTGGGACAGGTCTATATGAATAAGGAAGAGCTGGATTCGGCCCTCTATTACTTTGATAAGTCGCTGACCATATTGACCAGCGGTATTGATATTGCTTCGGTGCTCAATCTTAAGGCTGGCATATATTCCGAGAAAGGTGAATATTCTAAGGCCCTTACCTTCCACAGGGATGCCCTTGAGCTGGCAAGGAAAGAGAATGGCCAGCGTGAAACAGCAGGAATTTTAATGGGTATGGCTTCGACCTATGAGAATCTTAATAATCCGGCTCAGGCTATTGAATATTATAATGAGGCGGTATCTATTGCAGATGAGATAGGATTGGAGGAGGAACTTTCCGATGCTTACGAGGGGCTGGCCAATAACTATTCTGAAATAGGAGATTTCCCCAATGCATACAGGAACCTGTCTCTAAAAAATGAGATTGATGATATCATGTACCTGATTGAGTCGGAGAATAAGGTAAGCGAGCTGATGAACTCCTACCAGATGGAGAAGAAGCAGAATGAGATAGCCATTCTTGAGCAGCAAAAGGAGATCGATCAACTGTTGACCAGAAGGCAGAAGGCTATTAGTATCGTAATTGGAGTCTTTGGACTTTTAATTTTAGCTATGGCTGTGGGGATATATAACCGCATGCGTTTTATCCGGAAAACAAATCGGAAAATCAATAAGCAGAAAGAGCTGATCACCGACAGCATCACCTATGCCCAGCGCATCCAGTCAGCCATTCTGCCTTCACCGGAAAAATTGGAAGAGCTGCTTCCCGACCATTTTGTTCTGTTCAGACCGAAGGATATTGTGAGTGGTGACTTTTACTGGATCAAGGAAGTGCAGGACCACCTGGTGATTGTGGGTGCCGATTGTACCGGTCATGGGGTTCCGGGAGCTTTTATGAGTATGCTGGGGATAACTATGTTCAATGATTTGATTGGAGATCAGTGTTTTGACGCTCCCGGTGCCATATTGGACCGGTTACGGGAGAAGGTAAAAGAGATGCTGGTGCAACAGGGCAATACCGATGAACAGAAGGATGGAATGGATCTGGCCATTGCAGTCTATAATAAAACCACCAGGGAGATTCACTTTTCCGGAGCCAATAATCCACTCTATATCATCAGGAAGAAGAGTGTGCCCGAGCAGAACGACCTGGAGCCTTATGCTTCAATTGACAATGGCGATTACAGGCTGTTTGAGATCAAGGGTGACAAGCAGCCCATAGGCACCCATTGGGAGGAGACCCCATTCAGGACCACTTCAGTTTACCTGAAGGAGCAGGATTCCTTCTATATGTTTTCGGATGGTTATATTGATCAGTTTGGTGGTGTTGACAGGAAAAAGTTCAAGTCCATGAACTTTAAAAAGCTCTTGCTTTCCGTTCAAAAGGAGCCATTGGATATCCAGAGGCAAACCCTTGAGCAGACCTATGATCAGTGGAGAGGAGACTACGAGCAGATCGATGATGTTGTCGTCCTTGGAGTGAAAGTCTGATCACAACATCTTGTATCAAGCATTTCTATAATTATAGCGTCAAGTCTGACTCCGGCATGGGACATAAGCAGATCCTTGTGTATCTCCAGCGACCTAATCAATTCCTCTCCCTGTCCGGAGCTTAGTTCATTGCCAAAGATGACCAGTTCGGTACTTTTATGGACATCCAGATCTCTTATTAGGCTCAGATCAATAGATCTATCCTCAGCAATTGCCAGGTGGTTGTCCTTTTGGGTTTCCTGCTCGATATCCACCATGATCTCTTGCAGGTAGTTATCCAGTGCGTGGGCCACCAGTATGGGGATAAAGACGGCCACTGTGAGAAGAACACTCACCGCAAGCGCAACCTCTGCCCCCGGCCAGTGCATAATTTTAAATAGCAGCCCGGTGATAAAGATAAAACCGGTAATGACTCCTGTCACATAGAGCGTTTTATTGACTTTTTTCTCCTTTTTCCTGGTATCGCGCATACTTACCATGGCAAATACCGGAAGATATACACCTCCCAGCAGGAAGGCGCCCAGAACGATCAGTATGCTGGCCCCGGGCCAGTGCTGTAGTTTAAAAAGGTTCCGAGAATATACATGAACTTTGGTTTATTCCTTCCCCTTACATACCTTTATTACGAAGTAATTTATAGACCTCATATGATCTCCCGTTTATTCAATGTCCTGGTCATCGCTCTCCTGCTAAGCTCAACAACTATCTTTGGACAAACTGAAATCATTGTATATGATGGATATACAGGAATTTATAATGTCTCCATACATAACGACACTGCAAGAGTCTCCACTTTACTGCCGGAAAGTCCTGCAGCAAAAGCGGGCATCCTTTTCCGGGATCAGATCCTGGCCATTAACGATTCGGCCATATCCGGGAAAGGGCTAAATCGTCGGATTATTAAGGATTTGTTGCATAACAAAAGCGGGGAGTTCATTGACCTCACAATAAAACGTAAGGGGGTGGATTCGCTCCTTCATTTCTCCCTTTGCAGAGAACCCTATCTCCATCAGATACCGGCTTTCGAATTTGAGTACCTGATTGATTCCCTGGAACTTTGGGATATCTCCCGGATCATGTCCGATTCCCTGGACAGCCTGTTTGTTAATCCCCTGACGTCTAAAAGCATGGTGTATTCGGTGGAAGAGGGAAGCCCGGCAGCCAAGATTGGCATCTTACCGGGCGACCAGATAATCAGTCTGCTGGAGGAACTGGACAAGGATGCATTTCTTCATATCAGCAGTGAAGTACTTGCCAATGCAACAGTGGATACTTTTTTCACCATCCTCAGGGGGGATTCACTTGTACATTATGAGATGGAACCTTCGGTAAGTACAAGTCTGAAGGGGATTGAAAGTAAATTTGCACATGATTTCTCACATCCATGCGCCTGGCTGAAGATTATAACCGTGAACCGGATCTCGGAGAGTCGGAACTATATACTCAACCTTCCGGAGATGGCAGGAACAGATTCAGTTAATTTCTTCCTTACACATCCATCAGGAGCTATTATTGAAAAACGATCCGGAGTCCTGATTCCTGTGGATGAGCGGGATTTTATTTACAAAGACTGGCATGCCGCTTCCCTGGCGCTTGACAAGGGTGCGGAGCAAACATTTTATATTCGCTGGAAGGCAGAGATTGAGATAGGAACTCCCATGATGAGTTTTATTGCACAGGAAACCATTGTGAAGCATGACCGGATAGAAAGGATGGTTCTGTTTGCTCTTATGGGAATGATGACTATTATTTCCTTCTTTTTCATCATCCTTTTTTTCGCTCTACGTGACCGCCAGTATATTTACTTTGCCTTCTATATTTTAACTTTTGCCAGCTTCCTTTTTGTTGCGCAGGGCTATCTGGGCGAGTACCTGTGGAAAGAAAATGTGTTTAAATCGGTCCTTATTTCGGGGTCCCAGACCTTTACAATGTCACTGGTTACCATCTTCTTTCTGCTTTTCGGAATCTCTTATCTGAAGCTGAAGAAAGGCTTATCAGGCTGGTACTGGACCGTAGTGGTTATTCTGGGGCTGGTTGGGATAAGGGTTATTGTCATGCTTCTGGGTTCCATATTTAATTTTAGTATTGAAGGTTTGGTTGAGGGCGTGATCGTGCTTATCTGGCTTTTTTCAGTGGCGATCTTTCCTCTTTTCCTGCTGCTTGTTCCATCCATTCTAAGGATCCGGGCAGGTTTTAAACCCGCCTGGTATTTTTTGATTGCCAATCTGGTCCTGATACCGCTGGCAATTATCAGTATCAATCAGTTAGCCGTATTATATTCAGTTTTCACCACTGATGAGTCTGTCATGCTTCGTATCCTTCAGGTATCTGGAGTCTTCGTTGCAGCCATACTGCAAATACTGATATTTTCCATGGGACTTGCCCGGAAATTGCGGCTGGATGAGCAGGAGAAAAAGATTGCCCAGAAACGCATCATTGATCAACTGACGGAGAATGAGAAATTAAAAGATAAAGTGAACCGTGAGCTGGAACAAAAGGTGCAGGAGCGTACCAGGGAGATCAGTGAGCAGAAGGAAGAGATTGAGTCACAGCGGGATGAGATTGAAGCACAGCGCGACCTCCTATTTACACAGAAGAAGGAGATTACCGACAGCATTGGTTATGCCCAACGAATTCAGGCGGCAATCCTTCCGCATAAAACCTACCTTGATAAGGTGATTCCTGATTACTTTATACTCTTTAAACCCAGGGATATTGTGAGTGGTGATTTTTATTGGATTAAGGAGCTGGATTCATCTCTTGTGATTGTGGCGGCCGACTGCACCGGACATGGTGTTCCAGGGGCTTTTATGAGTATGCTTGGTATTACCTTGCTAAATGAACTTTTTGTGGAAGGCAGAAGTAATTTACCGGGCGAGATCCTGGGGGAACTTAGGACCAAAGTCAAAGCCATGCTGGTTCAAGAGGGTAATATCAGGGATCAGAAGGATGGCATGGATATGGCTATTGCGATTATCAACCAGGAAAAGAAAGAATTACAGTTTGCCGGAGCTTACAATCCTCTTTACCTTATTCGTGGCAGCGAGTTGATTGAATTAAAGGGTGATAAGCAGCCCATTGGAATCCATTGGGAAGAGACAGAATTCAAGAACCAGGTTGTGGAGTTGAAGGAGAACGATTCGGTATATGTGTTTTCTGATGGATTTGTGGATCAGTATGGGGGAGACCATAGAAAGAAATTTAAGACACAAAAGTTCAAGGATTTGCTTTTGTCGGTGCAGTCGGAGCCCATGAAGAAGCAAAAACTCCTTATCGAAGAAACCTTTGAACTATGGCGCGGTAATACGGAACAGATCGATGATGTTTGCGTCATAGGAGTCAGGGTTTTATAGCTTATAAATAGTTCCAATGGAAGATAAATTTGATAAGGAAAAAAGCTCCTGTTCGCGGAGGGAGTTTTTTAAGATTGGTGGGGCAGTTGCAGCAGGGCTGCAGGTTGGAGCAGTGGCCGGAGCAGGAGTGGCTGCCGGAAAAGATCCTTCTACCCATACCGGATGGCAGCATCTGGGTGATAATACACAGTTTGTGGACCGCTCGAAAATGATCCGGAAGGGCCCGGCCTATGAAGTTGTGGGCGAAACTCTGCGGCCTGAAATGCATGAGTCTGCCTTTGGTCGGCAGTCATTGATCATGCGCGATATGCGTCAATACAGGGAGATGATCAGGTCCTTTGATGCCGGTGAAGATCGTCAGGAGGGAATGGGAAACAGGGAGACTATTCCACAGGGAGAAATGGCACCTGAGACCACCGGTGGAGAGAAATCCTCTGGGGAAGGTCCCAGTTTTCCCCCGGTGGAAGCTTTTAATGAACCCATGCTAAGCTGGTATAAAAATCGTCCTGATCTATACGAGCTTGATAAGCTTCGGGTAGAGGAGATTATGCCCGGGAGGCGTAAGGATGAGGAGAAATATGGGGAGTATTATACCCTGATCAATGCCTGGTCAGATTCATGGTCGACTCATGAATCTATTACCGAACCACCGGAAGTATCAGATTTTAAAATTGGCGGTCGTCGTAAACTGGGAGATCCAGTGCCTTTTAAAAGTCCGGCCCATGCAGCCAGGCTCATTAAAAAAGTAGCGCATCATTTTGGGGCCACCATGGTGGGAATTACCACCATTGAACCCGATTGGTGCTATAATTATAATCTGCGCGGATCCGAAGAGCGGGGAAACTATGAAGTCCCTAAACACTGGAAATACGTAATTGCCTTTGGGGTGCCTCACCAGTGGGAGCAGGTAAACTCCAATCCAAACAGCGGTACAAGTTTCGATGCTTATTCCCGTGCTTCTATTGCAGCCAGGCGACTGGAGACTTTTATCAAATCGCTGGGATATCCTGCGCGTCGGCATTCTCCCATGGATGGTTATGATCTGATTGCTGTCCCCTACCTGGTTAAGGCTGGATTGGGTGAACAGGGACGACATGGCATTGCAATTACTCCGGAAACGGGATCCAATTTCAGGGCGGCTTTTGTGACCACCAGCCTGGAGATGGAGATCGATCAGCCCATCGATTTTGGAGTGCAGGCTTTTTGCGAGCATTGCCAGATCTGTGCAGATATATGTCCCTCCGGTTCTATCAGTAAAGCCGATAGCAATGAAGAGATGGATACCCGTGGGTACAGGCACTGGGAAATAAACCAGACTTCCTGTTACAACTTCTGGATGCAAAGTATGGGGGGAATGGGTTGCAGGCTCTGCCTGATTGCCTGTCCATACAGCCGAAAAAGCAACTGGCTGCACTCGCTTGCCAGGCAGGTTGATTCAAAGGATCCCACCGGACTGGTAGACAATGGACTTACCTATATGCAGAAAAATTTGTTTGAGGCTCCGGAGGCTCATGAATATCTACCCCCGCCGGATGGCAACTTTGCTAATTTCAGGGAGCCACCTGAATGGCTGGCAGTGAAAAATTATCTTGACATTGAAGCAACGGATCCAAGCATAGGAGACTAAACCATGATCACAAACCTTGTTATTTTCGCATTTCTTGTAGGTCTGCTAAGCGGAGCTGTTGTGGTTGGTGCCTCTTCCTGGGCCAGAGCACTGGGATTAAAAATGTTCTGGTGGAAGTGGCTCCTGTCAGCCCTCTGGTACTTCTTGTTACTATTCCTGATCTTTGCTGCCTTCACCTTTATGGGAGAAGGTGAAGTGCTTGCCGGATGGAAGATTCTTGGTATATCGGCGGTGCTTATGGTAGTCCTGGGAGCAGGTCTGGCACGAATACTCCTGGCGAACCGGTGCCATCTGAAAGCTTGATTTAATAATACTTTCCAACCTTTTTTATACTGTTGCGTCCTTAGTTTGAGTTTTGAAGGAAGAGACGATCCATATCAATGGGAGGCTGGTTGATAAATGCCTCGATGGAGATATCAAGGCTCAATATCAGCTTTATAAACAGTATTCAAAGGCCATGTACAATATAGCAATCCGATTC
>Ga0209633_10003098_pt1 | contig 15507 bp, 13 predicted proteins | sample Cruoilmetagenom1_FD_187290 | JGI IMG/M metagenome (GOLD analysis project Ga0209633, IMG submission 187290) | Oil polluted marine microbial communities from Coal Oil Point, Santa Barbara, California, USA - Sample 1 (SPAdes) (version 2) | ecosystem: Environmental > Aquatic > Marine > Oil seeps ... | reverse complement strand
GGAGACATTTTTTAGCTTTGCCTATGCCGCTGATCTGGTGATCCCGATTGTTAATCTAGGGCAGGAAAGCGCATGGGCACCGTCAACATCTCGCAGCCCGCTGGGGCGGATCGGGTGGTGGTTGCGTTGGTTTGCGAAAGGGTTGGGGTGGATTGTTACGGCGCTGGGCGCGGCGGCAATCACCGGGGTCATTCGCAAGGATTAGAGCCGAATATCAAAGTATGGATAGTGTATGGAAAACGTATGAATTTAATACATACTCTGTTTCCAGACCTAAGGCACAAGAGGCACGCGCCCCTCTCCTTCAAGAATCCAGCAATCTGTCCCTTCAAACACCGCGGCTGTCAGCGGGTCGCCATATCCGGCCCCTGTATCAAGATTGACCCGGTTTCCGTAATGTGTGGCCTTATCCACGGGCGTGTGCCCATGCACAATGAGCACCTCGAAAGGCTGGATTTCCATGTGGAACGGCCCCCTGACCCACAAAAGATCATCCTCGGTTTGATCGTTAAGCGGCACTCCCGGCATGATGCCTGCGTGGACAAAGGCGACATCGCCAAAACGGTGCATTAGGGGCATGTTAGCCAAAAACTGTTTATGGCTTTTTGGCACAGCACTTTGCACTTCATCATGATGAGTATTTCCATCCACGCCGTAAGAGGCAAGCGTTTCCGTTCCGCCAAGGCGCGGGTGGAGCCAATCGAGTTTGGTGGACAGGCGCGGATCGTGATATGTGGGGTCGTTCACGTACCCTGCAAACATCCGGTCATGATTGCCTTTGACCGTTAGCCAAGGTTCACCACGGTCAATCCCGTCAATCAGCAACTGTATTACGCCTTTGCTGTCGGGACCGCGATCTGTCAAATCGCCTAGATGCACGACGGGAGCTTGCATATCTCCGGTACGCTGCCGATCTGCTGCAATTCGTTCGTGCGCGGCATGTAGCATCCCGATCTGGCCGTGAATATCACCGATTGCGTAGACGCGCATTTCATGTCTCCGTTTCCTGCCTGCACCAAAGCTAAAGGCCCCCCGATTGTCCAGAGAGCCTTTGATCATGTGTTTGAGGCAGGTTGCCTAATGGACGCCAAATGCCAATGGGCTGACCGATTGGAATAGCCCGGTTGCCCTTAGCGCTTCTTTGGCTTTTTCGTTCAAATGGCCATCAATATACAACAACGCAATCGCGTCGCCGCCCGCCTCTTTGCGGCCCAAAGTAAAGTTGGCGATGTTGACGTTGTTTTCGCCCAGAACACGGCCAAGAGTCCCGATGATGCCCGGCACGTCCTTGTTGGTGGTATAGAGCATATGCTCGCCGATCTCCGCATCAATGTTGATACCCTTGATCTGGATGAATCGCGGTTTGCCGTCGGAAAACACGGTGCCAGCAATGGTGCGCTCCAGCGTGTCGGTGACAACGGTCAACTTGACATAACCGTCAAACACGCCAGACTTTTCTTGCGTGGTTTTAGAAATCTGGATGCCACGATCCTTGGCGATCACCGGGGCTGAAACCATGTTCACATCGGGGTTGGTGGCCTTCATGATTCCAGCAATCGCGCCGCAATCCAGCGCGGCCAAATTCATACCTGCGGCAACACCATCATAGAGGATGTTGATAGCCTTAATTGGCTCGTTGGTCATTTGGCCAACAAAGGCCCCAAGGTGTTCAGCCAGTTTCAGCCATGGGCCCATGATCTTGGCTTCTTCGGCGGTGACGGATGGCATGTTCAGCGCGTTAGAGACTGCGCCGGTCAGCAAATAGTCCGACATCTGTTCAGCGACTTGCACCGCCACGTTTTCCTGCGCTTCTGATGTGGACGCACCCAGATGCGGGGTACAGACCACGTTCGGGAGGCCAAACAGCGGGCTTTCCGTGGCGGGTTCTGTTTCAAACACATCAAATCCGGCACCAGCCACGTGACCCGATTTCAGCGCATCGGCCAAGGCAGCTTCGTCAACCAGCCCGCCACGGGCGCAGTTGATCACGCGCACGCCTTTTTTCATTTTGGCAATGGCATCGGCATCCAGAATGCCACGGGTTTTATCAGTTAGCGGGACGTGCAGGGTGATGAAATCTGCGCGGGCCAGCAGATCATCCAGTTCAACCTTAGCCACCCCCAAAATTGCCGCGCGTTCTTCGGACAGGAACGGGTCATAGGCAACGACCTTCATTTTCAGCCCCAACGCGCGGTCAGCCACGATAGCGCCGATGTTGCCCGCGCCGATAAGGCCAAGGATTTTATTGGTGATCTCAGCGCCCATAAAGCGGGATTTTTCCCATTTACCAGCCTGGGTCGAGGCGTTGGCCTCGGGGATTTGGCGGGCTACGGCCATCATCAGGGATATGGCGTGTTCAGCGGTGGTGATCGAGTTACCAAACGGTGTGTTCATCACGATCACACCCTTTTTGGATGCGGCAGGAATATCGACATTATCCACCCCGATACCAGCGCGGGCGATGACTTTCAGGTTGCCCGCCGCTTCCAGCAGTTTTGGTGTGGCTTTGGTGGCCGAGCGGATGGCAAGGCCATCGTATTGCGGGATGGCAGCCAGTAGCGCGTCCTTGTCTTTGCCAAGGTCAGGCATGAAATCCACATTGATGCCACGGTCGCGAAAGATTTGAACAGCGGTTTCCGAGAGTTTGTCGGATACGAGAACTTTGGGTGCCATGGGATAGGCTCCTTTTAATAAAATTGGGAGAGGGGCGGCCCGGTGGCCCGCCCGAATTCAAGCGTTGATTTCGGCGTTAAAAGCCCAGTCGAGCCATGGCATAAGAGCCTCGATATCCGAGGTTTCCACCGTGCCACCGCACCAGATCCGCAGGCCCGCAGGCGCATCGCGGTAGGCACCGATGTCATAAGCCACGCCCGCGTCTTCCAGACGCTTGGCAACGGCTTTGGCAAAAGTTGCGCGGTCTTTGATACGGGCGTCATTGAACTTGAGACAAACCGAGGTGTTTGAGCGTAACGCTGGATCATCTGCAAGGAACTCCAGCCAGTCGTGATCGGCCACAAATGTCTCTAACACAGCTGTATTTGCGTCTGCGCGGGCGATCATACCCTTCAACCCGCCAACCGATTTTGCCCAATCCAGCGCGATCAAATAATCCTCGACCGCCAGCATTGACGGGGTGTTGATGGTGGCACCGCTAAAGATACCATCGATCAGCTTGCCACCTTTGGTCAGACGAAAGATTTTTGGCAGGGGCCATGGCGGGGTGTAGGATTCCAACCGTTCAACTGCGCGTGGGCTCAGGATCAGCATCCCGTGGGCTGCTTCACCGCCCAATACCTTTTGCCAGCTGAAGGTGGTGACATCCAGCTTGTCCCACGGCAGGTCCATCGCAAAGGCCGCGGATGTCGCGTCGCAGATGGTCAGCCCTATGCGATCAGCCGGAATGAAATCACCGTTGGGAACACGCACGCCAGATGTGGTACCATTCCATGTGAACACGACGTCGGCGCCGAAATCTACCGCGTTCAGGTCAACGATCTGGCCGTAGTCAGCGGTGGTTATTTTTGCGTCAAGTTTAAGTTGTTTCACAACATCGGTGACCCAGCCGGCGCCGAAACTTTCCCAGGCCAGCATTTCCACTGAACGTGGGCCCAACAGTGACCACATGGCCATTTCCATTGCGCCGGTGTCGGAGGCGGGAACGATGCCGATTTTATAATCGGCGGGAATGCCCAATACCTCGCGCGTTGTTTCTATCGCGGCTTTCAGTTTGGCTTTGCCAATAGCAGCACGATGCGACCGGCCAAGCGGTGCGTCTGATAGGTTATCAAGTGTAAAGGTGGGGTTCTTGGCGCAGGGGCCGGATGAAAAACGCGGATTTGCCGGCCGCGCGGCCGGTTGTGCAGGTATAGACATGGTATCCTTCCAGATATAATGCCCCTCGTTGGGGAGGGGTAGCCCACTTGCGGCAATAGCTGCGCTTAGGTGGTGGCGCAACCCCGAAAATCGCGCTAATGCGGCAATTGAATTGGAAAAAACGACATAAAGGTTATGAGAGATGTTTACAGCTACGCTTTTGTCCAACCCTTCAAATCCCGTAGTAGGGCCTGCTGTCGTTGATTCACTGCGCAATGCGTGGGGCGGTGGGGATGCTGTGTGGCTGGCCCCCGATGTGGCCGCAGAGTTTCAGGTGGAAACCGTACCTGCAAACCGTTGGGATGTCTGGGCGGATTTACAGGAGATGGGGGTTGATCTGGTGGTGCAGCCGACCGTGGGGCGGCGCAAAATGATGCTGTTGGCGGATATGGACAGCACGATGATCCAACAGGAGTGCATTGACGAGTTGGCCGCGCAGGCGGGAATTGGCGAACGTGTGGCCAAGATTACGGCCCGGGCGATGAATGGTGAGTTGGATTTTGAAGAGTCATTGCGCGAGCGGGTTGGATTGTTGAAAGGGTTGGATTCCGCCATAATAGAGACTGTTTTGACTGAGCGGATCACCCTGATGCCCGGCGGAAAGCGGTTGTTGGCGACGACGAAAGCGAGCGGGGCTTATGCGGCGCTTGTATCGGGTGGGTTTACAGCATTTACGGAGTTGGTGGCCAAGAAACTGGGCTTCGACGAACACCGCGCGAATACGCTGATTATCAAAGATGGCAAGCTGACTGGAGAAGTGGAGCAGCCGATTTTGGGGCGCGACGCCAAGGTGTCGGCCTTGCAAGAGATTACGGCGCGGTTGGGGCTGACGGCGGATCAGGTGATGGCTGTAGGCGACGGCGCGAATGATCTGGGGATGCTGGAACTGGCCGGGGCAGGTGTGGCGCTGCATGCAAAACCTTCGGTGTCGGCCCAGTGTGACATCCGGATCAACCACGGTGACCTGACGGCGCTGCTGTATATTCAGGGGTATAGTGCCGACGAATTTGTGGGCGCTGAATAAAGAATATCAAAACTGCGTGTGTGAATTATGCCGGAATGCGAGCGTATATAAAATCATGGTGAGGGGTTGAAGCGGCGTGCAATTTGGGCACATCACCGCGCAAGCCAACCTCCATCAATATCTTACAGGACCGCTGTATTATTGGTGCTGATATAGCCCGGCGCGATGGCGTTGACGTTAATGCGTTTGGCAGCCCATTCGTTGGCCGCCTTCGTAGTCTTGCCGAACTGCGCGGCGTAATCACGGCGCTTTCCAACCCTAAGAGCGCTTGACGGCAGTAGAAACTTCGCCAGCATCACGATGACAATGGCTGCGACATTGTTGTTGCTTGCGGCGCCCTAGGTAAATCGTTAGTTATTCGACTATAACTCATGATACTGGAGAACTGAATGACCTCGGAAACCAGAGAACACCCCAAATCTTTTTGGAAGAACTTGCTCGCTGCGCTGGTTCTCGTTTTCGGTGTCATAACATTGTTCAAAGCGGGGAGCATTCTATTTGGCCCGCAAAGTGCAAGAGATTCCGTCGGGGACTTTGTGCCATTTGTTGTAAAGTTTAATTTTGCCGCAGGGTTTTTATATATCCTATCTGCAGTAGGGATATGGCGGGGGCGGAGTTGGGCATACCTGGTATCAGCTATTGTCGCGCTAGGAACTATTATTGCCGCTACCGTTTTCGCAGGCCATGTGGCCCTTGGTGGTAGTTATGAAATGCAAACTGTTTTTGCGTTGGGATTTAGAGCCGTTTTTTGGATTGTTGTTTCATTGATATTGCGTCCTAAAAGGGCGATTTCGTGAAACGACGAATACCCGCAGAACAACGCAAACTTGAGATTGAAGAGGTTGCTTTGCGACTGGCATTTGAGCAAGGTCCGGCGCATGTGACCACCGGAATGATAGCAGCGGAACTGGGCCTTACCCAACCTGCAATCTACAAACACTTTCCTTGTAAAAGTGATATCTGGACCGAAATATCGAAACGGCTTAGCCATCGTATTACCCAGAATATCTCCCATGCACTAAAAACAGAATGCGCCCCCAACATTTGCATTCGAAAACTGATTATCGGCCATTTGGAATTGATCGAAGAATGCCCCGCTTTGCCCGAGTTTATGATTATGCGCGAAACTAAGGACGGGCATATCATTTTACAAAATTCAATTCAGACGGCAATGACCAGTTTTCGAAATGCGTTGATGCAGAATGTGCAGGCGGCAGCTAAGGACGATATTTTCATTAGGACCATAGACCCGGAAGACGCTACAACACTAATATTTGGCGTGATCCAAAGTCTTGTTTTGCGTATGATGGTCACCCGTAATCCCGCCATCTTGACTGCTGATGGGGCGCGATTGCTGGATTTGCAACTGGCCGGGTTTCTAACAAAGGGAAAAGAGTGATGAAAAGCGGTTTCAAACTGGTTCTGATAACCTTGCCATTGCTTTTGCTTGGGGTAGGATTCGTTGCTTATACTATTGCTAACAAGCCTGCGCCTAAGCAAATTGAGGCCGTTGAACGCGCGACCGCTGTGCGCGTGATAACAGCAGAAAAGACGACCGTTTCACCCCAAGTATCAGGATTTGGTCTCGTTACACCTGCGCGCAGTTATCAAGCCATTCCACAGGTCAGTGGTACAGCGGAATATGTAAACCCACTGCTGAAAAAAGGTGGAATTTTACCAGAAGGGGCAATTTTATTGCGCCTGTCTGCCAGTGACTACAATTTAGCCATTGCACAGGCCCGAGCCAATATTCGTGCGGCCGAGGCGCGATTGGCCGAGATTAGCGTGTCCGAAGAAAACCAGAAATCAGCATTGGCAATTGAGCAGGAAACCTTGGATATTAAATCCAAGGATCTAGAGCGAATTGAGCAGTTGTTTACGGCTGGAACGGCCTCGCAATCGGCGCGAGATGGGGCAAAGGCCATACATTTGGCCCAGCGGCAAAAAGTACAAAGTTTGCAAAGTACGATTGCGTTACTGCCAACCCAAAAACTGGCCCAGACCGAACAGATCGCCGTATACCAAGCCAGTCTAAAAACGGCTGAACTGAACTTGGCACGCACGGAACTGCGCTTGCCATTTGCGGCGCGCGTTGCATCAGTTTCTGTTGAAGTGGGGCAGTTGGTGGTTTCTGGGAAATCCGTGGCAAGTTTTGACGGGGTAAAGACAGCAGAAGTAGAAGCGCAAATACCGGCATCAGATTTGTTGAAAATGTTTCAGTCTAGCAGTGAAGATGGACAGAACATATCCCTTGCGCCATCCGCAATCACCACTGTCCTTGCCAGTCTTGGCCTGACAGCAGCGGTTCACTTGCAGTTGGGACAATCCACCATTGAATGGCCCGCGACACTGGATCGAATTAGCGACGGGATTGATCAAAAATCGGGGACCGTCGGGGCAATTGTGCGCGTTGACAATGCCTATAGCAGCGCAGAATTGGGCCGCCGTCCGCCTCTGACTAAAGGCATGTTCGTCAAAGTCACGTTAAAGGCAGCACCGATTGAAGGCATCGTAATTCCACGCAGCGCAATGCGAGATGGGCATGTCATGCTGGTGGATGAAGAGTCACGGCTAGTGCGGGTTCCTGTGATCGCACGGCTGGTGCAAGACGAGATTGTTTTGATCGCCGAGGGTTTGGATGCGGGCGCACAAATCGTAGTCAGCACACCTGTTCCTGTGATCGACGGAATGTTGTTGGATTTGCATCCTGACATCGACCTGATGGAGCAAATCTCCAAAGCGGGTATCGCACAATGATCCGCTTTTTCACGGGTCATCCCACCATCTCTAACCTGTTTATGATCCTGCTTTTACTTTCGGGCTTGATGCTCGGACCCAAACTGTTGCGCGAAACGTTCCCGCGCAAATCCCCCAATCAAGTCGAGATCACGGTTCCCTATCCAGGTGCGCGTCCAGAAGATGTTGAAACTGCAATCTGCGAGCGGATTGAAAACGCCCTAGATGCGGTTACAGGGCTTGATCGCCAGTCTTGCGAAGCTCGCGAGGGTTCTGCACGCGCAATTGTAAGGATGAATGAGGGAGATGAATTCCAAGCCTTCGTTGCTGATGTCAAAAGCGAAGTCGACGCAATTTCCGATTTCCCCGACCGCGCCGAATCACCGCGTGTCAAAGCGATGGGGTTAACCGATTTTGTCGCGTCGGTATCCATCACGGGCCCATCGACGCGTCCGGACCTTAAGGATTACGCCGAAGATGTACGCACCCGCATGTTGCGATGGGGCGGCATACCGATCATTGAAGTTAAAGGGTTTTCAACCCGCGAATTGCGGGTGGGATTGAATACCACTGCTTTGCAAAAATTCGGCATTTCTGTTTCGGACGTGGCACGCATTGTCCAGTCGGGCAGCCTTGATTTACCCTCGGGCACGTTAGAAACCAAAGGCGAGACCCTGCTTGTTCGCGTCACCGAAGAACGCCGCGATGCTGCAAGTCTTGCCAATCTGATCATTCGGTCTGCCGCAAATGGGGGGCAGGTGCGTCTGGGAGAAGTTGCCGAAATAACCGAGCAGTTTTCGACACAGGATGACCGGATCATGTTTGATGGCAAGCTGGCCGCCGTTCTGGACATCAGCAAAACCCGCGCCGAGGATGCCTTGCGCACCGTCGATGCCATTCAGGCGTTTCTAACCAACGAGCGCCAGTTGGCCCCAGCGGGCGTGGTGCTGGAAATTACGGCAGATGCCGCATCTGTGGTGCGGGATCGCTTGCAACTGGTTATCGTTAACGGACTTCAGGGGCTGGGGCTGGTTTTCCTCGTGCTGTGGCTGTTCTTTGGGTTTCGGTTCTCGTTCTGGGTGGCGATGGGGCTACCGGTGTCCTTTATGGGCGGTGTCGCGATTATGTGGATGATCGGTTATTCGCTAAATCTGATGACCACGCTGGGCCTGTTGATCGTAATCGGGCTGTTGATGGATGATGCTATCGTTATCGCCGAAAACATCGCCCGCCTGCGCGAAAAAGGCCGCAGCCCGATTGAGGCCGCCACCGAAGGTGCCGCACAAGTGTTCCCGAATGTGCTGGCCTCGTTTGCGACCACAGCCATGATCTTTGGCTCGCTTGCTTTTCTATCTGGTGATCTGGGGGCTGTTCTGCGGGTGGTGCCGGTTGTGATGCTGTTTGTTTTGCTGGTGTCATTGGTCGAAGCGTTCTTGATACTGCCGCATCACCTTGTTCATACGCTGGAACTGCAACACAGACCCAAAGGCGTGCGCGCCCACGTAGAAACGGCTGTGAACTGGGCCCGTGAACGTCTGGTTGGCCCGCTGGTCGATCTGACAATCCGCTGGCGTTATGTCACAACAGGCGCAGCCTTTGCAATTTTGCTGGTCTCGCTCGGGATGCTGACAGGCGGTTTTCTGAAGTTCACCGCCTTCCCCGAACTGGACGGTGATACCATCGTGGCGCGGGTCTTGTTGCCTCAAGGCACACCGCTTTCGCGCACCGAAAACATTGTGGCCCAACTTGAGGCCGGTCTTGAAAAAACCAACAAGGATTTATCGCCGCAACAGCCAGACAGCGCCAAGTTGATCCGCCATGTATCGGTCTTTTACGGCGTGAACCGTGACGCATTCGAAGGGGGCGCCCATGTGGCGACCGTAAGTGTTGATCTGCTACCGTCCGCGCTGCGCACCAGTCGCCCAGACGACATTATGGAGCATTGGCGCAACGCCGTTGGTCAGTTGCCCGATATCATTAGCTTGAAATATGCCGAAGCCACTATCGGCCCTGCCGGTATCGCGATTGATATGCGGTTGAAGGGTGATGATCTGGTTGCCCTTAAATCCGCAGCAATTGAGCTGCAGGACTGGCTCTGGTCCTATCAGGGTGTCACATCGGTTCTGGATGACTTGCGACCGGGGAAGCGCGAGCTGCGTATCAAGCTGAATGACGCAGCCGCCCCGATGGGCATTACTGCGGCTGTCATCGCCGATCAAATGCGTGCGGCCTATTTTGGCACAACTGTGAGTGAAATGCAGGTGCATGGGCAACTACTTGAGGTGACGGCCCAGTTTTCGGAAGCAGACAGAAGCAGCTATGTGCAATTTGACAATTTTAGTGTCACCCGCCCCGATGGCACTTATGTCCCTCTAAGTGTGGTCGCCGATATCGAGATCGCGCAAGGATATAGCCGGATCAATCGTGAAGACGGTGTAAGAACAGTTACCATTCAAGGTACCATTAATACGCGCATTGCCAATTCCAGCGCCATGGTTAGCGATACGTTAAAGCGGTTCATGCCAGATTTGCTGGACCGCTACCCAAGTGTGTCACTTGATATCGAAGGGCAAAAAGCCGAGGCCGAGAAAACCCAGAAATCCATGCTCAAAGGATTTCTTATCGGCCTTGTCGGGGTGTTTTTACTGCTCAGCTTCTTATTCCGGTCTTATGTGGAGCCGATTGTGGTGATGATGATCATCCCTTTGTCTTTGATCGGATCAATTTTTGGCCATATGATTATGGGCCTAAATTTTTCGATGCCCAGTATGTTGGGTTTTGTTGCGTTGGCAGGGGTAGTTGTGAACAACTCAATCCTGCTGGTTGATTTTGTCAAACACGAACACGGCGATGCATTGACCGTTGCTATTGCAGCATCCCGTGCCGCACGCGCGCGTTTCAGGGCGATTTTCCTGACCTCGACCACGACAATCATCGGGTTATTGCCGATCCTGCTGGAAACCAACCTACAGGCCCAAATCCTGATCCCTTTGGTCACTAGCCTTGCATTTGGCCTGCTTTCTGCCAGCCTGATGGTGTTATTTGTCCTTCCCTCGATTTACGCCATCCTTGATGACCTTGGGCTGAGTACGCTGGCCAAGGAAAGAAATAGCGAAAAAGCGGGCCTGTCGTAGGGCGCCGGATGTGCCCAGATTAAGACCTATTAGTATTGGGTCAGTCTGCATTGAGGGCCGCTCGATATTTTTCGGCATCCCAATCCAGTAGCTCAAAATTCTGTTCGGGAGTTAAGTAACTTAACGACGCCTCGTCCGGAACGCGTATCAACACATCAATCAGGCACCTGGTCAGTGCACGGTTGGTGGCACTGGCATCTTTACGCACCAATACACCAACACCAGGGGCAATCAGAAATACCGGTGCGGGAGCGCCGGCAGACATTACCCGCTTTACGGCCTCTGCTGGGGTTTCACCTGCCTTCAAGGCCGTTGCGCCAATGCCGCAGAATAATACGTGATCTGGATAAAGGCTTCCGGTAGTCGCCTGTGTTACCCGTGCGGCGCTTAGCGCCAACTGGTGTAGCAGAGTGTAGTCGGGCAAGGTGTATTCACTGTTTTCCGCTAGTGTATTCAGTGCCGCAAGATCGGCATTCTGACTGGTGGCAGGATCAATTCGCAACCTTTGGTGTACATCGATGAGCAGCGCGTGGGTTTCTTCCACGGTGTCGCCAGCCACAATGATCCCGTGGTTTTGCAACACAACCACATTCACCGCGTCCTTAACAACCTCTGCCACCAGATTTGCCAGATTGGCCCCGGGTTTAACATAGGGCACCAGTGCCCAGTTCAATCCTGTTAGCGGCCCCTCAAGCAGTTGTTCGCAATCCTTTTGCACTGCATAAGCCAGCGTGTGAACGCAATGCGCGTGCATCACCACCCGCTGAGAAAAAACTGCGTGTAGGCTGGTTTCGATTGAAGGGCGCAACCCGCCTTTTGTGAGCAGGAATTCAGCAGGCCGATCTGCGCGGGCCTCTGATGCTTGAACCGAGGCACGAATTTCCGGCAAATCCACAGAAACGAAAATATCCTTATCGTTTGCTTCGGCCAATTGTGTACCTGAGGCTTTGATCCACATTACTTCCCCATCTTTTATGGATGTGTTGCCGCCTGCCGCTTGTATCAACATCGGGTTTGCTCCGATATTGGCCGAAACGCTTCTTAGTGCCAAAAGCTCGCTTTCCAAATCTAGCAATGCCCTGTCCTTTCATCCTGAAGTCCATCAGTCACAAAATTAGCGCGGGTTTCTTCCAACTCGATCGCAAGACAGGCATTAATAACCGCTCGCCGCGCTGCGGTTTCTTCAGTTGTTTCAGTCATCCTGTCGCTTCCAGTTATTCGCCGATTCGTAGTTCGGTGCCGTTTCATGAGTTGCGCGCTTCCAGTAGTTTCTCCGCCAGTTCAACAAACCCTTCGCCGCCTTTTTGCGTGGTGATCCACGTTGGCTCGGCTTCCATTCGGCCGATGAAATCGACCACATTGGCAACGCCACAGGAATTGGGAAAATAGCCAAACATCGGCGCATCATTTGGGCTGTCACCACAAAACACTACGCGGGATTTCCCTGCCTCAAGGTCAAAGCCTAGAACTTCTGCTGCAAAACGGCGCGACATGGACAGTTTGTCATAATCACCAAACCAGCCGTTTACATGGATCGAGGATATCTTGGCGACTGCGCCTTCCTCCTCGAAAATCTGTTTGATTCGCGCAATAGACGCGTCGTCTAACGGGGCAACATCCTCGCGGAAATCTACCGCCAAATCGGCCTCTCTATAGGGTTGATCCGCTGAAATGGCGCAGCCCGGTACCTCGGATAGAACGCGGTTCTGGACGTGATTTAGCTTGGTCTTGTTCTGTGCCCGTGTGGCAGCATCGGCGAAATACGCACGGCGCATATTCTGATTGCCTGCATCATATGCAAAGTAGAACGCGCCGTTTTCACCGACCACACCGCTGACTGGCCAGAAGCGGGCGATCATATCGCACCATCCCGCCGGACGCCCAGTAATAGGGGCCACATACAAACCGGCGTTGAACAAATCTTCGAGCGCGCGGTAAGCGACGGCGGGCAAGCGACCGTCGGTTGTTAGTGTGTCGTCAATATCGGCAAACACCGTGGTGATTCCTGCAGCAGTTTTGGTGGGGAATTCTGAAACAGGGCGCATTTAAACCTCGGCAGCTACAAATTCATCTAAGACATCACTGTCACAAGCAATGTCTACAAAGGCAAATCGATTTCGCATTTCATGCCCACGTCCTACCGCTTCGCGGTAGGTCTCTTGTGAAAGCCCCAGTTCACGCGCTGTCGTTGGCAGCAGATTCTTGGACATTCCTATTCTCCGAAAGCGAGTGGAAGTAGTGCGATTCTCTCATCGCTATCTAGTTATCTAACAAATGACAAATAGTATTGTCATGTGTCAGGTGGTAAAATATCTATGGCAAAAGGTGGTCGCGATTCGTGAATCAAGGGAGTGGGAATGCGACATTCAAATAGAGCTGTTAAGGATGTCCCACAGAAATTCCTGATGATCACATCATTTGGGCAGCATCTCGACATTAAGTCAAACGAGGGGCAAGCGTTGCGTGAACGGTTAGGCATTGCGGCGGCTCACTTGGGAAAAGCTAAAATATTTTCACAATAGTCGGGCCGAACACAGCCCTGACAACCACAAACGGAAGAATAAAATGAAGTCAGAATGGTCCGACAGTGATGCCAAAGCCCTTATCCAGAAATACGCCGAGCAGGGTTACAATGAAGATATTGCCATCCGCACCTATACCACCCGCCTGCTTGGGCAAAACCCGCAGCTGGTGTTGCATGGAGGTGGAAACACCTCGGTCAAAACACGCATGTCGGACAATACCGGTAATGAATATGACGTGTTATGTGTGAAAGGGTCGGGCTGGGACATGGGGAGTATCGAGCCCGCTGGCCTGCCTGCGGTAGAACTGGCCCCGCTGGCTGCATTGGCCGCAATAGACAGCCTGAGTGATGAAGATTTGGTCGCAGCACAGCGGCGTATGCTACTGGACCCAAGCGCTCCGAACCCGTCGATCGAGGCTGTGTTGCATGCTATAATTCCGCACAAACATGTGGACCACACCCATTCCAACGCAATTGTTTCGCTCACCAACCAACCAAATGGGCGTGAGATTATTCAGGATCTGTTTCCAGATACGACAATCGTACCCTATGTAATGCCTGGATTTATCTTAGCCAAGGTTTGCCTTGAAGCGCTAAACAACCACCACGGATCGCCCCATATGATCCTTATGAACCACGGTATTTTTACCTATCATGACGATCCACGCAAAGCATATGAAGATATGATCTCAATGGTGGACAAGGCAGAAAAACGGCTGGATGGCGGCTCCGCAAAGCCGTTTACTGGCACTAAGCTGCCTGCAAAGTTGATGTCTCTGTCCGATGTAGCTCCGATCATTCGCGGCGCTTTGGCGATGGAAACCGAAATTGAAGGAATGCCAAACCGTTGGGTTCTAGACCATCGTACTAGCGACGAGGTAATGGATTTTGTCAACGGCACGGACTTGGCCGATTATGCAACCCGGGGCAATGCCGCACCGGACCATTCGATCCGGATCAAACGTTTTGGTGTTGTTCTGGATGCCCCCGATGCGGGTGATCCACAGGGCGTTGTCAAATCTGTGCAGGCTTCCATCGAAAAATTCAAGGCTGACTATGCTGCCTATTACCAGCGAAACAACGACCGCGCCGGTGGCGGGTTTATCATGCTCGACCCGATCCCACGCATTGTCTATGTACCGGGCATCGGATTGTTTGGTGTTGGTAAGAACGCCAAAGATGCCTCCATATGCGCCGATTTGGCCGAGGCTACGGTGAACGTAATTACCCGTGCCGAAGGAATAGGCACATTCACCGCCCTTCCGGAAGAAGACTTGTTTGATATCGAATACTGGTCGCTGGAACAGGCCAAACTGGCAGGGGCTAAAGACTTGCCTTTGACCCGGCAAGTGGCCATCGTTACCGGCGCTGCAGGGGGCTTGGGAAATGCAGTGGCCAAGGCGTTGGCGGCCCAAGGCGCCTCGGTTGCTTTGCTTGACCTGAACGAAGATGCGGTGATCAAAGCAGCAAAAGAAATCAAAGGGTTTCCGGTTACTTGCGATATCACTGACAAGGGTGCCGTCGCACAAGCAGTGGCCAAAGTAGCGGCCAAATATGGTGGTGTGGACATCTTAATTTCCAATGCCGGAGCTGCCTTTCAAGGCAATATGATCGACGTTTCCGATGATGTATTTGAAAAAGCATTCGCGCTGAATTTCTGGGGTCATCATTACATCGCCCGAGAATGTGTAAAGGTAATGGAGACCCAAAAGTCTGGCGGGGCGCTGGTGTTCAATGTCTCAAAACAGGCGTTGAACCCCGGACCGGCCTTTGGCCCCTATGGCACATCCAAAGCAGCGTTGCTGGCGTTGATGCGGCAATATGCGATTGAACACGGCGCCAGTGGTATTTCATCAAATGCCGTTAATGCAGACCGGATAAAATCCAACCTTCTGACCGAAGAATTCGTGGCAGAGCGCGCCAAAGCCCGCGGCATCACCCCCGAAGAATACATGCGTGGTAATTTGCTGAAACGCGAGGTTCTGGCCGAGGACGTGGCCGCCGCATTTGTACATTTGGCCAAGGCCCCTAAAACCAGTGGTGCCGTGCTAACTGTCGATGGCGGCAACGTTGCGGCGATGGTGCGCTAATTACTCGGCGCGGCAATTGATTGGGGTCGCGCCGATTTATTGCGCTGTTAGAGCAATTCTTTTGTCGGCCGAATATACCCCGTTGTAATATCATTGCAGTTTTTGATTGGAGCGTTCATGCGCATT
>Ga0209633_10003097_pt1 | contig 15512 bp, 12 predicted proteins | sample Cruoilmetagenom1_FD_187290 | JGI IMG/M metagenome (GOLD analysis project Ga0209633, IMG submission 187290) | Oil polluted marine microbial communities from Coal Oil Point, Santa Barbara, California, USA - Sample 1 (SPAdes) (version 2) | ecosystem: Environmental > Aquatic > Marine > Oil seeps ... | reverse complement strand
TATATAAATGCTTAAAAATGGGAATAAAGGCTATCAAAAATAAAAACTGCTTTGGAGAATTATAATGCAGTATGACATATAATAATGCCAACAAAAAGGCGCCAATTAGCAAATAATAATGATAGTATTTAGCAAATTCTTCACCTATTTTAACCACTATTGTTCTTTTATCGGCTTTAGCATCTGATTCTCTGTCACGCATATTGTTTAAATTCAGCACACCAACACTTAACAGACCAATTGCAGTTGCAGGCAGTATAATTGTAAGATCAAGTTGTTTAGCGTATAAAAAATAACTGCCAATGACACTTAACCATCCAAAAAAAAGAAAGACAAAAATATCTCCATAACCACTATAACCGTAAGCCTTATCACCCATAGTATATTTTATAGCAGCCACAATACTCGCAATACCAAGCCCTAAAAACAAAAAGAAATAGGTTAGATGTTCTTTACCAAAAGAAATATAAATCAATACTAATGCAATAAGAAAGGTTATAACACCGGTAACTTTAATAGCATTGAGCATTTGTTTAGGAGAGATAATTCCACTTTGTAAAGCTCTTTTGGGTCCTATTCTATCATCATTATCAGTTCCTTTTACACCATCTCCATAATCGTTGGCAAAATTAGAAAGTACTTGAAATCCTATAGTAGTCAATAAAGCAAGTATGCATATTTTCCAATCAAAATAACCATCAGCATATCCCAAAAAGCTACCGATAATAATTCCGGAAAGTGATAAAGGTAAAGTACGTAAACGAGCAGCTTTGATAAATGCCTTTGGCATTGTTATTTATTATTAGTTATTGAGACTATGAATTCTCAAAATATTAAAATGAATATTGGTGATGATAAGTCCATAATTTTACTGTAATCTGATCCCGATAGCTATCGGGACTGCAGACTGAATACTTAATTTAAGAATTGTGGCTCTTCACTTAGTTCAAGTGCTTCTCTAATATTTACATTCTCGCCATAAGATTGGGCAATAACAAAACAATCTTTAAACCCTAAACGTCTTAAATCTTCATTTAAAACTTTGGCTTCAGCATAAGTAATAAAATTACCGATGGCATATTTATTTAAACCGCCTTCTTCAAATTCTTTCATGTGTGCTAAATCATCAGAAAAGAGTTTGGCTTTAAAATTGGTAAAGGCACCTATTTGAATACTATATATAATAGGCTCACCTGCAATTCCATCTTCACCTAATTCATCTTCATTAAACTCATTTAAGTTATCAATAGATGCAGCATCTTTTAATAGATTAAGCGAATCCATATTAACTAAAGTCAGATTATTTTTTTGAAGATATTTTTCATTAGGTGTTTTTGATTTGTTAACAAATGACCATAAAAACAATATCAGTAATAACAGTCCAAAAGATCCTAAAATAATTCTATGTTTTTTTAATATAGAATTATTTTCTTCTTCGTCTTTAAGCAAGGAATTCAATTTATATATGGTTTGATTGGCCTTATCAACCTCTTCATATATATTCACCAAATTTTTATCTTTAATATATGGCATAATTGGGCGGGGATTTAATTATAGATCTTGAGCATTTGCGATCAATTCTACAATATCTAATACTTTTATTTCGTTCTCTTTTTCTTTATTCTTAATACCATCGGTCATCATTGTATTGCAAAACGGACAGCCGGTTGCAATGATATCTGGCTTTATTGCTAACGCATCTTCAGTACGTTCAATATTAATGTCTTTAGTTCCTTTTTCAGGTTCTTTAAACATTTGAGCTCCTCCTGCACCACAACATAATCCGTTACGTTTACAGCGCTTCATTTCAAGTAATTCAACTTCTAATTTTTGAATTAACTCTCTAGGTGCTTCATAGACCTCATTAGCTCTCCCCAAGTAACAAGGGTCATGAAATGTAATACGTTTACCCTTATAGAAACCTCCTTCAATTGAAATTCTACCCTCATCTAATAATAGTTTTAAAAATTGGGTATGATGCATTACGTCAAATCGACCTCCTAATTCAGGATATTCATTCTTTAAAGTATTAAAACAGTGTGGACAAGTTGTTACTACCTTCTTTATCTCATATGCGTTCATAACTTCGATATTGGTCATGGCTTGCATTTGAAATAAAAACTCATTACCTGCTCTTTTAGCAGGATCACCAGAACAGCTTTCCTCTGCGCCTAACACAGCAAAATCAACATTAGCCTTGTTTAAAATTTTAACAAACGCTTTTGTAATTTTTTTAGCCCTATCATCAAAACTACCGGCACATCCAACCCAAAACAAAACTTCAGGTTGTTTACCTTGAGCCATCATCTCTGCCATAGTAGGTACGTTCATTGTCAATTAATTTAGTTTATTAAAATATTTTAATTAATGCTTGCCATCATCAAAAACTTCAATAGTTACTTCCTTTGATATTAAATCTGTAAATTTTCCTCTATATCTGGTTGCTTTAACCAAGTGATTATCAATCCAATGATAATTACCTCCACGAGGTTTACCCATCAACATACTATGGTATTTAAACCCATGTTTTTTTAACCATGTTTCAGTATATGCTCTGTGGTCTTCAGTTCTTGATGTAAAAAAACAGATAATATGTCCTTCATCATACCATTTATTTAATGTCCTTAATGCGTCAGGGTAAACTTCTGCAGTAAGCATACGTTCTGGTTCTTCATTAGGAATATCATCACATATAGTTCCATCTATATCAATTAAGTAATTTTTAACTCCCTCGTCTAGTTCAGGACTTAATAAATTACCATCTTTATCTTTTAATTCGTGTAATTCTTTGTCAAATTTATTCTTCATTTTTCCAGTTTAATCTATCTAATTGATTGTATTGCCATGGGGCACCGTTATTTTCGATGTTTGTCATCATTATATTTAATTCTTGTGGCGCAGCAGATTTCTCCATTACCTGAAATCTTCTCATATCCATAATAATAGATAATGGATCAATGTTAACCGGACATTCTTCCACACATGCATTACAACTTGTACATGCCCAAAGTTCTTCTGTTGAAATTGTATCTAGTAAGCTCTTTCCGTCAGTTACAAATTCATCATTTTTATCTAAGTTTTTACCAATCTCTTCAATTCTATCTCTAGTCTTCATCATAATCGCTCTTGGCGACAATTCTTTACCCGTTTGATTTGCAGGGCAAACAGAAGTACATCTCCCACACTCTGTACAAGTATAAGCATTTAATAGTTGTACCCAATTTAAATCTGTTGCATCTTCAGCTCCAAACTTTTCAGGCATTGTATCAGTTTCAGATGCTGCCGGTGATGCAAATGGATCAGCATTCGGATCTAGCATCATCTTTACTTCATTAGTAACCGATTCTAAATTATCAAACTTACCCTTAGCACTTAAATTTGCATAATAAGTATTCGGGAAAGCTAATAAAATATGCAGATGCTTTGAGTAATATAAGTAATTTAGAAACACCAATATTCCTGTAATATGAATCCACCAAGATGTGCGTTCAATTAAATGTAAATATTCTGCGCTAAATCCATTAAATAAAGGTGCAATAAATTGACTGATAATATTACCTGAATTGGCTTGTTGAAAATGAGTGTCAGTAGCATTCATCACCAAAAATAACACCATCAATACCATTTCAAAATATAAAATGTACAGTGCATCATTTTTAGGAAAGCCTTTCATTTCTTTATTCCAAAATCTTGGAATGCGAAGTATCATTCTTCTAATCCAAAAAATAATAACCGAAACAAACACTAAAGCCGCCAAAATTTCAAAAGAACTAATTAAAAAGTTATAAAAACTCCCTAGAGAAGAAAAAACTCTATGCGTACCAAATAAGCCATCAATAATAATTTCTAATACTTCTATATTGATAATAATAAACCCAATATAAACTATAATATGCAACAAACCAGCTATAGGCCTACGTACCATTTTAGATTGGCCTAAAGCAATATTGATCATATTCTTTAAACGTAGTGAAGCATTATCTGACCTGTCAATAGATTTTCCTAATTTTATATTGCGAATAAGCTTTTTTATATTTTTTATAAAAAACCCAATTCCTACAATCAATAAAATTGCAAAAAGTATATTAGGTATGTATTGCATTTAATTTTTAACCTTTTTTATTTGTGATTCCAATTTTCACCATCACTATCATTGGGTGATAAGCCTAGAATATCTCCTTCTGTGTTAACTCCTAAACCTAAAACCGTTCTATTTGCATAGTTGAAATAGCTAATGACTTGGTTCACTTCTAATATTTGCCCATCATCAATCTCTTCATTTATCATTTCATCTATCTGATATTCAGTAATTTGACTAGGGTTTTTAGTCAAATTTTCAGCATATCGTAAAACTAATGAATAATCTTTATCAAACAAGGTTTCATAAGAATTAGTTATTAACTTTTTTTTAATAAGTTCAGCCTTGGCATCATCATTTAATAACCTTTTTAATCCATTAAAATGATGGTCTACACAATAGCTACAATTATTTAATAAACTTACATAAACACCTATGGTTTCTAAGAACCATTTGGGCAAAGTATTATTACTGTGATGCAATACATTTTTGTATAATGCCATATGCCCTATCATGGTATGAGGTCTTAAACTATGAACCATCATAATGTTGTCTACATTATTATCAGGACCTTTTACTTTATCATATAATCGTTTTAAAGAGTTAGCTGCTTCTTTATACGAAATTGTTTTGATAAATGACATAAAGGTTATTTTTGATCTTCTTCCGAGTTATAAGGTTTTGGTTTCTTTCCAAAAAGAGAGAAGTGTACAAATCTTTTCGGATTGAGTTTCATCTCTCTGAGTAATTCTTCCATCTCTTTAGAGGCTCCCTCAAGGTTTTTGTATAAGCCATCATCCTTTAACAACTTGCCTATAGAACCATTGCCATTTTCAATACCAGCCAAAATACCATTGAAATTATTTAAGGTAGTTTCCAATTTTTTAATAGTTGATTTAATATCGGCATCATTAAGCGAATCTGTTAAACTCACTAAACTGTTTGAAGCGATGGTAGCATTACTTAATATTGAATCAATTTTACCGTCTTCAGAAAGCATTTTATCTAATGATCTTGAAGTATTTTTAAAAGTAGATAATGTTGTATTCAATTTGGCAATAGATTGTTTTAGATTAACTTGACTTTCTTGATCAAAAATAGTGTTAAACCCCTGTAATAGTGAATCAGCATTTGTTAAAAAACTATCTACTTTTGATTGTAGTGGGGCAATTTGATCGTTTAAAGCGCCTAAAAGGCCAGCCTCAATATTTCCTTTTAAAGTATCTCCGGAAACTGCATTATTCCCTGTATAGGATGGCAAAATTTTTATTGATTTACCACTAATAAAGTCTGGACTATAAATTTCGGCAATACTATTCTTAGAAAATTTAAAATCACTTTTTAAAGAAAATTTAACAACGAGCCTCCCAGTTTTTTTAGGATGAAAATAAATGGCATTGATAGTACCTACATTTAATCCGTTAATAGTAACAGGAGCTGAGGGCGACAAACCTTGTACATTATTATATTCAGCATAAAAAACTCTATGATTATCCAACAAATTAGTTCCTTTAATAAAACTAAATCCCCAAATAAAAATGGCAATAACTGATAGTGCTATTATTCCTGTTTTAAGTTCTCTTGACAGTTTTGGCATAGTAATTTATTATCAAAAGCAATATTACTAATTATTTTTGTGAGTAGAAAACCGAGAAGCATTTTAGATTTTTGATTTATTAAATTGTCTAAATCTATTCAATCAGAATATTATTAATGGGTTTTGCACAAATTCAATCCTAATATCTTCAGAACTCAATAGTTCAATATCTATTTTAAAGCCTCTTTTACAGAAATTTTTTTGTCCTTTTTAAAAGCTACCACAAATGCAGAAGTAAAACCTTTTTTTTGCGCCATTTTTTGCATTTCTTTTGCCTTCATATAATCTGAAGTTTTACCATAATAATATTTATGATGTGCACCAATCTTAATTCGATCAATACCTTTAAGTCCTTTAAAGTTATATGGAGCTGTTTTTAATTTTTTAGTACCTGATGCTATTTGAACTCTAAAATCTACACCTTTAACTATTCTAGTTTTTGGTTTTGTTGGTTTGGGTTTAGGTTTCTTCACCTCAACAACAGTATTATCATCAATTTGTTTTTTATATAATTTTACAGCTTTATAAATGGCATTGGCTATTTCTTCTTGTCCTTTTTTTGAATTCAGATATGAACCTTCTTTAGTATTAGTTAAAAAACCTGTCTCTACTAAAACACTAGGCATAAAAGTATTACGCAATACTAAAAAACCTGCCTGTTTAACTGATCTGTCTTTTCTTTTCAGAGTTTCGACAAAGTTATTTTGTATCAAACTCGCAATAGTAAGGCTTTGATCTAAATATTCTTCTTGCATCATAGTTAAACCAATAACAGCTTCAGGAGAGTTTGGGTCAAAACCGTCATATTTTTCTTTATAGTTATCTTCCATAAGAATTACCGAATTCTCTTTTTTGGCAATCTCAAAATTTCGATCATTTTCATGCAATCCCAACACAAAAGTACCTGCGCCATAGACACTTGAATTTCCAAAAGCGTCACAGTGAATAGATACAAATAAATCTGCTTTTGAGTTTTGAGCAATCGTTCCTCTTTCATGCAATTCAATATAAGTATCATCTTTTCGTGTATAGATTACCTCTATATTTTTTTCGGCATCTAGTAATTTTCCAACGGCTAAAGCGATTTTAAGTACAATATCTTTCTCTTGATATTTACTACTTTTATGACCTAGGTTACCAGGATCTGTACCACCATGCCCCGCATCAATAACAACTTTAAATTTCTCTTGGGCAACAATAGTTGTATTTTGTAAAGAAAAAAAGAAAACGATAAGTAAAATAGCAAGCTTCCTTTTAGCTATTTTTTTAAATAAGATTTTAATCATAAAATATTAACCATTTAACTATTATTTAAGTAAAAGCACTTAAAAAATATATGTAAGTTTGTAAGTTCAAAAACTGAGCCATTTTTTAAACTTTACAAAAATACTATTTATAGCATTGCATCCAAATTTTAAGCATATAGTTTTTGTTTTCCTTTTTTTAAGCTTAGGATGTCATCTTAGTTATAGCCAGATTAAGTCTAAAGATAAAGATCTACAAAAAAATACTAATACTAAATTGGTCATCAAAGCACAAGATTCTATAAAAAAAGATAGTATTATTCCACCTAAAGAGTTTCTTCAAGATATTATAAAACATAAAGCTGAAGATTATATTGATAATAATTTCATTAAGAAGCAAGCTACTTTATATAATAATGCCGAATTATATTATCAAGATATTGAATTAAAAGCAGGTATTATTATTATTGATTATAAAAATAATCTCGCGTATGCTAAGGGAATTATTGATAGTTTAGGTAATTATACCCAAAAACCTCAATTTAAGCAAGGTGAACAAGAAAGCGAACAAGATTCATTAGTCTATAATTTTAAAAATGAAAAGGCGGTAATCTATAATACCAGAACAGAACAAGGAGGTATTATTATCAAAGGACAAATTACCAAACGTGAAAATGATTCGGTTCTATACGTAAATAGAGCACATTTTACTACCTCTACTAAAGACAAACCAGATTATGAAATTGTAACTAAAAACATTAAAATAGTACCGGGCAAAAAAGTTGTTGGCGGTCTATCTCAACTATATATAGCTGATGTACCTACACCTGCTGTACTACCTTTTTTTTATGCACCATTATCTAAAGAAAGATCTGTATCAGGTTTTTTAATACCAACTTGGGGTGAAAATAATAATCAGGGCTTCTTTTTACAAAATGGTGGTTACTATTTTGCTATTAGTGATTATGTTGATTTAGCTGTTTTAGGTGATGTATATACTAATGGAAGTTGGGGACTGCGTTTTGAATCTAATTATAATTTACGCTATAAGTTCACCGGTAGTTTTAGACTACGCTTTGAAAACTTAATTACCAGTCAGCGAGGATTTGATGATTTTAGTAAGGCTAATAATTTTAACTTGCAATGGTCGCATAGTCAGGCTACACAATCTAACCCTAATTCACGTTTCTCAGCTTCTGTAAATTTTGGAAGTAGTCAATTCTTTAGAGAATCATTAAATGAATTTAATATCTCACAAAACGTAACGAATACATTTAGTTCTTCTATTTCATATTATAAAAAGTTTGTCGGTACACCATTTAATATGAATGTAGCTCTTAATCATACACAAAACACAAATACCGAACAAATTGATATGACCTTACCCTCATTACAATTGAGTATGGACCGTATCTATCCTTTTGCACCGAAGTCAGGAACTAAGAAAAATGCCATCCATAATATTGGACTCACCTATAATCTTGACGCACAAAACAAGATTACTACCACTGATGAATTATTCTTAAAAAAAGAAATGTTTGACAATGCTCGTTCGGGAGCAAAACATACAGTATCTCTAAGCACCAATATGAAAGCATTAAAATATGTAACGCTTTCTCCAAGTGTGAATTATAGTGAGGTATGGTATTTGAAAACTATAGATCAACAGTATGATGACAATACTAATCTAATTGTAAAAGATACAATTAACGGGTTTGATGCTTTTAGAGAATATTCCGGGGGCATATCGGCTTCAACAACTATTTATGGTATGTTTAATTTTAAAAAAGGACGACTACAAACTATCAGACATGTTATGCGACCTTCAATATCATTTAATTACAAGCCAGACTTTAGCTTTTATTATGATGAAGTGCAACAAAGTAACGACCCTGAAGATTTGAAAGAATTTAGCCGTTTTGAAGGTGGTATTTTCGGAGCACCATCAAGAGGCTTGTCAAGTAGTATAGGTCTGAGTCTTAATAATACTTTTGAAGCCAAAATGATGTCTAAAGATTCTACCGAAACTGAGGCTAAAAAAATCAATATTTTAAATACTCTAAATTTTAGAACCAGTTATAATATTGCAGCTGACTCATTAAGGTGGAGTCCTGTAAGCGTGACGGCTGGTACACAATTATTTGATAACAAACTAAACCTAAATGCGAGTGCATCGTTAGATCCTTATGCTTTAAATACCAGCGGAAATAGAATCAACACTTTTAACATTAATAATGGAGGAAGTTTATTCAGGTTAACCCGTGCTAGTCTTTCAGCAAACTACTCATTATCAAGTGATTTGTTTGGTAAGAAAAAAGAAGGTAGAAAAAAAAGTGGGGGATCATCAAAATTGGATCCGAATTCCGATAGCCTGTTTGGTAGCAATTTAACCACAAGAAATACTACCGATGATCAGGAAGAAAGTAAAACTAAAGTGGCAAAACTTTTTGGTGCTACCATACCATGGGATATGAGTTTAAGATACACTCTTGGGTATTCTAATTCACAAAGACAAAATGAAATTTCTAATAATTCGTTACAATTTTCAGGTAATATAGAACTATCTCCTAAATGGAAGGTTGGTTTATCATCAGGATATGACTTTAAAAGGAAAGGAATAATTACGACCAACTTGAGCTTTGAAAGAGATCTGGACAGTTGGCGAATGAGCTTTAATTGGGTGCCTTATGGTATTAGAAAAACTTATTATTTTTTTATTGGTGTAAAAGGTCCTTTAAGCGATTTAAAATATGATCAACGCAAGGTGCCTGATAGGAGATTGTTCTAGTGTTCGGTGTTCAAAACAATTTATTTTATTACCCACAAACTCTTTTAATTGAAATAATTTACTAACGTATTTAATAACAAAACATGAAAAAGATCATTACAACTCAAAAAGCTCCTGCTCCTGTTGGTGCTTATAGTCAAGCAGTATTGGTAAATAATATGTTATTTACATCAGGACAGATAGCAATTCATCCCGAAAACGGTAATTTAATTTTAGAAGATATCAAAACCGAAACCAAACAGGTAATGGAAAATTTAAAAGCGGTTTTAGCAGCAGCAAATATGACCTTTGAAAATGTAGTCAAAACTTCTATTTTTATAGCAGATATGAATGATTTTACTGCAATAAACAACGTGTATGGTTCTTATTTTAACAATGAAACAGCACCTGCAAGAGAAACAGTTCAGGTTGCCTGCTTACCTAAAAATGTAAATGTTGAAATATCTATGATTGCAGTTGAATAGCTTTTATTAAGAAATTAGCTGTTGCAGGATTTGTTGCCAGTGGTACATTATGTACATCGCATAAACGTAATAGCATTAATACATCAGGTTCATGAGGATGTTTTTCTAATGGATCTCTAAAAAACAATACCATTTTACATTTTCCTTCAGCAACTCTTGCGGCTATTTGAGCATCTCCGCCAAGTGGTCCTGATAATAACTTTCTAACTTTAAAACCTACTTTTTTTACTTTTTTACCAGTGGTGCCAGTAGATATTAAATTTATATTTTCAGCTTGTAAAGCTTCTTTATGTTCATTTAAGAACTGAACCATTTCAGCCTTTTTCCCATCATGAGCAATAATAGCTATCTCCATTTATTTTTTTAAATTTTGTGTATGGTAACTAACTAATCCTTCAATTGGTCTTCGAATAAAATTACCTACTTTAAAACCCATTTCTTCGGCAACCTCTTTAATTTCGTCTTGAGAAAGAAAAGCAATAGTTCCTGCAAAATGAACCGGGACTGTTTTTATTTCTTCCTTAAATTGAAAAATCATATTTCTTGCAAGAGTTCTAACCCCTTCTTTAATCAAATTCGTAATATATTCATCTTCTTTATGAAGAAACATAAACTCTGCAAAAGAAGCCAAATAAGCATTAGGGTTAGCTTCTTTATATAAATTATATTTAATAAAATCGGAGTCCAAATTATATTTCTCATTAAATGCAACCCGTAAATTTTCTGGCATATGTTTAAAAAAATAGTCTCTAATTAATTCCTTACCATAATGATTACCACTAGCGTTATCCATTAGAACATATCCTAATGAATTAATTTTTTGATGTGTTTTGGCTCCATCATAGTAAGAGCAATTTGAACCTGTACCCATAATGCAAACTACGGCGGGTTCATTATTGTTAATAGTAGAATATACTGCAGCAATAGTATCTTCTTCAACCGTAACTTTAGCATTAGTAAAGTAAGATTTCAATACATGTTTCAATGCTAATTTGGGTGCTCTGGTACCACAGCCTGCTCCATAAAAAAATAATTTTTTGACATTATCTTTCTGCTTGCGCAATACCTCATTTTCCTGAATTCTTCCTAATAGCTCATTTGGAGTTAATATGGCAGGATTTAATCCTTTAGTTCTTTCTTTTTCAAATAATTGATTACCATTTTCATCAATTGCGATCCAATCACTTTTTGTTGAACCACTGTCTACAATAAATATCATACTTAAATAAACTCTAGTTAATAATTTTTATATGGTTTCATATAAATTTTAAGTGTGTAAAGTTAAAAAATGATACGTTAATAAAGTATATAATTATAAGTTTTAAATAATGTTAAAAAAACAGTTAACAAATTTAATAGTACGATAATTTTCAATGCTATCAATGCTATATTTTTGTTAAAATTTTAATTTAAACTATTAAACACTTATGAAAAAAATTACTTTACTGGGTTTATTCTTTATTCCCTTTTTTCTTGTCGCTCAAATTCCATCCTATTATAATGATGTGAATTTAAATTTAACAGGTACCGCATTAAAAGATGAATTGGCTACAAAAATCATCAATACGCATACCTTATTCTTATCCTATTCCCAAGTTTGGGATGCTTCAAAAGTTACAGACCTCGATCCTAATGATGCTACACAATCAAATGTTATTTTAGTATATGGTTATAATGATAATGATGGCAATTATATTACGGATAGAACTAGAGATAAAAATGCCAATGGTGGTACATCGGGAACAGACTGGAACCGAGAACATACCTATGCAAAGTCACTAGGAACACCTAATTTAGGTACTTCAGGACCAGGATCTGATGCACATCACTTACGTCCATCCGATGTTACTTTTAACGGACAACGAAGTAGTAAAAAGTTTGCTACTGGTAGTGGTAATGCGGGAGATTCAAACGGAGGTTGGTATACAGGAGATGAATGGAAAGGTGATATTGCCAGAATGATGATGTATATGTATTTACGTTATGGCAGTCAATGTTTACCAACAGGAGTTGGTATTGGAAGTAGCTCATCAACACCAGATGCTATGATCGATTTGTTTTTACAATGGAATGCTGAAGATCCTATTTCTCAAATAGAAATAAACAGAAATGCTTATCACGGTAATACTGCTAACGCATTTGCACAAGGTAATAGAAATCCGTTTATAGACAATCCTGCCTTTGCTACTCAAATTTGGGGCGGTCCACAAGCTGATGATCTATTTGGTGGCGGTGGAAATGGTGATACACAAGCACCTTCTACTCCAACAAATTTAGTAGCTTCAAATACTGGACAAACTGGTACAAATTTAACTTGGAATGCTGCTACAGATAATGTAGGTGTTTCAGGTTATGATATCTATAAAAACGGAACCATATTAGCTTCAACTTCAACTACTTCATATAGTGTAACAGGATTAGTTTCAAGTACATTATATACTTTTACAGTGAGAGCAAAAGATGCCGCTGGTAACATTTCTACAAATAGCAATACTGCAACAATTACAACGCTCGCTGGTGGTGGTGGAAGTGGTTCTACAGAATTATATTTCTCTGAATATATAGAAGGCTCTTCATATAATAAAGCCTTGGAAATTGCAAACTTTACCGGAGGTTCTGTTAATCTAGCTGCTTTTAGTATTAAAAAGCAATCAAATGGCGCAGGTGTTTGGTCTGCTGGAATTACTTTAAGTGGACAATTAGCCAATGGAGATGTTTTTGTTGCTGCAAATGGCAATGCTTCTTCAACAATTTTAGCAGTTGCTAATCTTACCTCCACCGGTTCTGAATTATCATTTAATGGTAACGACGCCGTTGGTTTATTTAAAAATGGTGTTTTGATTGATATTATTGGCACTTTCAATGGTGGTACTGCGAATTTTGCAAAAGATCAAACCATACGTAGAAAAGGAACAATAACGAGTCCGTCTACAATATTCGACAAAGCAGGAGAATGGGATACTTTTCCTTCAAACACTTTTGACGGTTTAGGTGCTCATACTACTTCAGGTGGAGGGAATCAAGATACTGAAGCTCCTTCTGCTCCAACGGGATTATCAGCGAACACGATTACAGAAACAACAATAGCACTAACTTGGAATGCTTCAACTGATAATATTGGTGTTACAGGTTATGACATCTATAAAAATGGTGTATTATTAACTTCATCTGCTTCAACTTCCTATAATGCAACAAGTTTAGCAGCTTCAACATCATATGCTTTTTTAGTTGTAGCAAAAGATGCTGCTGGTAATACTTCTGCAAATAGTAATACTATAACCATTATTACGATAGACATTACAGCTCCAACAGCTCCAACTAACTTGGCTGCTTCAAATACAACTCAAACAACTACAAATTTGAATTGGAATGCTTCAACAGATAATGTCAGTGTTACTAGTTATGACGTTTTTAAAGATGATATTTTATTAGCTTCAACAACATCAACTTCTTATAATGTAACGGGTTTAACAGCATCAACTTCTTATGCTTTTGTAGTTACTGCTAAAGATGCCGCTAATAACACTTCTGGTGTAAGCAATACTGTCAATGTAACTACTCAAAGTAGTGGTGGTGGAAGTGGTAATGGTTCTGAACTTTTTATTTCTGAATATGTAGAAGGTTCTTCAAATAACAAAGCAATTGAAATAGCCAACTTTACAGGAAGTACGGTTGATTTGTCTGGTTATTCTTTAAAGAGAAACACAAATGGAGGAACGACTTGGGGATCAGCACTAAATTTATCAGGTCAACTAGTAGATGGAGATGTATTTGTAATCGCGAATAGCGCAGCAACTACTGCTATTCTAAATGCAGCTGACCTTACTTCAACCACTGATGCAATAATATTTAATGGTAATGATCCTGTTGGTTTATTCAAAAATAATGTTCTTATTGACATCGTTGGAAATTTTAATGGTGGCTCTGCAAATTTTGCTGCAGATGTAACTCTGAGAAGAATAGAAACGATATCGAATCCTTCTGCAAGCTACAATCCTACTGAATGGAGTTCTTTTGCTGTTGATACCTTTGACGGATTAGGTGCTCATACAACTTCTGGTGGTGGCACTGGTGGTACTACCGATATTTTACTACAACATTCTTTTGAAACAGGATGGGATGGCTGGATTGATGGTGGAGGTGATAGTTATAGAATAAATAGTTCAAGGTCATTTGACGGAAATTATTCTATTAGAATAAGAGATAATTCAGGTATCGCATCTTCAATGACCTCTAGTAATTATGATATTACTGCCTATGACAATTTAGAAGTTAAATTTAACTTTTACAGTTATAGTATGGAAACCAATGAAGATTTCTGGTTACAATTTTATAATGGTTCTACCTGGCAAACAGTACAAGCTTTTGTTAGTGGAACAGATTTTAGTAATAATGTATTTACAGAAGCTACAGTAAATATTTCGTCTTCAACCTATAATTTTCCTGTGAATGCCCAATTTAGATTTCAATGTGATGCAAGCTCTAATGCAGACGCCGTTTATGTTGATAATGTGATTATTACAGCAACATCTGGTGTTGTAGCTAAAAGTTTTTCCGCAAATAATATAGTTTCTTTGGGGAAAGAAATTGGGTTTGATGAAGAGTTGATTGAAATAGAAGATACTAAATTCTATCCGAATCCGGCATCAGGTAATTATACGGTATTAAGAACAGAGTTAGATATTGAGGATGATAATGTGGATGTTCAAATTATAATAATGAACGTTCAAGGGCGTTTAATAAATACAATACAATTAGACAATGTACAAAATGAATTCTTTGAACGACATATAGAACTTTCAAGCTTAAAGAGTGGTTTGTATTTTGTAAACATCTCAACTTCTAAAGGATTTAGTGAAACGAAAAAATTAGTAATTAAATAGTTAAAAGTTTATACTTTCTCCTCTAAATCAAAGCCTTAAGTTTTACTTAAGGCTTTTTTATTTTAACACTTTTAACTTTTAAATTAACATTACTATAACTAAAACTAGTAGTACTTATAACTAATTTGTACTCATATTATTTAAACCAAGTTTCATACCATACCATTTTTTAAAATTATTTTATAACCTAAACCATTCTATTATGAAACACTTTACTCCTAAGAACATCTTAACAATTTTAGCTTTTCTGTCCTTTTTATTATCAAGTACTGAAATAAATGCACAATTAAACATACCTCGTGGAAGTCAAAAAGCTACAGTAAAACAAACTGTTGGCATTACAAATATTGCTATTACATATTCTAGACCCAGTGTAAAAGATCGTGAAGTATGGGGAAAATTAGTACCCTATGGTATGAACAACCTTGGTTTTGGAACGGCTAAAGAATCCCCTTGGC
>Ga0209633_10003095_pt1 | contig 15519 bp, 14 predicted proteins | sample Cruoilmetagenom1_FD_187290 | JGI IMG/M metagenome (GOLD analysis project Ga0209633, IMG submission 187290) | Oil polluted marine microbial communities from Coal Oil Point, Santa Barbara, California, USA - Sample 1 (SPAdes) (version 2) | ecosystem: Environmental > Aquatic > Marine > Oil seeps ... | reverse complement strand
ATAATGTCGATGATGTCGATGATGTCGATGATGTCGATGATGTCGATGATGTCGATGATGTCGATGATGTCGATGATGTCGATGATGTCGATGATGTCGATGATGCTATCAAGGAATACTGATCCGTGAGCCCGACGATGGCGTGCTTAAAAGCGGTACAAGGCCACGCCGGCCATCAGTTTCTTCTTTTCTTAAATCATTTTTCCTACTCCGGTATGATACTCGCCGACGTGCGGCGGCTTTTCCTGCAGCGGTTGCCCAACGATTACCTTCAAAAATGCGACATTTTTTACAGATAGCAGATGGTTGCCATATTTCATCACCTCAATCAGGAACAGGCGAGTACCTTCAGTCTGGTTCTGAATTCGTCCGGTATCGGCAATCGCGTGATCGGCGCTAACGATGGGTTTCGCATTGAGGTGCCGAAATCATACGTCGATGGGGCCCGAAATGCCATCTATCGTTATCAAACCGAAAATCCGACCACCGAAGAAGTGGTGTCGGGCCGCCACCAACGCCCGACACCCAAGAACCTTTCCGGTGTTGTCGTCGCCCTGTTGCTGCTTTCGGTTCACATGGCCGTATTTGCCAGTGCCGCTCCGGAGGATTATATCACCGTTTTTGGCGCCGATGCACACCGGATTTTGGACGGTGAGGTTTACCGGTGCACCACCGCCCTCGTGCTGCATGCCGATGCGGCCCATATTGCCGGGAACATGGTTGGTATGGTGCTTTTCGGCGGTGCCGTGTGTACGGTCACCGGTTCCGGTGTCGGCTGGCTGATGATACTGGCTTGTGGTATCATCGGCAATCTGAGCAACGCATTTGCATATGAAACCGGGCATCTATCTGTGGGCGCCTCCACAGCCGTCTTCGCTGCAGTGGGGATCCTGTGCGCGCTTCAGGCAGTCAACGCCGTAAGGACCGGGAAAGGTTGGAAAGGAATGTTTCTGGCCTTTGGTGGGGGTGTGGCGCTGCTGGCCTTTCTGGGAACCAGTGCCCGCAGCGACGTGGGCGCTCACCTGTTCGGTTTTTTATCCGGTGTACTGCTGGGCGGCGCCTACCGGTTGTGGATGGAACACCCGTTGGGAAGAAAGAATCAGGTCCTGTGCGGCACCATCGCCGGATCCGTACTCCTGCTGTCCTGGATACAAGGCATTTTGGTGTAATTTCCACGGATCCCCGAACGACGGCGCATGCGCATATCAGGGCTTTAGCGAGTAGGAGGTGAGGCTTTCAACGCCGGTTTCGGTGACCAGCAACGTCTGTTCAAACTGGGCCGAGAGAGAGCCGTCTTTGGTAACCGCCGTCCATCCGTCGTCGAGGATGACCAATTCTTTTTTACCCAGATTTATCATGGGTTCGATGGTGAACACCATGCCCGGCACCAACCGCACGCCGGATCCGGATCTGCCATAATGGGGGATCTGGGGAGCCTCGTGGAAATCGATGCCCACACCATGTCCCACAAACTCACGTACCACCGAACAGCCCTGGCTCTCGGCGTAAGATTGGATTGCATACCCGATATCACCGACGGTATTGCCCGGCTTTACCACCGCCATGCCTTCGGACAGACATTGTTGGCATACGTTGACTATTTTGAGGGCGTCTGCTCCGGGGTTGCCAACCAAAAAAGTTTTGCTGGCATCAGCATAATAGCTGTTCAGGATGGATGTGACGTCCACATTGACGATGTCACCGTCCTTGAACGAGCGATTTCCGGGGATCCCATGGCAGATGACTTCGTTGATGCTCACACACACACTTTTGGGAAAGCCCCGATAATTCAGTGGCGCAGGAATCGCACCATGTTGGATGGTAAAATCGTGAACCATGGTGTTGATTTCATCGGTGGTCATGCCCGACCGGATGTGAGGTGCCACCAGCTCCAGGGTATCCATGACAAGCCGACCGGCACGCCGTATACCTTCAATCTGTTCGGGTGTTTTGATTCGGATTTTATGTTTTTTTGCGTACTGCAGATTCGATGGTTGCGTTGATGCGGGCGGATTGAGACAGCAACGTTTATATTTTTTTCCGCTACCGCAGGGGCATAAGGCATTTCGGCTGATTTTTCCGGTATCAATCTTGTTTTTCACGACTGTTTTCCTCTTTTCCCGCCGGTATTATTTGGCATTGGCGTGATCGTACCTGCTGATGTATCGGAATCGGCCCGCGGCTGTCAAACCCTAATTCCGAACATCGGCGAAACCAATTCGATCGGTTACATGGGTTGTCCGGCAAACCGTTGTGCCTAAAATTAGTGTGACCGATATCCGTGTCAATAAAAAAAGAAGGCGACCGATTCGGCCGCCTTCTTTCGAGGAAGAGGAGAGGCGTCAAGCGCATCCGTTCTTGCGCCTGATTGTGATTATGATATCGGCTGCTGCGATGAATACTTTAATATTTTTTTCATGGACGTGGGATTTGAGAACCGTTGACGCTTGTGATATGAACCGTTATCAAAACCGCATATATCGCCGCAAAGCGGGGAAAAACGCTTAATACGAAGCCATCAATTTTGATTGGGATAGGAGCTGGATATGACCGAGTCCGACAACGGATGGGATCAGCGAATTTTGTGTAGTGACGGTAACTGCATCGGCATTGTCGGTGCCGACGGCCGCTGTAAGGTGTGCGGCCTGCACGATGATGGTGAACTGCCCAATCCTGTGACCGGTTCCGATCCGGTTGATGATGGCACAAACGATCCGGCTGCAGAGCATCAAATGATGGCGCAAAACGATGTTGTCGACGATGATCCGGCGGTCGGCGCAAATGCATCTGATGACGCCTGGGAGACTCGAACCCTGTGCATCGATGAAAGCTGTATCGGCGTCGTCGGGTCCGACGGTTGCTGCAAAGCGTGCGGAAAACCCTATTCAGGATAACAGCCCTGGCTCCCCACCAGATAATAGACCCCGTCTCAAGCCAAGCGCCGGACACCGTGTCGGATTTCGTCAGACGGGTGACCGGTTGTGAACCGAACTCGGCGGAGATTGCCGATGCCTTAACCCGCTATTTCGTGCTAAACGAGATCAAGGATCACCTCCTGGTGATGCGGGACCGTTTGACTTGATCCATGACCCGGTTGAAGCTGCTGCGGATGGCTGTAATCGGAAATTCCTCGGTGAGATCTCTTGGATTGAAATCACTCCCAGCGGTTTCCTCCCTTATGCGTCAGATCGATGTATTGAAACGTTCCCTGTTCGCTGATAAATGAGGTGAGCAGCCAGCTGATTGTGCTGATGAATAGTGAGCCCAGCAGGGCGGAGCCAAAGCCATCCACCTCGAATCCGTCGATGACGCCGGATGCCATCATCAACAGGAGGGCATTGATGGCAAAGGTAAACAGCCCGAGTGTTAAAATGTTAAGCGGAAGGGTGAGGATCAGCAGGATGGGTCGAAAAAAGGCGTTCAGGACACCCAGCACGGCGGCGGCCAGTACGGTTGAGGGAATTCCGGATACATGGATGCCATCTAACATGTACGCTGCCAAGAAGATGGCAACGGCCAAGAACAACCACCTGACGACGATCCCTTTCACGGCGTTTCCTTCATACTGGGAATTGACATAGCGAAAGCGACGATAATCAGTTGATCTTGTCCCGCAACTTACCGGAACATTTAAAGGTGACCACCCGGCGTTCGTCCAGGATCATCTCATCACCCGTAGCCGGGTTTCTGCCTTTGCGTTGCTTCTTTGCCTTTACGCAGAACTTGCCGAACCCGCTGACAAGGACGTTTTCTCCAGTTGAAAGGGATGATTTGATGATTTCAAGAAGGGTTTCGATCGTGTCGGTGGCTTTGATTTTGGTGAGTCCGGTTTGATCCTGAATATTTTCTACAATTTGAGCTTTCGTGAGACTCATGTTGCCTGGCCCCCCTGAATGTTTGTACCGCAATCCCGGTCCGAGTCGATTGGTGTGGCGTCTGGTAACGGTTATTGTTCGCTAACCATCTAAATTGTAAATAATTATTACAGTCACCACGGTTAAGTTGATGTCAAAAGTTGGTAAATTTGTCAAGAAAATATAGAAAATTAAGTACTTGTGGCCAAATGGATCAAGACGGTAGTTTTGTCAAATAAACGTAACCTATTGAAAAAATAAACAAATATATTTGTCAGGGGAGGTTTGGCGGAATATGCACCCTGCCGCGTCATCGGGATCAATGACCGATGATGGCCCATAGCAGGCATCACTTTGAAAATGTAAAGGATTTTAGCGTGACACACCCATGGGGATTGCTCAACAGACCGGATAAATCATACTATCGTGTGACTTTTGCCTACCACAATCGTTGTGGATCTAAAAAACAGATCGCATCTTGCAGCCCAGATACACGGCGGTGTTAAATTCTATAGCGGGTTTTGCGGCGCGTCATGGTTATGGATTTTTTTTGTCGGCATGGGATGCTTTCAGAAGATATTTCGATATCTTTAAATTTTTTAAAGGTGCACTAGACCATTTGCTGACACGGACCCAGTTTTTACGGTTTTCGGTACCCGACCTTCTTTCCTGAGATTTACGCCGATCTTGTTTCCTAAAAAACAGCCCCTTAATCGAAAAAAGCCGTCTTCTATCTTTACCTGTCCTTCTTTCAATGAATGATCGATTGTTATTTTCCATTCAAGAAACCTCTATCCACCAGAGTTTACAGGATTGCTACGGAAGCGTCCTCCAATAATATTAGAATTCATACTTTAAAAAAGTCATGAGATATCAACTACCTTGTGCGGTTCTTCCAGAGTTCATTTTTCGCCTATTACCTTTTCTTTTATCTATAATAGGGTCGAGCATGGTGTGAATCTTGCGTCTATCCTTTCCACTTCGTTCTTCAAAACCCGTATCGTCTCGTGGCGTTGGTCGGTTGTCTATTCTGTCAATCATTTGGTATCCCCGTTAAATTGTTTTTCAAATCCACCTTTTCAAATATATGGGCTTTTGCCAATGGCTGTTTAGACGTCAGCCGGCAAAAAATGGAAAAATATGCTTCCATAGGTAAAAAGCAATATCAATGCCAAATAGTTATGAATGGGAAAATATCCAATCAAATCAGTATGAAAAAAGGTTTGTTGCATGATGGCCGGTAGGAACTTATGAAAAAGATGTCATAATCCTGGGAAAAAAATTCAAGATCTCTCTGCTATGCAAAAGCCCTGGTCACCGTTGGTGGTATTAATCCTGTTGATTTGTAATTTATCGTGCAATTGATATTGCGCACCGTGATAATTATCAATATGTTATGTTTATTTTCTGTCTTATAACCGCTTGGATTCGATCAGGACCCAACCTTATGTACCTTGCCCGATTGCCGAATAAAAATAACCGCTGCCGATACATGATCCGGCAATCCTACGCCGATGGGCACTGTTATCGTAGCCGGGATCTGTTTGACCTGGGTGATGACCCGACGCGGTATATCATCTATCCCGGGGGGAACAGCTTTTATATCGATACGGCGTTGCAAGACGCCATCGCCGATCAAAACATTCGTGTCTCCCAGGATGACCTGGAGTCGATTTTCATGCCTTTCCTGTCCGCGCGTATCCGGCGGGTGATCGATGGATTCGATCGGAAAGGACGTTCCAAGCGGTTTTCAAACAGCTGTATCCCGGCGGACACCTTCCATCTGTTTGATCGCTACCGTATGCATTATCTCAAGCTTGGGCAGGTGGATCACAGGGATTTGGGATGTACGCCGAACCGATTTTACGAGAACCTTTCGCACAAATCCCGTGATGAGATCGAATGCGACTTCATGAAGGCGGAACGGTTCCTCAAACCCGAAGAGCAGGCCCGCTACACATACCAGATTTTCGACCTGCAGCAATACTTCAACGAATCTTATGCGTACAGCCATCCGGAAGGTCTTGATCAACACCGGATGGACGGTTTTTTCGTCAAGACCCTTTGTTCACTTAACCGGGATGAATCCTTCTGGATGGGCAGTGACGCGGAATCTGGGATCAGGCGACATTTGGTGCGCTACGCGGTCATGTATTTTGACAATAGTTTTCCTTCTCGCGATCCGTTCCGCGATTTTCTGGATGATTTCATAAATCGGCATCGTATCCATCGTCCGCCGGAAAGTGTTCAGGTTAGCCTGGCTGAGTCCGCACGATTATTCGGCGTAACCGTGGATGAACTGAAAGAGATGGATTGCCGGGCGCTGACACGACAATACCGTAAATTGGCCTTGCGGCATCACCCGGACAAAGGCGGTGACCCGGAAACCTTTGTCAAACTCAGTGAGGCCCATCAAAAATTACTGAAGCGTAAATCCAGGAACTGAGTTCAGACCTCGTTACATCAAAAATTATCCATGTCCAAAATACCCTGGCAATACAGTTGTTTCAGACAAAAAAACACGCTCTCAGATAAAAATTGGACACTCACGATTTCCGGGCAGATCGTAATATCAGATAGTTATCTACCGCCCGTTCAATTGAGCACTATTTTGATACGACGAAATGTCCATTTTTTGGCCCTCAAAATGGGTGGAAATAACGAGGTCTATAGTTTAAGAAAGCCGGAAGAAAGTAGGCGTCGGTGAGTTTGCCGATGCCTACTTTTTTTGATGGATGATAACCGCTTACGGTTGATGGGGTGCTGGAGGCGGGGTGGCGCTGATTTTTTCTTCGTAGGTGGATAGCAGAAACAGGGTTGCCAGCGGCTGGGTAAACAGCACGCCGATAAACACCGTCCCGCCGATCATGGAAATGGCCATGAAGATGATCACCACCACCAGGTGATCGACTATCTCTCCGCCTCTGCCCATGGCGTAACTCTCCTTGACGGCATCAACGATGCCCATGTTTCTGTCGGTCATCAGCGGAATCATGTAGATGCAGCAAAACGTGACGGTCACGACGATGATGATGCCGGGCAGAAAGAGCAGCATAAAACCGATGGTGGTGGCCACGAAAACCACGATGCCGAATCCCAGCAGCGGCAGAAACAGATACATGTGGGCAAACAGGTCTTGAACCTTGGGTTCCCGGCCATTGCGGACGAGCTGGAGCAGGCTCTGGGTGTAGCCGGCCATCGTAACCGGTGCCAGAATACCCAGCGTTAAGGAACTGGCCGCCAACATGACCAGGGTCATGAGAATCAAGGAAACGACATTTCCAAGGGTCAGATTCCAGGCGGTTTCGATGTGACGTTTAAAATCCATGGGCTCTCCTGAACGGGTAAAAGTTAACCGCATAGTTGATCAATAACTTCATAACTATCTTATATATAGTGAAATTAATATTGTGGGCCGGTTCTTCCCGGCAGTAACCGATGGGGGCATAACAATCGACCCGGATCTCCATCTATCTACCGGGAACGATGATCCGTGAATCAGCGTGCTGTTTTTTCTGCTCTTCCTCCTGCATTTTCCTGATCTGTTGAACCATTTGGGCCATTTCCTTTTCCATGGCTAGGGGGAAGGCGGCGATGGCTTCATCCAGGTTGTTGGCCATCAATTTAGCCTGCAGGGGCAGCGGCCCCTGAGGGGTGATGATTTGTGTGTGGCCGAAAAAGAGGGGCGTCCGGCTGGAATCGTCCCGGCCATCCGCATCAACCGGTATCATTCGTCGGATGGATGCCACTTTGAGATCAGTGATTGCATCCTCTCGATAAAGATTGTTTGTATCCACATTAAATTCAAGCTTTTCCTGTTCGTTCATGAATGTTCTCCATTGGGTTTAGGTGATTTATCGTTGAAAGGCACTGGGTTACCGTATCTGAATTTTCAGCGTGTGTCACGGTGTTTATCGAAGCGCGCATCCGCTCATCCCACTGACAAGGTGATCGTATAAATCCATTCGCCAATCTAACCGGAATGGGCGCATTATCCGGTTAAATTTATTTTTACGAATGCCTATGATGGGTCGATGTTGAAGTTTTCGGTCGCCCGTCATATACTCGCGACCATATGCAAATCGAAAAAAGCGCCACTGCACGAAGCGAGAACCCTTTAAAAACCCGAATGAGAGCCATATGCATCTCGCTGGTGGTTTCCGTAGGGTTAATGGCCGCCAAATTCTACGCCTTTCACCTGACCCTCTCCTCGGCGGTGCTGTCCGATGCGTTGGAATCCATCATTAACGTGGTGGCTGCCGCCTTTGCCGTGGTGAGCATCTGGATGGCCGCGAAACCGCCGGATCCTGAACATCCCTATGGGCATGGTAAGATCGAATTTTTTTCCGCCGGCTTTGAAGGGGCACTGATTATTTTTGCCGCCGTCGGGATATTCAAGACCGGCATCTCTCATCTGTTGATGCCCAAACCCCTTGCCAACCTGCAGGCGGGCCTGGCGATTCTGGTAGGGGCTTCAGCCATTAACCTGCTGCTCGGCATCGGGCTGGTAAGGGTCGGAAAAAAGGTTCAATCCCTGACCCTGATTGCCGATGGCAGGCACGTGCTCACCGATGTTTACACGTCTGCCGGGGTTGTCGCCGGCCTTTTCCTGTTTCAGTGGACGGGCTGGCGCTGGCTGGACGGCGGGATTGCCTGTCTGGTGGGCATCAATATATTGCTGACCGGTACCCGATTGGTCGGCCAGAGCTTTTCTGCGCTGATGGACGCATCCGACCCCCAACTTCTGGACGAGATATCCCGGCTGCTTGAAAAGCACCGCAAAGAGGTATGGATCGACATCCACCAACTGCGTGCGTGGCGGTCCGGTAATTTTGTGCACATCGACCTGCACCTCGTGCTGCCCAGGCAACACCTGCTTGATGATGCTCACACCGAGGCCAAGGCATTGGAACAACTGCTCATTGATTATTTCGAGGGCAATGCAGACGTTTTGGTTCATATGGACCCGTGTGGTACGAAGTTGTCGGATGATGCGGTTGTGTCTTGCTGGAAGAACTGTTCCGAGCGTCCGGCGGCAGGGCAGGGGGTTGCCGAAGGATCCGACCATTTTGTAAAATTCGGTGGCGATGGATGATCACCGATCAAGTTTTTTCGTCCGTTCTTCCAAGGGCAGGGAAAAATAAAAAGTGGCACCTTTGCCCGGGGTGCTCGTAACCCTCAGCTCACCATTGTGATGCCGGATGATCTGCCGTGTGATGGAGAGGCCCAGTCCGGTGCCAGGGGGGCGGCCGCGGATCGGGTCCACGACTTGCTGGAATTTATCGAAGATCTTCATCTGGTCCGCCTGGCTGATGCCGATGCCGTTGTCCATAACGGAAACGACCAGCCGGTCGGCGTCGTATCCCAGTCGAATATCAATCCGTCCCTGGTCCGGATCGCAGAATTTCACGGCATTGGAAATCAGGTTCACCATAGCCCGGATTAACTGGTCCCGATCGCCTTCGACAGGCCGCGATATCTCCGGCAGATGAACCTGCATTTGTATTTTCCGGTCATTTACGATCTGGCTGGTGGCGCTCACCGCATCCTCTACCACATCCTTCAAATCCACCGATGTGATGCTCCAGGGCGTGCGACCCGATTCAAGCTTCTGAAAATCGAGTACCTGGGTGATCAGTCGGGTGAGCCGCTGGGTTTCACGGATGATAATACCGGTGAATTCCTGTTGACGATCCGATGTTGTATCCGTGTAGTCGTGCAGGATTTCGGCCAGGGAGCGGATGGCTGTCAGCGGTGTCCGCAACTCGTGAGAGACAGTTGATATGAATTCGTCTTTCATACGGTCCAGCTCCTGAAGACGCTGGTTGGCCGCGCGCAGTTCCGCCGTGGCCCGTTCCAGTTCGCGACTGTAGATGATGGCCTGGCGGGTTTCATCGAGGATACCCATCACCTCTTCGATTCCCAGGGGTTCTTCCTTGACCAGGGAGGCAACCATTACACGCGCCGATGCCGACCCGATGGCCCCGGCCAGCAGCTTTTCGATATGATTGAGCAACCCAGGGTCCCGGGTGAGGGACTGGTCCCAATTGATGCCATACGTCATGGCATAATTGTCCAGCGCCGCTTCGGTTCGCTTTCGGCCCAGAAATCGTTCCAGCATGGAGACCAGGTCGGGCAGGTAGGCGGTTCCCCGCCAGACGGAAGAATCATGAACCCGGCCCATGTATCGGTAAACGTCCACGAACATGGCCGCCTGGGTGTGCTCCCTGGCCGATGGTCGGCTGAACAGGGAGCCGGCCACGTAGCATCCTACATTGGCCAGCATGCTCCAGAAAACGGCGTGGGTGATGCGGTCAAACACGTTCAGCCCGAACAATCCGAACGGCTTTAAGAGAGTGATGCCGTAAGGTCCATGTGCAAGAAAATCTTGGGGCATCAGTCCCGCGCCGGCAAGGGACGGGAGAAATAAAGTGTAAAACCAGATAATAAAACCGGCCACCAGACCCAGCAAGGCGCCGGTCCGGGTGCCGCCTTTCCAGAATATCCCGATCAACAGGGCCGGGGCAAACTGGGCCACGGCGGCAAAAGAGACCAGGCCGCTGGAAACCAGTGTGTAATACTCTCCGGCAAAGTGAAAATAAGCGTAACCCAAAAGTAGGACCGAGATGATGCTCAACCGCCGGATGGATAACAAAATGCTGCTCAAATCCTTCTTTTGGGCCAGCTTCAGAAAAGGCATGTGAAGTAGCAAAGGCATCACCAGATCGTTGCAGATCATGGTGGACAGGGCCACCGATTCCAAGATGACCATGCCGGTGGCCGCCGACATACCGCCGATAAAGACGAGTAGTGTCAGATAGACCTGGTTGTTGGCCATGGGCAGGGTCAGCACGAACATGTCTGCGTCAAGGCTGCTGGAACCGACGGAGAGCATGCCGGCAAAGGCCACCGGCAGGACGAAAATGTTAATGGCCACCAGGTAGAGGGGAAAAAGCCAGATGGCCTTGTTCAGGTGCTTTTCGTTGACATTTTCCACCACCATGACCTGAAACTGGCGCGGAAGAAAAACGATGGCCATCATGGATAGGAAAATGTGGGAAATCCAGCTGGAAAAGGTTCCGGTATCGGTGGGCAGGGTCATTAAACGGCGAAGTTCAGGTGATCTCAAGGCCTTTCGGCTGAGGTCGGCAAAACCGTCGAAGATGAAAAAAGTAACGAATATTCCCACGGTCAGAAATGCCACCAGTTTGACGATGGATTCAATGGCAATGGCCGCCACCAGGCCTTCGTGGCGTTCGGTGGCCTCGAGGTTCCGTGTGCCGAAGAGCGTCGCGAACACTGCCAAAAGGAGGGCCACGTAGAAGGTGGTGTCGCTCCAGATCTTGAATCCGCCCGGATCGGACAGTGGTTTGATCGACGGGTATTGATGGATCAAAAGGAAGCTGGTGGATATGGCCTTCAGCTGCAGGGAGATGTAAGGAATAATTCCCAGCACGGCGATGACCGTGACCACGCCTCCCAAGGTCATGCTTTTCCCGTAGCGTGAACCGATGAAATCGGCAATGGAGGTAATGCGGTGGACTTTGGAAATGCGGACGATTTTTTTTAATACCAGCCAGCCCAACGTGGCCATCAGTGTCGGACCCAGGTAGATGGTAAGAAAAGCCGGTCCGGCTGAGGCGGCGCGTCCCACGCTGCCGTAAAAGGTCCACGCGGTGCAGTATACGGCCAGTGAGAGCGCGTAAATATATGGGTTGCTGATAATGCTCCTGCCGATATCGGCCCGCTTGTCACCATAATAGGCGATGCCGAAAAGCATACCGATGTAGCATAGGGAGGCGAAGATGACGGTTTCAGTTTCCAGCATCGGGATTTCCTTCAGCCGCGATGGTCCGGAAGCTGGGTTTCCGGTTTGGAGCTGCTGATGATCAGTATCAGGAGAATGATGAGTGACCAGACAGCGAATAGGTATAGGTATAACACGGGAATACCCAATACCAGTATTGGTCGGTTGAACAGGGAGAGCAAGGGAAAGTTGAACAGCAGCATACCCAGCAAAAAAAGTCCAACCAGTCGCCTTCCGTTGATCTTGTCACGGGTCATGGACCAGCTCCTTTCGACCGCAAGGGCACCAGGGATTCATTATTTTGAGGGTTGTTCTTTTTGCACCAAGAAATGTTGTTTTAAGCCTGATTACTGGATTTCGATCTCTGCCGGCGCGATGATGTTCGGGTCTTCCGTGTCCGACAGCTTCGGCAATCGAATCGTGTTCACTTGCCATCCCCGGTGGCGCAAAACGCCCGTAAAGGGCGGCTGGCCCACCACATTGCCTACCAGTTTGACGGCATTTTGATCGAACCCGGCCGTGATTTCGACACGCTCACCCTCGGCCTGCTTCATCACCGGTTCCGGCGAGAGATAACGATCCACGCTTTTTCGGCAGTTTTCATGGATGTTGCGTACAGCGGCCCCAATTTGACCGTCTTCATAGCGGGAGATGTCTTCTTGGAGGAAATCCATCAGCCGCCCCTGGCGCTGGAGCACGGCAAAAAGATGCATAAACAGTCGTTTTTCCCTGTTTTTAAGTTTACCCCGGTCCGCCTCGGTTTCCGATGGTGCAACGGGTGAGGTTTTGTTCACCTGGGACGTGTCGGGTTGGCCGGCCAGGATCTTGGACAGGGTATTTTTCTGAAACATCCACTGCAAAATGCCGAAAAAAAACAAAAAAAGGAACATGGTGGCATAATCCATGATGTTCAGCGGTGCGCCCAAATCACGTGATTGCCAGTAGAAGCAGGCAACGATGGCAAACAGGAGTATTGAAAAAAGGGATGATTGAACAAAAGTACGCAAAGAAAAGGATTTTAATAGTAAAGGAGATTTCATCTGTTTTTTCCTGTTAGCTTGAGGTATGTTACAGGGTTTGTCGGCAACATAGATGGAACCAGGCGGCCGTGTCAAGAAGATCAACGGCCGGGTTTTGCCTTGTGTAGATCAATTGGGTATGATAACCGTAGGGTCAAGAGTATCCAGAGATGCGATTCGGACGAGATGAATCCTTAGATAAGGGCGTTGCCGGTAAATGAGTGACGCCTTATTGTCGTCGACCCCTATGGCAAATAACTACAGACATCGTTTCGACTTTGACATCGGCTACCTGGTTAAGAGCCCGTGCCGTGAATGTACCGACCGTTTTCTTTTCCCCGATTGCATGGATGACTGCCTGCCCTTGGACAAGATCCGCACGGTGCTGGCCAACAGCATATCCTGCTCGCGCTCTTTCCCGTCCGCTGAATCCCATGCGATCTTTCAGGGTTCCAAGGACGAAAAATAGAGAAGCCTTCGCGTTAGGATCGTGAACTTTATAAAGCGTCCCCAATCCTTACCTTTCCCAGCCTTCGCCATATACCGGCGCCGAAACAACCGGCACCGATAGAATCAACCGGAAAATCTTAAAAACCCGAGGTTTTTACCCACTGCAACCGCAGGCAGCATCTTCAGCCTGAAAACCGGGAGGTCCCATGGAGAAATATCGCTTTCATAATCATCGACTGTATCACTGCCTGGCCGACCGTGCCTTTACCATGAGTGGCGAAGACCATCACCTCAGACACCTGATCCGTACCAACAACCGTCTGACCGATTTCAGCGCTATGGGTGGCGGCTTATTTTTCGATTACTCCCGCCAGCGGATTGATGCTGTGACCCTGGCGCTGTTGTTTGAACTGGCGGATGCCGCCGCCGTCACGGATCAGTTTGCTGACATGGCCGATGGTAAAAAGGTAAATGTCACAGAAAACCGTGCCGCCCTCCACATGGCGGCCAGAAGCTTCTCGGAGGTGCCGATCAGCGTGGATGGCCGGAACATCAAAGCGGACCTAAAAAGCGTTCGGGCGCAGATTGGACGGTTTTGCGAATCGGTGCATCGGGGCGAGATTACCGGCGGCACCGACCAGGCCTTCCGGCACGTGGTGGTGGTTGGCATCGGCGGTAGCTACCTGGGTACCGAATTTGTAGCCGGGGCCCTCGAGGCATTTGCCGACAGAGGCATATCCCTGGAATTTCTATCCAATGTCGATATCCATAACTTTGGCTGCATCTGGTCACGGATTGTACCGGAGCAGACCCTATGGATCATCATTTCCAAAAGTTATACCACCGCCGAAACCATGGCCAACGAAGAGCTGATCCGTCGCCGAATGGATGCCGAGGGACTGAACCCGTCAAAACACCTGGTTACGGTTACCAGCAAGGGCAGTCCCGGCGATCAAGATGACGGCCGGGGACTGGCTGCATTTCACATGTTTGATTTTATCGGCGGTCGCTACAGTGTCACCTCCGCGGTGGGCGGTGTGCCCCTGGGCTTGTACCTGGGCCCGGAACGCTTCGAACGCTTTCTGAAAGGCGCCGAAGAGATGGACAAGCACGCCATGGAGGCGGCGCCGACGCAAAACCTTCCCCTGCTTGCCGCCCTGCTTGCCGTATGGAATACCAGTTTCCTCGGCTATTCCCAAACCGCGATCATCCCTTACGCGTCACCGCTGTCCAAACTGGTCCCCCATGTTCAGCAGCTGAACATGGAAAGCAATGGAAAATCGGTGGATGCAGGCGGTCGCATGCTCGACGAACCGGCCGGCACGGTCATCTTCGGCGAGCCGGGCACCAATGCCCAGCACTCGTTTTTCCAGCTGGCCCATCAGGGAAAAGCGTTCCCCATCGATTTTATCGGTGTATTGAATCCGCAGTACCAGATGAACGAGGGGCGTTTCAAGGGGGTGGGGCACCAGCAGGAACTGTGGGCCAACATGCTGGCTCAGGCCACGGCCCTGGCCCTGGGGCATGAAAGTGAGAACCCGGCCAAATTTTTTTCCGGGAACCGGCCTTCCTCCGTTATCGTCCTGGAAAACCTGGAACCGGAAGATGTGGGTCGATTGCTGGCCTTTTATGAGGCTCGGACGATTTACGAGGCCTTTATTTGGGGGATCAACCCCTTTGATCAGTTCGGCGTCGAACTCGGCAAGGAGACTGCCGGCACGATTCGCAGCGAAATGGCGGCCCACAACGACAATCCGGACCATGACTTAAAGGCGGTCGATCCCATCAATCGTAAATATCTTCAGATGCTGTTCAGCGGCAAGCTTTCCCGATGATGGTGGCCGAGCGTCGACGTCGGAGGGAAGCGGATGGTGTCATGCCGTGCTTAAGGGATGTGGCAAAGCATGATATGCATGCAATGATTCCGGAAAATATCAGATAAAAGTCTTAAGTTTGATCGATTTGTCGTCGATATCATCACTGGATTCGAAGCGGCACGACCCAACTGACAAAATTGACCGATAGACGATTGGATTTGAAAATTTTAAATAAAAAAAATTATGGCGCATGAAGGGAAAAACAAAAGAAACATCCATTGAGAAGGAAGATTCAACATCCGCGGATGAGGATGGGATGAAGATCGAGTCTCCGGAAAAAAGCAGCGACGACAGTTCAGAGGACCTGAACGCCAACGAATTGGTGGCATTCGAGCAGATCATGGCCGAGATTGAGGGTGACGGCGCTACGGATACCGCGTCCGGCGCCGAAGCCCCACGTGGCGTCGACGCAAAGCCGGACGCCGAGGAAGATTTTTCGGCCGAACTGGAAAGGGTCGCGCAGGAAGCCGATGCGGCCGAAAACCCGCCGCCTGCCGGTGAAGATGGCGAGA
>Ga0209633_10003094_pt1 | contig 15519 bp, 16 predicted proteins | sample Cruoilmetagenom1_FD_187290 | JGI IMG/M metagenome (GOLD analysis project Ga0209633, IMG submission 187290) | Oil polluted marine microbial communities from Coal Oil Point, Santa Barbara, California, USA - Sample 1 (SPAdes) (version 2) | ecosystem: Environmental > Aquatic > Marine > Oil seeps ... | reverse complement strand
CTTCGTAGCTGGAGCCGGAAGTTTTATCCTCGTTATATCAAATGTAGGACCGCTTTTAATTGGGGCAATTATAGGTGGAATTCTTGATTGATTTCAATAATAAGAAATCACCCGAACAGATTCTGTAGGTCAGTCTATGTAAGGAAACTCTCTAGATGTTCTTTTATATCAGAATTGGCGAGTTTTCCAAGAGCGGCCTTTTCAATCTGCCTTATTCTTTCACGTGTTAGATTGAACCTTTTGCCGATCTCATCCAAAGTATAGGTGCTGTGCTGATCTATCCCAAATCTTAATCTTAGTATTTCCTCTTCTCTAGGATTGAGTAGTGTCAGAGCCTCTCTTAACTTATCGGTCAAGTCGGACTTTGCTACCATGGAGTCTGGAATTATTGTCTCGTTGTCTGCGATTGAATCGAGCAAGGTTGTTTTTTCTCCGTCTAAGATAGGCGTGTCTAAGCTAATCGCATCTTTAGTGGATCTCAATATTCTTTTTACCACTTCAACAGTTATTCCCGATTTGCGTGATATTTCTTTCGGTGTAGGTTTTCGGCTTAATGTCTTAGCTAATACAGCATTTACTTTATACACCCTATTAGCTTGTTCTAGCAGATAAACAGGAACTTTAATGGTTCTTGTTTGACCTTGCAGAGCCCTTAATATTGCCTGATGAATCCACCATGATGCGTAGGTCGAGAATTTAAAACCCTTTCTGTGATCAAATCTCTCCACAGCGCGCATAAGGCCCATATTTCCTTCTTGAATGAGGTCAGAAAGAGGTAATCCCCTACCCATGTACTTTCTGGAAATGGTGATAACCAACCTGAGATTTGCCTTCACGAATCTCTGCTTCATTCTTTTTGCATTTTCAGAGTAAACCTTAATAAATGCGTTCAGGCTTTTTATACGCTTTTGGATGGTTAAACTACTTGTACCATTTCGTCCATTATGATGACCATTAGATTTAACTTTTAGGTTCTTTCCGTTTAGCTTGGCAACAACATCATCAAGCTCTCTGGACATTGATTCGCACTTTTTTATTTTTGCTGAAATTTCCACTTCCTCTTGCGCTGTAAAAAGAGGTTCTATAGACATATCTTTAAAATAAACATAAAGCAGTCGAAGCTGTTCATCAGGAGTCTCGTCTGCTTTAGACTTAGTTTTTGTTTTTCTAGACTGGAAGTGATTCTCAGATTCATCATGCTGAACATAACTTTCTTTAAATTTTAAAGAACTTACATCTTGTGTTTCTTCAGTAAGTTCTCCAAATTCATTTACTGACATTGAATCGTCAAATTCCTTAAATTTAGTTTCCATGTCGTTTCCTTTGATTATCTTAAATTATTAAAATTATCTTAACTAGTAGCCACATAGAGCAGATGGAACATAATCACTTATCGCGAATTATAGATACTCTAAATTTGCAGATACTCTAAACTTTTTTTAGGAACCTTTGGGGGAGGGAAACTGCGCAACCTCCTAAATATATAACAATTAATGCTATTTATATAATTCTCCAGTACCTATTTATGCACTAACATGCCACAAGCTTTATATAATCTTAAAGCAAAAAACCTGCTTTTGGCAGGTGAAAAATGTTCCAACTCCCGGTTACCGCCAATTCTATCAAATTCTTTATATTAATTCAACCTATTTTGATGCAGTATAATTTGCTGCAACTTGTTCCCAGTTTACAACATTCCAAAATGCCGAAATATAATCAGGTCTTCTATTCTGATAATTTAAATAATATGCATGTTCCCATACATCAAGCCCCAAAATAGGCGTTAGGCCATCAGTTAATGGATTGTCTTGATTTGGTGTGGAAGTTACAACCAAATTGCCGCTTCCGTCAACACAAAGCCATGCCCAACCACTACCAAAACGAGTAGCGCCGGCTTTTGCAAATTGCTCTCTAAAACTATCTAGGCTACCAAATGATGAATTTATAGCGTCAGACAATTCTCCACTCGGTTCGCCGCCGCCGCTCGGACTCATACAAAGCCAGAACATGCTATGATTTGCATGACCGCCGCCATTATTTCTAACCGCGGTTCTTATGTCTTCAGGTATAGCATTCAAATCCTTAACTAATTCTTCTACACTTTTACTTTCGAGCTCCTGATGATTACTCAAAGCATTATTTAAGTTGTTCACATAAGTTTGATGGTGCTTACTATGATGAATCTCCATAGTACGCGCATCAATATGAGGTTCTAATGCATTATATTCATAAGGAAGTTGGGGTAATTCATGGGCCATGATAAATCCTCCCGATATTATTTTGATATATTATTGGAAATACAAAATTTTTGGATATGTTATAAAACAATTTTGCGCAGAAAGGGAAAGATAATCCCCTTTTTTCCCTAACTACTTCATTTTACCTATAAAATCAGCTTCTGTCAAAGCATTTAGGGGAATATCCAGACTCAAACAAAAGCATTGTTAGCACCCCCTAGAGAACAACATTTACTGTTATAAATACTTATATAGAAGTACCACCTTGGGTACAAACATTAATGCGGTATGGTTAGATGAATTATTAGTCTGAAGAGTCACATTTGTTTTTGGTATTACCCTGCAAAGGTTTCCAGCCTGTTCATTTTTATTATCATCCCCAAATCTCAAAATTACAGTTTCTCTAAGTAATTGCAAAGGATACTTATCATGGCTTTTTTTAATTCTAAATGTATAAATTTCACCTCTTATAATTTATTCAAGAAGAGAGCTTAAAAGTTTGAATTATATCAGGCAGCCTATTCAAATTGACAAATAATAATTATCTGGTAATTTTTACCATCTAGTAACTTGCATATTATGGAGTCATGAAGTCCACAATGCAAAATTAGCTAGCTTTATTAAATAAGGAATCACTAAATGCAGGTAACAAAAACATTAGACTACGCAGTTAGGTCATTAACTTATATGGGGCATCAGCCTGTAGGAAAACACAGCATGAAAGAAATTTCCCAGGAGCAGCATATACCGCTCAATTATCTAGCTAAAATAATGCGACGGCTCGTCAAAAAGGGTCTGGTTAGGTCATCCTTAGGTCCTGCCGGCGGCTACACACTAAGGAAATTGCCTAATGAAATAAATTTACGAGACGTTTACGAGGCAATAGAGGGTGAAATTAGGATGGTCGACTGCATGGATAAGGACTCTATCTGCGCTTTACACGAAACATGTCCCCAGCTTCCTGTTTGGGACAGGATACAGCTCTCCATGATCAGAATCTTGGAAGACACGACTCTTGAGGATATGCTAAAAGAAAGAAAAAATGTCACTTTGAATCAGGTGAATTAAGGAGGCTCTATAATGAGTGTTGATTTAGAGAAATTAGCGGAACAGGAATACAAATACGGTTTTGTGACCGATGTTGAGCAGGAAGTTGCTCCTGTTGGTTTGAACGAAGACGTAATTCGAATGATTTCCGCCAAAAAGAATGAACCTGAATGGTTATTAGAGTGGAGACTAAAAGCGTTTGAGCACTGGCTTACAATGAAAGTGCCTACATGGCCTAATGTGCATTATCCTCCTGTAGATTATCAAGCTATAAGCTATTATGCAGCACCAAAGAATATGCCTAAACTTGAGAGTCTGGATGATCTGGATCCAGAGATAAAAGAAGCTTATGACAAGCTTGGCATACCTCTTGATGAACAGAAAATGCTTGCCGGTGTTGCAGTAGATGCTGTATTCGACAGTGTCTCCGTCATAACAACCTTTAAAGAAACTTTGGCAGAGGCTGGGGTGATTTTTTGTTCAATATCTGATGCAGTTCAAGAACACCCGGAACTTGTAAAAAAATATTTAGGTTTCGTAGTTCCTCACAATGATAACTTTTATGCAGCGCTGAATACAGCTGTTTTTACTGACGGATCTTTTGTTTATATCCCAAAAGGCGTCCGTTGCCCTATGGAGCTTTCTACTTATTTCCGTATTAACGCAGAAAACACAGGCCAGTTTGAAAGAACCCTCATTATTGCAGAAGAGGGCAGCTATGTTAGCTATCTTGAGGGCTGTACAGCACCTAAGCGTGATGAGAATCAATTGCACGCCGCCGTAGTAGAACTTGTTGCACACAAAGATGCGACCATCAAATACTCAACAATTCAGAACTGGTACCCGGGTGACAGCGAGGGCAAAGGCGGGATATATAACTTCGTAACAAAAAGAGGCAGGTGTTTAGGAAACAATTCTCATATCTCATGGACCCAAGTTGAGACCGGATCGGCTATAACATGGAAATATCCTAGCTGCATTCTTGAAGGTGATAATTCTGTAGGTGAGTTCTATTCAGTAGCTCTTACCAACAGAAGACAGCAGGCAGATACCGGGACCAAGATGATTCACATTGGAAAAAACACATCGAGCACTATAATAACCAAAGGAATATCGGCAGGGTTCGGACAAAACACATATAGGGGATTAGTTCAGATAGGTAAAGACGCAACAGGCGCACGAAACTATAGTCAGTGTGACTCTATGCTTATAGGGGATAAATGCGGAGCGCATACGTTCCCTTATATTGAAGTAAAAAATTCAACCGCCCAAATGGAACATGAAGCTTCCACTTCTAAAATCGGTGAAGATCAAATTTTTTATTGCCAACAGAGGGGTCTATCGGCTGAAGATGCTGTGTCATTGATCGTAAACGGATTTTGCAAAGATGTATTTAAAGAGCTTCCGTTTGAGTTTGCGGTAGAGGCAGAGAAACTATTAAGTATCAGCCTTGAGGGTAGCGTCGGATAAACAACACCCCCGCTCTTTAATCAAAAACAGATAAAGATTTACAAGGAGAAATAACATGTTGGAAATTAAGAATCTGCATGTCAATGTAGAGGATCAGGAAATCCTGAAGGGGCTTAACCTTACAGTTAACGCTGGGGAAGTTCATTCTATAATGGGGCCTAACGGCTCGGGAAAAAGCACATTGGCGCAAGTTCTTGCCGGGCGCGATTCATACGAAGTAACTGAGGGTGAAATAGTATTTGAGGGTAAAGACCTTCTTGAGCTATCCCCTGAGGACCGCGCATGCGAAGGAATATTCATGGCATTTCAATACCCAGTCGAAATCCCCGGGGTAGCTAACACATATCTTCTTAGAGAGGCATTAAACTCCATACGCAGGTACCGCGGGGAAGAGCCTCTTAAACACATTGAGTTTGCAAAATTTGCAAAAGAGAAAATGAAAGTTATGGACATGGGGGACAACTTACTAAAACGAGCGGTAAACGAAGGCTTTTCAGGTGGCGAGAAGAAAAAAAACGAAATATTCCAAATGCAGATATTAGAACCAAAACTTTCTATCCTAGATGAAACAGACTCAGGACTGGATATTGATGCTCTCAAAGTTGTAGCGGACGGAGTAAACGCTCTTAGGAGTCCAGAGAGAGCCTTTGTTGTAATTACTCACTATCAGAGACTTCTCGATTATATTGTTCCTGACTTTGTTCACGTTCTGGTCGACGGGAAGATTGTGAAATCCGGTGGAAAAGAACTTGCGTTTGAGCTTGAAGACAAGGGCTACGGATGGATTGAAGAAGAAAAAACGGCGGCTAACAGTTAGGGAGAGCATGAAATGAGTATTACACTATCAGAGAAAGACAATGGATACATACAAGGGTTTGCGGGATTCAAGAAAAATGCCCCAGGCAGTGAATTAGGTTGGCTAAAATCAATCCGTGAGCAGGCAATCACAAAATTTTCAGAACTTGGATTCCCTACCCTACAGGATGAAGACTGGCGGTTTACAAATGTAACGCCTATTGCTAGAAGCTCCTTTGAAATCTTACAAAACGGACATAATAAAGTCTCTTCTGCAGATTTGTCCCCTTTTCAGTTTGAAAATACGGAAGTAACCGAGCTTGTTTTTATTAATGGCCGCTATTCTGAAGACCTCTCTACGCATAGCAAGCTGCCTGATGGAGTAATTGTTAAAAATTTGGCAGAGGCAATAGACTCAGAGCAAGAAATACTAAAAGATAATCTGGCAAAATATGCTGACTTTAAGGAAGAAGCTTTCACCGCCCTAAACACTGCTTTTATGGAAGACGGCGGTTTCGTCTACATACCTAAAGCAACGATAGTGGAAACTCCAATTCATCTCCTATACATTTCGACCGATGGAGATAACCCTTCAATTACAAACCCCAGAAACTTAATAATTGCTGAAGATAATTCTGAGGCTAACATCGTCGAACACTATGCTTCATTGGCTGATAACATTTATTTATCAAACGTTGTTACTGAAATGGTTGTGGGTGAGAACAGTTCCATCGGACATTATCTTATTGAGCTTGAAAGCAAGAAGGCTTTTAATATTTCTACTCTAAGAGCGCAGCAAGCGAGAAGCAGCAATATAAAGTCGCACTCCGTATTACTCGGAGGCTCACTTGTAAGAAATAATGTTCACCCTGTATTGGCAGGAGAAGGGTGCGATTCTTTAATAAACGGCCTTTATATGACTACTCATCGCCAGCATATAGACAATTACATGAAAGTCGAGCATGCGAGCCCGCACTGCGACAGCCGGCAGCTCTATAACGGAGTACTAGACGGCAGATCTAGAGGAGTATTTCACGGACGTATTATAGTCCACGAAGACGCTCAAAAAACCGATGCCAAGCAGACCAACAGAAATCTCTTACTTTCTGATAACGCTCAGATTGATACTAAACCGCAGCTAGAGATATACGCTGACGACGTTAAGTGCACCCATGGAGCAACAATCGGACAGATAGACGAAAACGCCCTTTTCTACCTACGTTCAAGAGGAATTTCAGAGGAAGCCTCAAAAGATATCATTATGCATGCCTTTACCAATGAGACGCTTGAAAGCATGTCAGTTGACTCTGTAAAAAATTACTGCTATAACCTAGTTGCAAACTGGTTTAACCAAAGAAAAGAAGATCAACAAGCTTAAACCCCTTTACTAGACAAACTAAATACAGGACTGGAAATGGCTGAATTTGAAAAAGTAGCAAAGGTATCCGACATACAACCCGGAGAAATAAAATCATTCGTAGCAGGAAACGAAATGGTTGCTATTTGTAATACAGACGGGAATTTCTATGCCTTCATAGACGAATGTTCACACCAAGCCCTGCCACTATCAGACGGCCTTCTTGAAGGAAGAACTATTACTTGCGCATATCATGGCGCGGAGTTCAACATTGAGACAGGTGAAGCGCTTTGCCTTCCAGCCGTAGACTGTATAGAAACTTATAAAATCAAAGTCGAAGGCGACGCTATTTATATCCTTATTGAAGACTAATAGCTATAATCCCTCTTATTTATGAATAGTTCCTTTATTCTGATTAGAAATCAGCGGTAAAAACCTAGTTAGAACATAGAAAAGAACTTTAGTTCCACATTTTTTTCTAGATAATTTTTATTTTTCGTAACAGAGTGCTAAAATTATATACAACAACTTTTACATATTTAGACTATCTAAAAACATAAGGGAATCTATATACACTATGGAGGAGTATATTGAAATTTTCACATGTCCTGATATTACCACTCTTAATAATTCTATTGGCTACAAATGCTTGCGACAATAACAATTCTGGTGGTGGGACTGATTCAGAAGGACTCCCCACCAATCCATACCGCCGTTTTATTTGCAGCAGAGGTTTAATGATGCAAATATTGGTGTCGCTGAAAAAGACAATATCGAGAGGCTTTACTACCTAACTAGTCATTTAAACACTCTGGACGCCGGAGATAAGAATGGTGAGGCGTTTATTGAAAACTGGAAACTCAAGCTCGCGACCGATACGGAAAATGTTCAATAAGCTCTGTGATAGGATATGTTTTTAGTATATGACTATAAAATTAAAACGTGTCTATGAAGAACCTGAAAGTACTGACGGCATTAGAATATTAGTTGAGAGACTTTGGCCAAGAGGATTATCTAAGGACAAAGCAAAGGTCGACATCTGGCTAAAAGAAGCGTCCCCTTCCACTGAACTTCGCAAATGGTTTAGCCACGATCCCTCAAAATGGGTGGAGTTTAAAAAGCGCTATTACGATGAGTTACAAAATAATAAACAAGTGCTCAAAGACACTTTTGAAGACAAATACAACGAGAAAATTACTTTTGTTTATGCCTCAAAAGAAGAAGAATTCAACAATGCTGTAGCCTTAAAAGAATATTTAGAGAAACTTTTCACATAAACAATACAAATCTCATTTCAATTTTTAATATCTCTTAGTTATCGGTTACCGCACCCTCAGATGCAGATGATACGAGTTTAGCGTACTTCGCAAGCACTCCTCTTTTCTCTTTAGGTTTAGGCTGCTTCCAAGATGAAAGTCTCTTTTTTATCTCAGTTTTTGTTATTTCAAGATTAATTTCACGCTTCTTTGCATCTATAGTGATTACGTCGCCGTTTTTGACTATTGCTATTACTCCGCCATCAACAGCTTCAGGTGTGATATGACCTACAACGAATCCGTGAGTGCCTCCTGAAAAGCGTCCGTCTGTAATAAGAGCGACGTCATTACCAAGCCCCTTACCCATAATTGCAGATGTAGGCGCTAACATTTCACGCATTCCGGGCCCGCCCCTGGGTCCTTCATAGCGAATAACTATTACATGCCCCTTCTTTACCCTGCCGTTTAATATTGCTTTTAGAGATTCCTCTTCAGAATTAAACACAATCGCTTTTCCTTTAAAGGATAGCCCTTCATGGCCTGATATTTTTGCAACAGCACCTTCAGAAGCAAGATTCCCTCTTAAAATTACGATGTGACTATCTTCTTTAATAGGTTTTTTAAGTGAACGAACAATGTCCTGGCCCTTAGGATATGAACCCACGCCCCTTAGGTTTTCTTTCACTGTTTTACCGGTAACGGTTAGACAGTCACCATGGAGCAGCCCAGCTCTGAGAAGGGTCTTCAATAGCGGAGTAATGCCACCGATTTTGCAAAAATCAGCCATCATATATTTTCCACTTGGTTTAAGATCTGCAAGAACAGGCGTCTTCTTCCCAATTCTAGTAAAGTCATCAATTGTGAGTTTTACGTTCATCGCATTTGCCATAGCTAGCAGATGTAATACGGAGTTAGTCGAGCCCCCTAATGCAATTACAACAGTTATTGCGTTCTCAAATGCTTTTTTAGTCATTATATCGCTTGGGCGAATATTATTTTTTATCAGATTAACAACTGCTGCTCCAGCATCAAGGCAGTCCTTTATTTTTTCCCTTGATATAGCAGCTTGAGCCGAGCTATTAGGAAGACTCATGCCCAGAGCCTCAATTGCAGAAGCCATTGTGTTTGCTGTATACATACCGCCGCAAGAACCTGGGCCTGGTATGGCGCTTGACTCGATTTGTTTAAGCTGTCTGTCTGAAATATCTTTATTTGCATGAGCTCCTACGGCCTCAAAAACTGATACCACATCAATCGCCTGGCCCTTATAAATACCAGGCATAATTGTTCCGCCATATACAAATACAGAAGGTCGGTTTAGACGGGACATCGCTATCAGACATCCAGGCATGTTTTTATCACAACCGCCTATAGCAACTACTCCGTCAAAACCCTCACCCGCTGCAACCGTCTCTATTGAATCCGCAATTACTTCACGTGAAACAAGAGAATATCTCATCCCGGGAGTCCCCATAGAAATACCGTCAGAATTAGTAATCGTATTAAAGATAATAGACTTACCACCAGCTTTGTCAGCACCTAAACCCGCTTGCACAGCGAGTTTATCTATATGCATATTACAAGGAGTTACCATACTCCATGTAGAAGCAATTCCAACAATAGGTTTTTTAAAATCTTTATCCCCAAACCCAACTGCTCTTAACATTGAGCGGTTAGGTGCTTTATCAGCTCCCTCCACTACAAATGATGAGAACTTCTGTAAGGTGACCGGTTTTTTAGTTGTATCTGATTTCTTCTTCAAGACATTTCTCCTAGCTGCTCTGAATCAAGATCGAATTATTATCTATACAATAGAAATTCATGTCAATCTTTCGGTAAACAAATAGTACTTGAAAGAACCCCTTCCAACAGTATATCATCTAAATATACAAAGCATTGTGATTATAGTTTTTACATCTTTAGAAAAATGCGGATGGTGACGGCTGCTTCATACACATACTAACTAACGAGGTGTTATATGAATGCTTTCATATTTACTATTGTGGCAGGATTAGCAGGAACTTCAGGAATGAGTCTGGCAATGTGGATAATCACCAAATCCGGAATTGCTAACGCTGGGATGATAAGAGCTATTGGGAGCATGTTCACAAAATCCTACGATAACTCTTTTGGGCCGGGTCTTGTTGTTCATTTCATTTCCGGGATTTTGTTTGCCTTCCTTTATGTAATTCTAATAAGCATATTTGCGCCAACTTCCCTTGTTGCTGCAATTGGTGCAGGAGCTATGATAGGAATATTTCATGGTGTCGCATTCGGCTTTCTGTTAGTAATAACAGTAGCTGAACACCACCCGCTTGAGCAGTACCGCAATGCAGGTTTTGAAGTGGCAATTGCTCACTTTGTAGGTCATGTAGTGTACGGAATTCTTGTAGGGCTAGTCGTAGGTCTTAGTGGCGCAAGGATATTTTTACTATCATAAATAGGTGGCAACGATGACTTATGCAGATATGCAAGGGACTACAAATAATAAAGCAGCAATAAAACCAAAGTCCTGTGCGCATCACCCATCCGAGTAGCCTGCTAACCTTTGATAATATCCGCATATGAATTCTTTAAAGATACCAATCTTCGCTTACATCAGAAGTTCATCCAAAGTTTCAAAGAACTTAAGTATTTCAGTATCCGTGTTGTAAAAATGTGGGGCGACTCTTAATCCGCCTCCCCTGTAGTTTACAACTATGTTTTTTTCGAAGAGTTTTTCAGCTATTTCTTTCGGATCAAAATTACCTGCGAACGAGATAATCCCTCCTCTTTCATCTGTGTTTTTAGGAGTCTTCAGAGTAAATGATCTTTTCTCAGCCTCGCTTATAATTAAATTGCCGAGTTCATGAACCCGTTTTTCAATTTTATCTACACCAACTTCAAGCAATAAGTCTACAGCGGCACCCAAACCATATATTCCAATTGTATTAAATGTACCCTCTTCAAACCTGAGAGCATTGTTTTTTAGTTTAAAATCGAAGCTTTCAAAATCATGGTCGCTTTGAACACTTTTCCAACCCAATAAATTAGGTCTTATTTTAGATACCAGTTCCTTCCTGCAGTAAAATATCCCAATTCCCTCAGGAGCAAGGAGCCATTTATGTCCATCTGCTGAAAGAAAATCAGCACAGCACTCTTTTACATCAATTGAGACAGCTCCCAGACTCTGGATAGCATCCACAAAAAGCAAAATCCCTTTATCCTTACATAATCGGCCTAATCTATTAAGATCAATCATGAATCCATTTACAGACTGTACCGAGCTCATAGTAATAAGCTTTGTTCGGGAGTCCATTAAATCCTCTATATCCTCAAACAATATCCTCTCGTCTCTAAGAGGGATAAATCTTACTTCCACACCGCGGTCTTTTAAGTTGAGCCAGGGATAAATATTTGAAGAAAATTCCTTCTCAAAAACAATCACGTTATCCCCTTGTTTCCAGTCGAGGCCTGAAGCAACAATAGAAATTCCATGTGATGTATTCTTTACAAAAGCTATCTCTTGAGAATCAGCGCCAATTAACCCAGCGCATGAAGCTCTAACTTCTTCAATCCTCTCACCCCAGGAATTGTAATCAAATCCTGTTTCACCCGATGCGTGTGCTAAAAACTTTACAATTTCATTTTTCACTCTATGAGATATAGGTGATACGCCTGCATGGTCAAGGTATACAAAATTATTGATAATAGGGAATTCTTTTCTGAGGTTTTCCATTTATTTTTTATCCTTAAGAAGATCTAAATCTTGCAAATCAATATATAACACTATCGCAATCTGCTCTTCCTATCAAATATTCAAATCTTCCAAAACCATTTGACAAAATCTTCAAAAAGTGTGATATTTACCTCTCGAAGTAGATTTTCTAGGAGGAATTTATTTAATGCAGGGTACAGTAAAATGGTTTAACAGTTCTAAAGGATACGGATTTATTCAGTCCGATGAGATAGATAAAGACGTATTTGTTCATTACAGTGTTATCGAAGGCGATGGTTATAAGAGCCTAGCAGAAGGTGAAGCTGTAGAGTTTGAAATAACAGACGGACCAAAAGGGCCACAAGCAACAAAAGTTACGAAAGTCGGCTCTGAGTAGACTTCTTTTTCTAAAGCCTTTTATGTAGGCTTTTTGTAGTTAAGAAGATTCCGCTTGATATTTTGACCCCCCATAAAGTTTTTCAGGCTATATTCTGAATAGTATAGTTTTGTTATATTTGCTTGACAGTAAGTAGTAAACCCCTCAATATTTTACTATTGTGTTAACAAGTAGAGTAATCATTAGGAAAGCTGCGACCGTCTGGTTAGTAATATTAATTCTACCGCTGCTGGGTCTATATGAGGGTTCACAGTTCCAATTTGCCCAAGTTACATACAATGGCAACTCAGATCCAAGACCAAGGGCGTATAAAAGACTAATGAGCTCACTTGAGCTAAGAACAAGCGTGCAGGTCTCTTACAATAGAAAAACGCTGTCACTAGCTGACCCTGATCTATTCAATTATCCCTTCCTTTATTTGGCAGGAGATAGCAGTTTTGAATCATTTACTCCAGAAGAAAGGAGAAAAGTCAGAAAATACCTCAAACTTGGTGGAACTTTAATAATTGACGATGTCTCCGGCAAAGAAAATTCAAGCTTCGATACTCAAATAAGAGAAGAACTAGTAAACATAATCCCCGAAGTTCCGCTTACACCAATAGAACGTGATCATGTGGTATACAAATCGTTTTATCTCCTGAATTCAGTAAGCGGGAGGAAAGTAGTACAACCATATCTTGAAGGAATCACATTCAGAGATGAAGACAGAACATCTGTTTTCTACTCCAGGAATGATTTAGGCGGGGCATGGTCTGAAGACGAATTTGGAAAATGGGAATTTGAAGCTGTCCCTGGCGGGGAGGCTCAAAGAGAAAGAGCCATAAGGTTGGGAATAAATATGATTATGTATGCCCTCACTGGAAACTATAAAAAGGATCAAGTGCACACGCCATTTATAAAACGTAGACAGATGAATTTTTAGTTCATACTTTATTATTCCTCAATTACTATGAATGAAATAAAGAGCTGCCCCCTATGCAATCGTCCCCTTCCAGAAAAACCTAGCAAACATCACCTTATACCCAAAACATTTAAAGGTAAAAAAATAGTACTCCTTCATAGAGTTTGTCATAGACAAATCCATGCCAATTTTACAGAGAGAGAATTACTAAATTATTACTATACGATAGACCGCATCCTTGAGAACGAGAACATACAGAAATTTGTCAACTGGATTATGAATAAACCTCCCGATTTTTATGTCAGAACTAAAAATACAACCATGAAAAGGACAAAAGGTTAGATTTGAATATGCAATAAACTGATACTAGAAAATTCTTAAATATCGCATTAACGCTATTACTCCTATTAGCATAGATAGGGTTTGTTAATCCGGCTGTTTATCCATCTTAAGCACCGCAAAAACAGCGCCTTGAGAATCTTTTAAAAAAGCCATCCTTCCAACCTCAGGAATATTGAACGCAGGCACGACTACTTCGCCTCCGAGAGTCTTAGCTTGTTCCACTGTAGAGTCACAGTCATTAACTGCAAAATAGACAGACCAAGCCGGGGGCATACCTTCCCATTCTTTCTGTATCGGCAACATTCCTGCTGCAGGCCTATCTCCGTTCATAAACATAGTATAAGTCATACCATTGAAGTCCATGTCTTGCGCGTCCCAACCAAATAAATCAGTATAAAATTCTTTTGCCATCTCAGTATCATTAGTTGCAAGCTCATTCCAGACGAGCGCACCGTGTTCATTCACCACTGTCGCCCCAATATGTTTATGGGGCTGCCATACTGAAATCATTGCTCCGGTTGGATCCATGATTGCCGCCATTCTACCGGCATCAAATACATCCATAGGCGTCACTATAATAGTTCCACCCGATGATTCTGCCTTTTTCACTACTTCGTCTACATTTGCAACGGATACATAGCTTGCCCAATGTGTAGGGACTCCCTCCTCAGCCTGTTCAGTCCACATTTGGTAAAGTGCTCCGGCTTCTTTGCCATTTAAATTGGCCATGGAATACACCTGATCATCACTAATAGGCACGTCGTTAATCACCCATCCAAAAAGTTTTGAATAGAACTCCTTTGCCTTGCCAGCATCAGAAGCAACAAGTTCGGGCCAGCAAAACGTACCTGGTTTATACTCAGTCATTTCACTCATTTTATCTTCTTCCCTTAAACGAAATGGATTAAATTCAACATCAATACCAATGTTATCACAAAATAGTTAAGATATGATGAAATGAATATGTACTTAAAAAGACTGAGGGTGACTTTTCAATCACCCTCAGTAAGCCAAGAAGTACCCAAGGTTATGGGAGTGTTACGGATTGGATAAGAGGTGGCATTATCATTACAACACTTTAGGATGGAGGGTGTATTCAGGAATGGTTAAAAGCATGTTAACGTTTGAATTCAAATGCAGAGATTACTCTAAAATCATATTATAGGAGATTAAAATGGGAGAAAGATGGTTTCTCATGATACTACTTGCGGTTGTATGCTTTTCTTTTGGAAGTTTCTTCGGCAAATTGGCTTCATTAAAGGACATTCCTTACAGGGTCTACTTTTTCGAAGCCGTAGGTACTCTGACAGTATTCACAACATTCGTCATTTATTATAGAAACACAATATTTACTAACTTTGCTATCAATTTTCCAGCTCTATTAATGGGGCTATGCTGGGGAATCGGCACAGTTCTATTTATCATAGCTCTCAAGTATGCAAAACTCTCAATAGTAGCGCCGCTATCTGCGGCTTATCCGGCTCTAACAGTTGTCCTAGCCTTAATATTTTTAGGGGAAAAGCTGGATATCAGAGAAATGGCGGGTATTGGATTTGCTATTGTCTCAGTTGCATTATTGGCCAAATAAGGTCCTCTGTAGATCTATGAATTATGGCAAATTTAGTGGATGATTAGATTTTAGTCTAAATAATGTCGGGCTTATTTGTAACTATTCCACTAACTCCCTTTTCTTTGAGTCCCCGGGCTTTCAATGTCTCATCAACAGTCCATGTAAATGTGTGCAGACCGTTTTCTCTCGCTCGATCAACTAGAGCTTTTGTGACAAACCAACGAAACGGCGCTATAACTTCTGCTCCACAATTCTTAGCAAGCCTGATAGGATCAAAGGCAGCAAACAAAATTAATCCTGTCTTAACTTTCGGCTCTAATTCTTTTATCATTTTCAATCTATTAGGCTTAAAGGAAATTATAAACGCTTCATCCAGCAAATCATTTTTATGTATTAGCTCAATAACTTTATCCTCAACACCGTCCTCTTTTAATTCTAAAACAAACTTTG